>Ga0255127_1000118_pt1 | contig 42849 bp, 51 predicted proteins | sample Law_Miss_RepB_8d_FD_188555 | JGI IMG/M metagenome (GOLD analysis project Ga0255127, IMG submission 188555) | Freshwater microbial communities from St. Lawrence River, New York, United States - Law_Miss_RepB_8d | ecosystem: Environmental > Aquatic > Freshwater > River | place: USA: New York...
CCCCTCCCCCCGCCTGCGCACCCGCGCTGCCAGCGCGATCGCCCTGGCCTGCTCCACCTCCGCCCTGCTGGCGGCGCCCCTGGCCCACGCCGACACCGGCAAGCTGGTGCTCACCGGCGGCGTGAGCAGCGTCGAAGGCGCCGCTGGCGGCGGCATCAGCCCCTGGGCCGTGATCGGCACCCAGGCCACCGACGGCCAGACCGGTGCCAGCGTGCACATCAGCCGCGCCGTCACGCGCGACTACGGCCTCACCGCCACTGGCGTCGCGGTGGGCCTGAACGACCGGCTGGAGCTGTCGCTGGCGCGGCAAGACTTCAACACCCGCGCGACCGGCACCGCCCTGGGCCTGCCCGGCCTGCACCTGAAACAAGACATCCTGGGCGCCAAGCTGCGCGTGGCCGGTGACGCCATCCTCGACAGCGACACCCTCATGCCCCAGGTGGCCGTGGGCGTGCAGGTGAAGCACCTGCGCTCCAGCGGGCTGGACGCCACGCTGCAGGCCCTGGGCGCCAAGCGCACCGGGGTGGACCTGTACGTCAGCGCCACCAAGCTCTTCCTGGCGCCAGGCATCCTGGTCAACGGCACCCTGCGCGCCACCCGCGCCAACCAGAACGGGCTGCTGGGCTTTGGCGCCTCGCTGGGCGGGGCCGACGGCGGCTACGAGCTGCAGCCCGAGGTGTCGGTGGCCTGGCTCTTGCGCCCCAACCTGGCCGTGGGCGTTGAGGTGCGCGGCATGCCCGACAAGCTGCGCCGCGCCGGTGCCGCCGCCGGCCTGGGCGACGGCCTGCGCGCCAGCCACTGGAAAGACGTGTTCGTGGCCTGGTCGCCCAGCAAAAACGTGTCGCTCACCGCCGCCTACGTGGACCTGGGCCCCATCGTGCCCGCCACCACCAACGGTCGCCGCCAGACCGGTGCCTACGTGTCCGCCCAATTCGCCTTCTGAACCGGAGCCTCCGCATGAAACAGCTCATCACCGCCTCTGCCCTCACCCTGCTCAGCGCCCTCAGTGGCGCCTGCATTGCCCAGTCGCTGCCCGCCGCCTCGCCGGCCAGCGCCTACCCGGTGGCCCCGGCCCCGGGGCTGTACCAGGCCTTTGGCGAACAGGCCGGCATCCGCTCGCTCATGGACGATTTCGTGTTGCGCCTCAAGGCCGATGCGCGCATCGGCACCCAGTTCCGCGACACCAACCCGGCCCAACTGGCTGGCTCGCTCACCGACCAGCTCTGCCAACTCGCGGGCGGCCCCTGCACCTACAAAGGCCCCGACATGAAGACCGCCCACGCCGACATGGGCATCACCCGCGCCGACTTCAATGCCCTGGTCGAGGTGCTGCAAGCCAGCATGAACGCCAAAGGCATTCCCTTTGCGCGGCAAAACCAGATGCTGGCCCTGCTGGCGCCCATGCACCGCGACGTGATCGCGCCCCGGCCATGAACGCGCAGCGCCTGCGCCCAATGGCGCTGGCCGGTGCCGCGCTGGCGCTGGCCACGGCGGCCAGCGCGGCCTCGCTGCAAGTCACGGTGCTGGCGCGCGACGGCCAGCCCCTGGCCGACGCGGTGGTCAGCGTGGAGATGCCCGGCATGGCCTTGCCCGCGACGCCGGCACCGGTCATGGTGACCATCGACCAGCAGGCCATGCGCTTTGTGCCGGCGCTCACCGTGGTGCCCGTGGGCTCGCGCATCCGCTTCAGCAACCTCGACAGTTGGGAGCACCACGTGCGCGCCATTCCGCCAGACACCGGCAACAGCGCCGCCCCGGGCGAAGCTCGCCGGGGATTTGAGCTGCGCCTGCCCGGCCGCGCCGCCCACCAGGCCGCGCCCCACGCCGAAGGCGTGGTGGACAGCCCTGGCCCCTGGCGCCTGGGCTGCCACCTGCACGGCTCGATGCGCGGCCACGTCTGGGTGAGCACCACCCCCTGGGTAGGCAAAACCGACCGCGCCGGCGTGGCGCAAATCCCCGACCTGCCCGAAGGCAACGCCGTGCTGCGGGTGTGGCACCCCGAGCAGGTGGTGGAAACCACGCCCCAGGCGCTCACGCTGACGGCCAGCGCCACCACGCGGCTGGCCACGGCCATTCAACCGAGACGGCGTTGAAAGCGTCACACCCGCCACGCCTGAGGGGCACCCCGCCTGCCCCACAATGCGCGCATGTCCGCCCAACCCGACGACACCCTCATCGCCCTGCTCGACCGCGTGGCCGCGCGGGACGAAGCCGCCCTCAAGGCCCTGTACGACCTCACCGCCGGCAAGCTCATGGGCCTGGCGATGCGGGTGGTGGGCAAAACCGAATGGGCCGAAGACGTGCTGCAAGAGACCTTTCTGCACATCTGGCGCAGCGCCGGCGACTACCGCGCCAGCCTGAGCCCGCCCATGGCATGGCTCGGCCTGATCGTGCGCAGCCGCTCGCTCGACTGCCTGCGCCGGCGCGGGGCCGAGCGGGTGCACCTCACCGACGAACTCGACGACTCGCTGCAAGACACCCTCGCGGGCGATGGCGACGACCCGGCCGACCTGAGCCTGGCCAGCCAGCAGGCCTGGGCCCTGCACCAGTGCCTGCGCCAGCTCAACGCCAAACAACGCGAGGTGGTGAGCCTGGCCTACCTGCGCGACCTCAGCCACGGCGAGCTGGCCGGCCAGCTCAACCTGCCACTGGGCACCGTGAAAACCTGGATCCGGCGTGGGCTGGACCAATTGCGCCTGTGCATGGCGCGCTTTGCCTGAGGGGACTGGCATGAACCTGAGCCGACACCCCGAACTGCTGGACCGACTTGCCGCCGCCTACGCGCTGGGCACCCTGCGAGGCCGTGCCCGCCGCCGCTTCGAAGCCATGGCCCGCGAACAAGCCCCCGTGCGCGCCGCCGCCTTGCTGTGGGAAAGCCGCGTGGCCAGCTTCAACGAGTTGCCCCAGCCCCAGACGCCGGCGCCTGCCGTGTGGACCCGTATCGACAACCTGCTGGCCGCCGAGCGCGAACAGGCGGCCATGCAGGCGGCCCGCACCACGCCCGCCGCAACGCCGCCCCCCAACCCGCGCGGCTGGCTGGGCTCGCTGGCCTGGTGGCGCGGTGCCGGCGTGGCCGGTGCCGTGGCCACCGTGGCGGCGCTGGCCGTGTCGCTGGGCCTGCAAAACGAGCTGGGCCAGGAACGCACCCGCGCCAACGGCCTGCAAGCCGAACTGCAGACCCAGACCACTCAGGTGGCCCAGTTGCAGGCCGAGCTGCAGGCCAGACCCCGCATCGAGTACGTGGCCGTGCTCAACGACCAGCAAGCCAGTGCCGCGCTGCTCGTCACCTTTGACCCCGAGGGCCAGCGCCTGAACCTGCAGCGCGTGGGCGGCTTCCAGGAAGCGGCCGACCGCTCGCTGCAGCTCTGGGCCCTGCCCCCGGGCGCGGCCCCGCGCTCGCTGGGTGTGCTCACGCGCGAACGCCTGCTGCAACTCGCGGCCGACGCCGCCGCGCTGCGCGAAACCCCGGCCCTGGCGGTGAGCCTGGAGCCCCTGGGCGGCGTGCCCAGCGAAACCGGCCCAACCGGCCCGGTGCTGTTCCAGGGCGCGCTCATTCGCAAGCAGATCTGAAGCCCTCGCGCAGGCCCCAGACGAAAAAAAACGGCGCCAAGGCGCCGTTTCTTCATGGGGTTGGGACCGCTCAGTAGCGGTTGCCACCCGCGCGGTAGCCACCGCCGCCAGCGCCAGCCTCTTTGGGGCGGGACACGTTCACGACGATCTGGCGACCGTCAACCGACTGGCCGTTGAGGCCGTTGATGGCGGCCTGGGCTTCCGCTTCGGAACCCATTTCTACAAAGCCGAAGCCCTTGGAGCGACCGGTGTCGCGGTCGGTCATGACCTTGGCAGAGGCCACGCTGCCGAAATCGGCGAAGTTGTGACGCAGGCTGGCGTCGTCAACGGAATAGGGCAGATTGCCCACGTACAGTTTGCTGCTCATGGTTGAGCCTTTCGAGAAAAGCGCGACTTGCCCGAAAACGGATGGGGCGCGCAGAAAATGGCGGTCTCGTGAAAGATGGCGCCGGAAATCAGGTGAGTTCGATGGCCTTAAGCCATCGCCCGAAACGTGTGGGCCCAGCCGTGCGTCAGAGCCACCACATGGGCGGCAGCGCGGCTGGAGTAGCTGCGGTCGAGGCGGTGCATGCGCCAGTGGGAACTGGCCCCCTCGCCGCTGCCAACCGAGACGGTGGGGTGAAAACGCCCGGTGTCGCCCGTGTGGGACGAAGGCGTGATGGTGAAACGGCCCACTTGAATGGGCTGGGGAGACAAAAGAGACATGGAGAGCGCAGGCGCCTGTGCCACCTGCGGGAGCCTGGATATCCCACCCGACTGCGGCTCGACAGCGCGGGGGAACCGGTCTTATTGACCGGAGAGAGCGCATCCGGTGAGAACGGACGCTTCGTGAATTGCTTCAGGCCTTAGCCAAGCAACTGCCAGAGAGTTTACGACCACATCGCCATTTCACCTAATGAATTCTGCCGAGCACCCGACCAACGGCAAGGGTGCCCGGCTCGCGGGCCTCCGGCCTTCAGGCGCGCATGCTGCCGGTGCGCTCAAAGCGGGTGTGCCACGACAGCGCCTCTTCCAGCAGGTGCGGCGTGTGCAAACCGGCGCGGCCAGCGCGGCCCTCGGCCTCGGCGCGCTCCACGTAGTCCAGCAGCGCGGGCCGGAAATCGGGGTGGGCGCAGCGCTCGATCACGCGGCGCGCGCGCTGGCGCGGGGCCAGGCCGCGCAGGTCGGCCAGGCCTTGCTCGGTCACGAGAATCTGCACGTCGTGCTCGGTGTGGTCCACGTGGCTGGCCATGGGCACGATGCACGAAATCGCCCCGCCCTTGGCGGTGGACGGCGTCATGAACATCGACAGGTAGGCGTTGCGGGCAAAGTCGCCCGAGCCCCCGATGCCGTTCATGATGCGCGTGCCCATGATGTGGGTGGAGTTGACGTTGCCGTAAATGTCGGCCTCGATCATGCCGTTCATGGAAATGATGCCCAGGCGGCGAATGATCTCGGGGTGGTTCGAGATTTCCTGCGGGCGCAGCACGATGCGCTGGCGGTAGAAGTCAAGGTTGCCCAGGAACTCTTTCATGCCTTCGCCGCTGAGCGACAGGGCCGTGGCCGAGGCCATGGTCATCTTGCCGGACTTGAGCATCTCCAGCATGCCGTCCTGCAGCACCTCGGTGTAGCCGGTGAGGTTCTCGAACGGGCCCTGGTTCAGGCCGGAGAGCACGGCGTTGGCGATGTTGCCCACGCCCGACTGCAGCGGCAGCAGCTCGGCCGGCAGGCGGCCTTGCTTCACCTCGTGGGCCAGAAAATCGAGGATGTGCTCGGCAATGCGGTTGGAGGCTTCATCGGGCGGGGTGAAGGCGGTGTTGCGGTCGGGCGCTTGGGTTTCCACCACCGCCACCACCTTGGCCGGGTCCACATGCAGGTAGGGCTCACCAATGCGGTCACCGGGCGCCACCATGGGAATCGGCTTGCGCAGCGGCGGGCGCTGGGTGCCGTAGTACACGTCGTGCATGCCCTCCAGCGCGGCGGGCTGCCAGCTGTTCACTTCCAGGATGACCTTGTCGGCCTGGTCAAGCCAGGTCTTGTTGTTGCCCACCGACGAGGACGGAATCAGGCGACCGTCTTCCAGCACACCCGCCACTTCCACCACCGCCACGTTGAGCTTGCCCAGGAAGCCGAACCACACGAACTGCGCCACGTGCGAGAGGTGGATGTCGATGTAGTCCATCTGGCCCGCGTTGATGCGGGTGCGGCAGGTCGGGTCAGACTGATAGGGCAGGCGCATCTCGATGCCGCCGACCTGAGCCAGCGCGCCGTCAAGCTCGGGCGCGGTGGAGGCGCCCGTCCAGACGCCAATGCGGAAGGTATTGCCGCCCTGGTTGGCGCGCTCGATGTGGCGGGCCAGCGCCGCCGGCACGGCCTTGGGGTAGCCAGCGCCGGTGAAGCCGCTCATGCCGACGTTGTCACCGTCGCTGATGAGGGCGGCGGCCGCGTCGGCCGACATGATTTTCTGGCGCAGGCCGGGATGGAGGATGCGGGAAGAAGCAGTCATGGGGATAGGAACCGGATAGAACCAGGGTTAACCCTGAGCGAAGGCATGGTTATATCCGGAAACGAACTGCCGCCCGTCTGGTCGGGCACTCTCCCGTCAAGCGGGCGTCACTGGCGCGCGGTGCGAATGTTGGCCGGTGGTTGCTGCGGGTGGCTGGTGCGCCAGGGGTTGATGTCCAGGCCGCCACGGCGCGTGTAGCGCGCGTACACGCTGAGCTTGGTGGGCTGGCAGCGCGTGAGGATGTCCATGTAGATGCGCTCGACGCACTGCTCGTGAAACTCGTTGTGCTCGCGAAAGCTCACCAGGTAGCGCAGCAGGCCTTCCTGGTCGATCTGCGGGCCGGTGTAACGAATCTGCACGCTGCCCCAGTCGGGCTGGCCGGTGACCAGGCAATTGCTCTTGAGCAGGTGGCTCACCAGGGTTTCGGTGACGGGCTGTTCGTGCAAGGCGGCGCGCAACAACTCGGGCGCGGGCTGGTAGTGGGTGCATTCCACATCGAGCCGGTCCAGGTTGACGCCATCCAACTCGTGCACCGGCTCGCGGTCAAAGACCTCGGGCAACAGCAGCTTCACGCCCGCGCTGCCCTGCACCGCCTCGCCGTGCCAGATGGCCGCGCTGATGTCGGCGCGGATGCGATCGCGCACCGCGTCGGCGCTCTCGAACACCGACTGGTTGAAGCTGTTGAGGTAGAGCTTGAACGACTTGCTCTCCACGATGTGCGTGCTCTCGGCCGGGATCGTGATGTGCGCGATGGCCACCTGCGGCTTGCCGCGCGGGTTCAGCCACGACAGCTCGAAGGCAGTCCAGAGATCGGCCCCCAGGAAGGGAATGCGGCCGGTGATGCCGATCTCTTGCCGCTTCGCGGCGCGCGGCAGCGGGTACAGCAGGCTGGGGTCGTAGCGGTCAATGTAGGCCGATGCCTTGCCCAGTTGGGACTGTTCGGGGGTGTTCTGGCTCATGGGGCCCTCAGACAAATTCGCGTTCGCGCAGCCACTTGGTGGCCACCCATTTCTCGCCCTCGATCACCGGCGCGCCGCCGTGCAGCGTGCGGGTGGCCGGGTGCGGCCGGTCGTAACTGAAAAAGACGGCATGCCCCCGCACCGGCGCCACCTCCAGCCCCACGTCGGGGAAGGTGGTGCCGCCGCCGCGCATGGGCTCGTTGAGGTACATCACCAGCGTGGCCACGCGCTGGCCGCCGCGGCGCAAGATGGTAGGCGTGCCCGGCTCGTCGGGGTCGAAGTAGTCGTAGTGCGGCTTGTACTCGGCGCCCGGGCGGTAGTGCAGCACCTGAATGCCCTCGCCGTTTTGCACCGGCCAGTTCACCAGGCGGGCGATGCGCGCCTCCAGCGCCGCCACCTCGGGCGTCTCGCCCCGGTTGAAGAACATGCCGCTGCTGGTGCGGTCGGGGTTGAGCTCTTCGCCGCCGGTCTGCGTCTGCACCGTGAGCGAGCGCGCCAGGCGCGGGCGGGCCGATTCGATCAGCGCCTCGCACTCGATCTCGCTCAACAGGTTGCCCAACACCACCACACGGGGGTTTTGCAGGCTGGCGATCACGTCCACCCAACGGTCACCCGCGTCAAGCCGGCGCGGTGCCCCCGCGAGGTTCAGCATGGGCACGGCACTCACCGCGCTGGTCGTGCTGGCGGCCTGGGCTGCGGCCTGCTTCGCCGCCAGGTGCTCGCTGAGCGCGCTTTCCATCGCGGCCACGGCCACCGCCTCTTGCCAGCCGGCCTGGCGCATGGCGGTCAACACGTCATCGGGCCGCACGCCGGCGCTGGCCTGCTCGACGATCCAGCGGCGCAGTTCGGGGGTGATCTGTTGCATGCGCGCTCGCCTCCTCAGGGCTTGGCCTCGCGGCGAAACACCAGGCGGTCGGCCTCGGAGGCCGCCGGCACAAAGGCATAGCCCTCCAGGTCAAAGTGCTTGAGCTGCTCGGGCGTGGTGGCGCGGTGCTCGGTGGCCCAGCGCACCATTAGGCCGCGCGCGCGCTTGGCCATGAAGCTCACCACCTTGTAGCCAGCGCCCTTGCGCTCTTCGAACACGCAGGTCACCACGCGCGGCTTCAGCGCCTTGCGGTCCACGGCCTTGAAGTACTCCTCGCTGGCCAGGTTGACCACCACCGGGCTTTTGTCGGCCGCGGCGCGTTCGTTGAGGTACTCGGCAATGCGGGTGCCCCAGAAGGCGTACAGGTTCTTGCCACGGGTGGTGGCCAGGCGCGTGCCCATCTCCAGCCGGTAGGGCTGCATCCAGTCGAGCGGGCGCAGCACGCCGTACAGGCCGCTCAGGATGCACAGGTGCTGCTGCAGCCAGTCCAGGTCGTCGGCACCCAGGTTTTTGGCGTCCAGGCCGCCGTACACATCGCCATCGAAGGCCAGCACCGCCTGCTTGGCATTGCGCGCGGTGAACGTGGGTTGCCAGGCCTGGTAGCGCGCCACGTTCAGGCCCGAGAGCTGGTCGGACAAGTCCATCAGCTCGGCAATCTCCTGTGGCGACTTCTCGCGCAGCACTGCAATGAGTTCGGTGGCTTGCGGCACGAACAGGGGCTGGGTGTGGGTGGTGACGTGGGCCGGGGTCTCGTAGTCCAGGGCCTTGGCGGGTGAAATCAAAAACAGCATGGGCGTGGGCGCAAGGCGCCAAGAAAAAAGGGCTTCCCAAGGAAGCCCCGATTATCGCGAGACCGCGCGTCTACTTCAGGTCACCGGCCAGGCTGGCCAGGGTCTCGGCGGGGATGCTCACGTGCCACGGGTAGTGGGTGTGGTCACACCCCAGCTTCACCGCCGCCCCGGCCCGGATGGACGCGACCATGGGCGGCGTGAACTCGAAGCGCAGGAAGTGCACGGCCGAGGTCTTCTCGGCGTTCTCGCGGTCCAGGTCTTCGTCGGCGATGGCGTACACGCGGGGATGGCCCTCGACCTCGACAAACAGCCGGTCTTCCACGCCGATCAGCCGCGCCAGTTCCCGGCGCCGCTCGTTGATGTCGGGGTACTCGATCAGCAGCGTGGCCTTCCAGTTGTGGCCATCGGGCACCAGCGGCGCATAGGCATCGATCTCGTGGGCAATGCCCTCTTCCTCAAAAATCTTCTCGATGCGCAGCATCTCCTGGATCTGGTAGCGAATGCTCAACTCGCTCTCGAACTGCACGTTGAGGTGGTCGCCCAGGCGCACCGAGCGCAGTTGCCGGTGCGCCATGACCTCGGGCTTGTGCGCCTTGCGCCACTTGCTGTAGGCCTCCAGCGTCATCAGGCTCTCAGGGGTGATGTGTCCAGTCAGTTGCATGCGGTCTCTCCTGTGGGGCCGGTCATTTCAGGCCGTAGGCCTTGGCCACCAGGCTCAGCGGGTGCTGCAGCTCAGGGGCGCCCAGGCCATTGACCTCAAAGCCCTGGGCGATGTGGTGGCCGCCGAGCGGGCAGTCAGAGCTGATGAAGTCGGGCTTGCTGCCGTCCTTCATGGTGGCCATGGCCTTGAACACCGGCTTGCCGATTTTCATGGCCTGCTGGTGGTAAGCCTTCTTCACGCCAAAGGTGCCGGCGTGGCCCGAGCAGCGCTCGATGGTGTTCACCGTGGTGCCCGGCACCATCTTCAGCATTTCCTCGGTCTTCTTGCCAATGTTCTGCACCCGGCCGTGGCATGGCACCTGGTAGCTGATGTTGCCCAGGGCCTGGGGAAACTCGGTCTTGAGCAGGCCGTCGCGCTTGCGGGCCATGAGGTACTCGAACGGGTCCCACATCGCGTCTTTCACCAACTGGGTGTCGGCGTCGCGGGGGAACATCAGCGGAATCTCTTGTTTGAACATCAGCGCGCAACTGGGCACCGCGGCCAGGATGGCAAAGCCATCGCGCGCGTACTTGGCCAGCACCGGAATGTTGGCCTCCTTGGCCTGGCGCACCGAGTCCAGGTCACCCAGTTCCAGCTTGGGCATGCCGCAGCACTTCTCTTTCTCGACGATGGTGTACGCAATGCCGTTGTGGTCGAGGATCTTGAGCAGGTCCAGGCCGATGCCCGGCTCGTTGTAGTTGATGTAGCAGGTGGAAAAAATCGCCACCTTGCCCGGTGTGCGCTCACCGTCCACCACCTGCTGCGCCTGCGAGTCGGGCGCAGCCGAGCGAAAGCGCTTGCTGGCCAGCTCGGGCAGCCAGGCGTTCTCGTCCACACCCAACGTGTTCTCCATCAAATGGCGCGCGGTTTTGTTGTGCGCCACCGCATTGGCCACTTGCACCACGATGGGAATGCCGGCGAACGAGCCGTGCAGGTCGGTGGACGCCAGCAGCTTCTCGCTGGTCTTGACCTCGCCCTTCTTGAACTTGATGGCCTTGGCCCGCAGCATGGTGTGAGGGAAATCCAGGTTCCACTCGTGCGGCGGCGTGTAGGGGCACTTGGTCATGTAGCAGAGGTCGCACATGTAGCACTGGTCCACCACCTTCCAGTAGTCCTCCTTCTTCACGCCGTCCACTTCCATGGTGGACGACTCGTCCACCAGGTCAAACAGCGTGGGGAAGCTGCCGCACAGGCTCACGCAGCGGCGACACCCGTGGCAGATGTCGAAGATGCGCTCCAACTCGTCGAAGCACTTGGCCTCGTCGTAAAAGTCGGGGTTCTGCCAATCCAGGGGGTGGCGCGTGGGCGCCTCCAGGTTGCCTTCTCTGGCCATGGGCACTCCTTCTTGTGGTCACGCTTTGCGGCGAAGGTGATCGCGCCAAGCGTCGTCTCCTGCTTGGGAACTCGTGGGCTCTTTCGTGTGCTCTTGTCAGCGCCCAGCGGCAAACAAGCACCTGGGCACTGACAAGAACACCCCCGCCAGAGGGGGAGTGCATCGAGAACGCCGCGGAACCGGCTCTGCCGGGCCGCAGGCGTTGCCCCCTTGAGGGGGTCGCGCGCAGCGCGGCAGGGGTGGGTCAGTCAACCAGCTCGTTCAGCGCCTTCTGGTAGCGGTTGGCGTGCGAGCGCTCGGCCTTGGCCAGGGTCTCGAACCAGTCGGCGATTTCGTCAAAGCCTTCCTCGCGCGCCGTCTTGGCCATTCCGGGGTACATGTCGGTGTACTCGTGGGTTTCACCCGCCACAGCCGACTCGAGGTTCTGGCGGGTAGAGCCGATCGGCAGGCCGGTGGCCGGGTCACCCGACTGCTCCAGAAACTCCAGGTGGCCGTGGGCGTGGCCGGTTTCGCCTTCGGCGGTGGAGCGGAACAGCGCGGCCACGTCGTTCTGGCCTTCCACATCGGCCTTGTTCGCGAAGTACAGGTAGCGGCGATTCGCCTGCGACTCGCCGGCAAACGCCTCTTTCAGGCACTGCTCGGTCTTGGAACCTTTCAACACAGCCATCGTTATCTCCTTCACGTGGGTTGAAGAACCGCTCAACCGGCCGCCCTGGCCCGGTGCCGCGCCCGTTGAGGCACGCAGACGTTAAGCGCAGGGCAGACCGCCGTCTAATTGTTCTGGACTATGCGGCGCATTGGGATTGGCTATAACCCTCGGGTCACCGATTCGCCCAGACCCGCGACCCATGCCTCCAGGGGTGGTCGAATAAAATTCGCGGTCTTTCTGCCTCCCCTGGCGGTGCCTGTGCATGGCACCGCCGCCACCCCGGCACACCCCCCATGACCGATACCCTGCAGCAACCCGGCCTTGCGGCCCTCGCCAAATCGTTCGAACCCGCCCCGCTGGAGGCCCGCTGGGGCCCCGAATGGGAGCAGCGCGGCTATGGCCGCGCCGGCGTGCGTGGCACCGGCCAGCCCCAAGCCGACGCGCCCTCCTTCTGCATCCAGCTCCCGCCGCCCAACGTCACCGGCACGCTGCACATGGGCCACGCCTTCAACCAGACCATCATGGACAGCCTCACGCGCTACCACCGCATGATGGGCGCCAACACCGTCTGGGTACCGGGCACCGACCACGCGGGCATCGCCACCCAGATCGTGGTGGAACGCCAACTGCAAGAGCAAGGCATCAGCCGCCACGACCTGGGCCGCCCGGCCTTCACGCAGAAGGTGTGGGAGTGGAAGGAAAAGAGCGGCAACACCATCACCACCCAGATGCGCCGCATGGGCGACAGCGTGGACTGGGACCGCGAGTACTTCACCATGGACGAGAAGCTCTCGGGCGTGGTCACCGAGACCTTCGTTCGCCTGTACGAGCAAGGCCTCATCTACCGTGGCAAGCGCCTGGTGAACTGGGACCCGGTGCTCAAGACCGCCGTGTCCGACCTGGAAGTGGAGAGCGAAGAAGAAGACGGCTTCCTCTGGCACATCAGCTACCCGCTGGCCGACGGTTCGGGCGCCCTCACCGTGGCCACCACCCGCCCCGAAACCCTGCTGGGCGACGTGGCCGTGATGGTGCACCCCGAGGACGAGCGCTACACCCACCTGGTGGGCAAGAGCGTGAAGCTGCCGCTGTGTGACCGCGAAATCCCGGTGATCGCCGACGCCTACGTCGACCGCGCCTTCGGCACCGGCGTGGTGAAGGTCACCCCGGCCCACGACACCAACGACTACGCGGTGGGCCAGCGACACGGCCTGCCCATCATCGGCGTGCTCACGCTGGACGCCACCATCAACGACAACGCGCCCCAGAAATACCGCGGCCTTGACCGCTTCGTGGCCCGCAAGGCCGTGGTGGCCGACCTGGAGGCCGCCGGCCTGCTGGTGGAGACCAAGAAGCACAAGCTCATGGTGCCGCGCTGCGCCCGCACCGGCCAGGTGATCGAGCCCATGCTCACCGACCAGTGGTTCGTGGCCATGAGCAAGGTCAGCGAACAAGACCCCACCGGCAAGAGCATCGCCCAGAAGGCCATTGACGCCGTGGCCTCGGGCCAGGTGAGCTTCGTGCCCGAGAACTGGGTGAACACCTACAACCAGTGGATGAACAACATCCAGGACTGGTGCATCTCGCGCCAGCTCTGGTGGGGCCACCAGATTCCCGCGTGGTACGACGAAGACGGCCACGTCATCGTGGCCCGCAACGAGGCCGAGGCCCAGGCCAAGGCGCCGGGCAAGACCCTCACGCGCGACCCCGACGTGCTCGACACCTGGTACTCCTCGGCCCTGGTCCCGTTCTCGACCATGGGCTGGCCGAACCAGACCGACGCCGCCACCGACGACTTCAACCTCTACCTGCCCAGCAGCGTGCTGGTCACGGGCTACGACATCATCTTCTTCTGGGTCGCCCGGATGATCATGATGACCACCCACTTCACTGGCCGCGTGCCGTTCAAGCACGTGTACATCCACGGCCTGGTGCGCGACGCGCAAGGCCAGAAGATGAGCAAGTCCGAAGGCAACGTGCTCGACCCGGTGGATCTGATCGACGGCATTGCACTGGCCCCGCTGCTGGACAAGCGCACCACCGGCCTGCGCAAGCCCGAGACCGCGCCCAAGGTTCGCAAGCAGACCGAGAAGGAATTCCCCGAGGGCATTCCCGCCTACGGCGCCGACGCGCTGCGCTTCACCTTCGCCGCACTCGCCTCGCTGGGCCGCAGCATCAACTTCGACAGCAAGCGCTGCGAGGGCTACCGCAACTTCTGCAACAAGCTCTGGAACGCCACCCGTTTCGTGCTGATGAACTGCGAAGGCCACGACTGCGGCCTCAAAGAACACACCAAGGACGAGTGCGCCGTGGGCCAGCCCTTCCACGGCTACCTGAGCTTCAGCCAGGCCGACCGCTGGATCGTGTCTGCCCTGCAGCGCGTGGAAGCTGAGGTGGCCAAGGGCTTCGCCGAGTACCGCCTGGACTTTGTCGCCAATGCCATTTACGACTTCGTCTGGAACGAGTTCTGCGACTGGTACCTGGAAATCGCCAAGGTGCAGATCAACACCGGTGACGCCGCGCAGCAGCGCGCCACCCGCCGCACCCTGATCCGCACGCTGGAAACCCTACTGCGCCTGGCCCACCCCATCATTCCCTTCATCACCGAAGAGCTGTGGCAGAAGGTGGCTCCCGTGGCCGGCCGTGCCGGCGACTCGGTGAGCGTGGCCGCCTACCCGGTGAGCCAGCCCGAGCGCATCGACGAAGCCGCCGAGGCGCACGTGGCGCGCCTGAAGTCGCTGGTGGACGCCTGCCGCACCCTGCGCGGCGAACTGGGCACCTCGCCCGCCACCCGCCTGCCGCTGTACGCCGTGGGCGACGCCGCCTTCATGCGCAACGCGACCCCCGTGCTGCAGGCCCTGGCCAAGCTCAGCGAGGTGAAGGTGTTCGATGACGAGGCCAGCTGGGCCGCCGCCGCGCAATCCGCCCCCGTGGCGGTGGTCGGCGATGTGCGCCTGTGCCTTTACATGGAAATCGACGTGGCGGCGGAGAAGGCCCGCCTGACCAAGGAAGCCACCCGCCTGGAAGGCGAAATCGCCAAGGCCCAGGGCAAGCTGGGCAACGAGTCCTTCGTGGCCCGTGCACCGGCCGCCGTGATCGAGCAAGAGAAAAAGCGCGTGGCCGACTTCGGCGCCACGCTGCAGAAGGTGCGCGAACAACTCGCCCGCCTGGGCACCTGATCGGCGCTCCCTCCAATCCAAACGCCCCGGGTGACCGGGGCGTTTTGCTTGGTGGCGACGACAGTCGCCGAAGGTGCGGACTCAGCGCCGCAGCGCCGACAGACCGCCCCACTGCGAGGGCGTGATGGTCTGCGGGTCCATCGGCACCGAGTCGTCGAACGCCGGGTCAAACACCGAAAAGTCGCTGTTCGCCGCCTCGCGGCGGGCCTCGGACGGCGTCAAACATTCGTGAATGCGGTGGGCCACGTACCAGCTGGAACGCAGCTTGGCCTCGCGGGTGTGCGAGCCCAAACGCGGCGTGAGGTGCAGGTTGGGAATGCCGTGCAGCGGCGAGCCCGGGGCCACAAATTGCGGGTTCGCGCCGTCAAGCAGGCAGGCGTCGATGCGGCCATCGCACAAGGCCAGTGCCAGGGCTTCGGGCTCGAACAAGGCACTGCGGCTCACGCCCACCCACAACTGGCCAGGCTTGCAGTGGTTCAGCAGGCGCTCGTTGATGAAACCCTTGAAGCGCGAGGCATAGACCATCTGCAGCGAAATGGCGTCTGACTGGGCCAGCAACTCGTCCACCGGCACCGGCTCCACCTGCAACTGCTTCCAGAGATCGGCCGCGTGGTGCACCGCCGGGTCGTAGCCCAGCAGGCGAACGCCCAGGCAGCGCAACATGGGCGCCAGCGTGTGCGCCACCGGTGCCAGGCCCAGCAGGCCAATGGTGCTGCCACCCAGTTCACGGCCCATGCGAACCTGGCTCAGGCGGCGCCCCAGCAGGGCACTGACCATGCCGCGGCGATACAGCATCAACAGGCCGTACAACAAATACTCGGCGTTGGAGCGCAGCGTGGCGCTGCGTGCCTGCAGCACCTTGATGTTGCGGCGGGCGCAGGCGTCCAGGTCGGTGTTGTCGGCCGAGGCCTGCAATCGGGCAATGACCTCTAGCTTGGGGGCGTGTTCCAGAAACTCGCGCGACACCACCACGTGCGGCGGCAACACGAGGGCGCGACAAGGCGCTATCGCCTTGCGCAGTGCCTGCGGGTCATCGCCCAACTCGGGCAAATACGTGACGACGTGGCGCTCCTGCAGCCACGCCAGGGCCTCGGGAACCAGGGGATCGACCAGCAGGACTTCCATGGCACCCAGACCTTGAATGCTCAGCGCCGCCGCAGCACGCTGATGAACTCGCTGCCCACCGTTTCCTGCGCCACCAAGTCGTTGCCGGTCTGCTTGGCGAAGGCTTGGAAGTCGCGAACCGAGCCCGCGTCAGTGGCGATCACCTTCAGGGTCTGGCCACTGTTCATGTTGGCCAAGGCCTTCTTGGCCTTGAGAATGGGCAGAGGGCAGTTCAGGCCCCGCGCGTCGAGTTCTTGGTCAGCGGTCATGGCAAAAAAGTTCTCAAAAGTTGGCTGATTCTATGCGCCAGTGGCCGGTCGCGCATCGTCCAAAAAGGTGGGCTCTATGCCCCGTGACCTAAGCCACGAAGCCAGGGCCAGGCCTGTGCCCGCACGCCAACAACGCACTTGATTGGGTGCAATCCATTTGTACTCAACCAATTCAGGGGAAAGAGACACCTCGCCGGTGACCACCGCGTGGTAGGTGATGATCACCTGGTTCATGCGCTGGAAATCGTGCACCGCCACCAGACTCAGGGACTGGGTCTGCAGCGCCGTTTCCTCGGCAATTTCGCGGCGGATGCCGTCTTCTGGCGATTCGCCCGCTTCCATGAAGCCGGTGATGAGGCCGAAAAATCGCCCAGGCCAGGCCGCGTTGCGCGCCAGCAGCAGCTCGCCATTGCGCTCAATAATGGCTGCCAGCACTGGCGTGGGGTTGTTCCAGTGCGTGAAGTCGCAGTCGGTGCAGCGCAAGCGCTGCACCATGCCGCTGTCCTCAGCCTGGGCTCGCAGTTCCAGCGGTGAGGCGCAGGATGGGCAGAAGCGGTAGGCGCTGGACATGCGCGGCGCCGCTCAGGCCGGGAAGACGCCGGTGGACAGGTAGCGGTCGCCCCGGTCGCAGACCACGAAGGCGATGGTGGCGTTCTCCACCTGGGCCGCGATCTGCTGGGCCACCCAGCAGGCGCCCGCGGCCGAGATGCCGGCGAAGATGCCCTCTTCCCGGGCCAGGCGCCGGGCCATCTCTTCTGCCTCGGACTGGTCCACATAGACCAGTTGGTCCACGGCGCTGGGGTCGTAGATCTTGGGCAGATACTCTTGCGGCCACTTGCGGATGCCCGGAATGCGCGAGCCCTCGCTGGGCTGGGCACCGATGATCTGGATCGCCGGGTTCTTCTCTTTCAGAAAGCGCGAGACGCCGGTGATGGTGCCGGTGGTGCCCATGGCGCTGACGAAGTGGGTGATGCGCCCGCCGGTCTGCTCCCACAGCTCGGGGCCGGTGGTTTCGTAATGGATGCGGGGGTTGTCGGGGTTGGCGAACTGGTCGAGCACCACGCCCTTGCCCTCTGACACCATCTTGTCGGCCAGGTCGCGCGCGAACTCCATGCCGCCACTCTTGGGGGTCAGGATGAGTTCGGCACCGAAGGCCTTCATGGTCTGAGCGCGTTCAATGGACAGGTCCTCCGGCATGATCAGCACCATGCGGTAGCCCTTGATCGCGGCGGCCATGGCCAGCGCGATGCCGGTGTTGCCAGAAGTGGCCTCGATCAGGGTGTCGCCGGGCTTGATGGTGCCGCGCTCTTCGGCGCGGCGGATCATCGACAGCGCCGGTCGGTCTTTCACGGAGCCCGCCGGGTTGTTGCCTTCGAGCTTGCCCAGAATCACGTTGCCACGGCGTGCGTTATCAGCAGCGCCGATTCGTTGCAATGCCACCAGGGGCGTACGGCCGATGGCGTCCTCAATGGTCGGGTAGTTCATGCTGGCACTGTGCCATAATTTCGGACTTCCCCTCCTGCCGGAGTGGCGAAATTGGTAGACGCAGCAGATTCAAAATCTGCCGTTGGAAACAACGTGCCGGTTCGATTCCGGCCTCCGGCACCACTTAGGGCATTTCTCGCCGGTTCTCGCCGGCCTCTCCCTGCTAAGCCTCCCCTTGAGGCGGCTTTGTTTTGCTAAGCTCCCCGCAAAAATCCCGCTTGAAATCCCGCAGGAGTCAGGAGCCAGCAAATGGCGTACATCAGGAAGCTCACATCAGGCTGGCGAGCCGAAATCCAGAGGAACGGACAGCGGCTGTCCAAAGTCCTGCCCACCAAACGAGAGGCCCAAGCGTGGGCCATGGAGCAGGAAACCCGCGCCCAGACCCTCAAGGGTGCATGGCGCACTTTCCGGGATGCTGCCGAGAAGTACGAGACCGAGGTCTCGGCCAAAAAGGACGGAGCACGCTGGGAGTCCCTGCGGATCGCCGCCCTCATCCGCCACTTCGGTGACAGGCCGCTGGGTGATCTGGACGCCCCGGACATGGCTGACTGGCGAGACAAGCGGCTTGCGTCGGTCAGCGGCTCCACCGTGCTGCGCGAGGTGAACCTGCTCAAGCACATCCTGCACACCGCACGGGACGAATGGCGCTGGATGGAGCACGATCCATTTCGCGGGGTGAAGCTGCCCAGCGAGTCGCAGCCGAGACAGCAGCGCTGGACGTGGCAGCTCATCAAGCGCGTGCTTAGGGCCGGCCAGCAGAGCGGGGAGAAGACCCGGGAAGTGACCGAGGCATTCCACATTGCGCTCAGGACGGCCATGCGCTTACAGGAGGTGCTCCAGGCCCCTCCAGTGTTCGACAAGCGCCGCCGGGTGGTGGAGCTCTGGAAAACCAAGACCACCGCGCAGGGCGTGAAGGTGGAGGTGCCTGTGGGCCGGATCGCCGCCAAACTGCTGGACCGCCCAGCCTTCGTCGTATCCCCCAACGAGGCCAGCACCCTATTTGCCAAGCTCACCAAACAGCTTTGCATCGAGGGCCTGACGTTCCACGACTCGCGCGCCACGGCGCTCACTCACATGGCGAAGAAAGTACCGGTTGAGGTTCTGGCAAAGGTAAGCCGCCACAAGAACATCAGCCTGCTGGTGAACACCTACTACCGCCCCACCGTGGACGAGATCGCCCGCAGGCTCTGACGCAAAAAGCCCCTCCCGCCGAAGCGAGAGGGGCGAACGTCAGGCGAACCTGATCGAGGAGACAACCGGGAGTCAGGGAGGCGCGGCCATGGCGTCGAGGTTGGCCTTCAGGGCGTGAGCAGCTGCAGCGCCTGCCGCTGCCTCAAGTCCAAATCGCTCAACGTCTGCTCGACATCGCTCAAGATCTGCTCGGGTGGCCTGGGCATATCGACGGAGACCGTCGGCACCGGCAGCCGCAATGGCGCTGGCGTGCTCGGCTTGCTGGTCGCGCAGCCGCTGGTCAGCAGCACGCAGGCGATCGCGCAGGGCCACCACCTGGCCGCGCTGTTGTTCGTAGGCATCTTGGGCTCCTTTGACGAATGTGGTGAGGCGGGAGACTTCCCGCAGGGCTTCGCGCAGGCGATCGGCCTCCTGCTCGGCGTGCGCGGCCTTGGTTTCGGAATGCCGTAGCTGTTCTTTCTCCAGGCGGTTGCCCTGGGTGCACGACGTGGCCACGGCCCCAGCAAACAGCAGCGCCCAGATCCACCCGGGCAGCAGGTCAAAGAGCTTGGTCATGGGGTGTACCTCCCGGCTGGTTCAGGTTCTGGGTAGTCGGGCCGGCTGGCGTAGCGCTCCTGCAGGGCCTCGCGGTCCTGGCGCTGGCGGCGCACTCGGCGCTGGTCTGCGGTGCGCTCGGTCTTTTCGGTGCGTGGCTTGCGCTTGGGCTGAGTCATGCGGCCGCCCACCCAGGCAGGTCAGGGAGATCGAGCGTCTGGCCGGCAAACTCGTGCGTGCAGTCCCCCAGGAACTGCACCCGCCCGTCAGTGATGAAGGTGTGGCACACCTTTTTGACCTTGGTCTGGACGATCTCACCGCGCCTGATCTTTTCTTGGATCTCAAGCGTTGTAGCGGGAGGCTCGCCCTGCTCCCATGACACCAGCACCGAGGGAGTGAACGTGGGACGCTCGACATCGCCATTCCACCCCCAGCGTGGGCCCGGCCCATCACCGACCGCGACCTGGTGCAACATGTCGCAGCCTTGGCACCAGTAGCTCAGCCGGCCACCCTCGGTATTGCGCAGCTTTCGTGACAGCATTCCCATCACACCACCTCCTGGGTTGGTTCGAGGAAGCCCAAGGCTTGCGTGTAGAGTGCCGGCCAAGTGTCGCGGTGCGGCTTGCCCGGGCGCCAGGTGCGCAGGTAGAGGTTCCAGCCGCCTTTCTCGTCGCCCAGCTCGGGCAGTCGCTTCGGGTCGGTGAACAGCAGCAGCCGGGCAGCGGCCGCTGCGAGCACGTCATCCAGCTCCAGAGCCCGCCAGATGGCCGTGGCCGTGAAGTCCACCTCGCGGGTACTGCAAATGCGGTATGCCCAGTACCGGCTGGCTGGGTGGTCAACGATGCCCCGGCAGCCGCCGCCGCGCTCAAACTGCCAGTAGCCGGTGGCAGGCCCCAGGGGCAGCAGCTCGCCGCCCTTCTTTATGAGCTGGCGCCGCTGGTGGAATCTGCTCTCCTGCAGGCCGATGGCCAGGAGCATCACCCGAGCCTCGGGCGTGTCCAGCTCGCGCGGCAGCAGGCCCAGGGCGCCATCGATGGCAGAAAGAACGTGGGCGGGGATCACTGGCCGGCCTCCCGGTCTTTGACCCACTCGGGCCACATCGCAACGAACACGCGAGCCCGCTCACGGCACAAAGCGCCGCGAGGTGTGTCCTCATCAATCACCACCGGGCAATCGAACTGAACCGCCGCCCTGTAGGCCGACTGAGCCGCGCCGACCTTGGCAGTCGCAGAGATGACAGCCGACTGGGCCGCATTCAGCGCCGAGGCCGCGCACTGGGCGTGCACGCAACTGAAGCCGAAGATCTTGGGCTCACCACCTCGAGGCGAGCACACCCAGTAAAAGTGCTTCCCAACCTCCGCACTGACATAGCGCGGCGCCACCACGTGCACGCCGTTGACGCCGGGGAAACAGGCCGGCGCCTCGATGGCCGGAGGTGTGGTGGTCTGTGCCTGGGCCGGCAGGCCGAGGAGCAGAAGGAAGGGCAGCAGAAGCAAGAAGCGCATGGTCATGATCCTCGGTAGGTCGGAGGTGGCGGGGTGATGGTTCGCTGGAAGGGCGCGAAAGCCTCGCGATCGCCCACGTAGCGGCGGAACTTGTCGCGCAGCAAGTCCAAGGCGATGCAGATGTCGAGGTTGGAATAGGACTCGGCCGCGAAGCCAGTGAGCCGGCCAATCTCGCGGTCGATCTCCAGAGCGGTGGGGCGGTCCGGGGCGTCCATCTCAGCCCTCTTTCAGCCTCGTGCGCACGATGAGCACCGCGAAGCCGCCAAGGACGGCCACCTGGTCAAACGTGGGGTGCTCCAGGCGCATGAGCAGGTCCACCGAGCTGCGATCGACTCCCAGCAGTAGCAACACCGGCGCTGCCACCGCGCCGCCGGCGCCGAGGGCCATCAGGCCCCAGGCCAGGGCCTTGAGGCTGTCCACCACGCGCTCGCGGCGGGTGAGCTTCGGGTTGAGCGGATCGCACCGCTCCAGCTTGTTCAGGGCCTCGGCCAACACCACCAGGCCGGCCACCACATGGAGGATCTGCAGCGCGCTCATTGGGCGGTCTCCTTCACCGGCGACACCCGGTCGATGGCGTTGCGCAGCACACGCTGGGCACCGGCGCCAATGCCGAAGGCCGCGCCCAGCAGCAGCGGGTCGGGCATGGACACGGCCAGCATGACCACCGGCGTGCAGTAGCCCGCGGTCAGGCTGCTGGCCAGCGAGACAGCCATGCGCTTGATGGTGGTTCGCAGCAGGTGCTGCCAGGTGTCGCCCTCACTGGGCACGCTGCCCAGCAGGATGATGGCCACAAGGGCACCAGCGAAGCCGGCCACCAGCACATCGGGACGCAGACCCAGGTTGACGCCGAAGGCCGTGAGCATGGAGACGGCCGCCGGCGCAGTGATCAGCGTTGCCGCTGCGGTTGTGGACGTTGGTTCTGGCATGGGCGGTCCTTTCAACCTGTGAAGGCGGCGGTGGGCGGGGTGAAGTCGGACGAGTACAGCGCCTCGCCCTTCTTGATGCGGATCTCGTCCAGGCGGCCGTTTAAGAACTCAGCTGCTTCCGAGTAGTCCCACATTCCGATGCGCAGCGTCTCTGTGCTTGCCGCTGGCGTGTTGAGGCCGGAGATGGAGCCCGCCAGCGTGCCGTCGATGTAGACCCTGCCGTTGGCGCCATCGCGCACCATGGCACAGTGGCGATAAGCCGACGTAGAGAATGCAGACGCCACATCGATGTACTGCTCGTTGGCGCTGGTGGTCCCGTAGAAATAGAACCTGCACGCTGATCCAATCCATCGGATTGAGAAGGCCAGACCGCTCCAGGTATTGCCGGACGTCGTGTAGAAGCCGCGGTGCAGCACCCCGAAGTTCGAGCTCAGGCTGTTGGGCTTGATCCAGAACTCAATGGTGTAGACCGTGCCCAGATCGAAGTCCGTGGACGAGGCCAGTTGGAGGTAGTCGCCTGCGCCATCGAACAGGGCCGCACCCGTGCCGAACTTCGGATCGGTGGTGGTGACCTTGGCGTTGCCGAAGGCTGTGACCGACCTGCCATCCGGTGACGAGTCAGTGAAGACCGTCGAATCGTTGGCGCCATCGCAGTGCAGCAGCAGCTTCGTGGTCGACGGCACGGGCGCACCACCGCCGAACCGGAACGGATTCAGCAGGAAGCCGCGTTGGCGCGCGCGCAGTGCACGGCCGATGCTCAGGTCTCGGCAGATCACGCAGCCACCCCGATCAGGTAAACCTTCAGGCCCTTGGCCGTGCCGTCGCCCACCTGGTCAATGTCGATGGTGATCTCGGCATCGTCAGCCAGGTTGGCATCGCTGATCACGGCCGCAGTGGCTGCGGTCTTGCTGGTCTTCTCGGTGTTGTCGATCGTCAGCTTCGTGGACAGGATGGACGCGCCGCCTTCGTTGATGTCCACCGTGAAGATCGATCCGCTGGCCTGTGCGGTCGTGAGACTGGCGCGCACTTCGACGAGCGTGAAAGCGAATGGCATGCGGAAGGTCACCTTCGACGTGCCCGCCGTCAGCGCCGTGGTCTCATCGCTCACCGCGATGGGGATCGCCTGGGTCACGGTGGCACCCAGCGTGGCCTGGCCATGGATGCCTCCAGGCCCTGCCCGGTAGTCGCGCACGGTCTGGCGCGCGCCAGCCAGCGTGGTGATGTGCATCACTCGGGCATAGGCCGCCTGGTTGTCCCAATTGGTCGTGGCGGTGGCCACCGACAGCACGCCGGTGCTGCGGTTGACCACGATGTAGTTCTCGGCGTTGTCGGTCAGCGCCACGCTGCCGTTGCTGATCGCGAAACCTCCCCACCGACCGCCCAGGTAGGCGAAGGTGAGCAGGCTGGGCGCGGTCGGGTCGGGCGCGTACACCTCCTGATGGGCGAACACGTCCAACGCGCTGTTGACGATGGGGAACGGGTCGGCGGGGTTGCCGCCAGGGACACGGGGGCCGGTCATGGTGCAGTGGTCTCCACGGTGGCCGCGAAGCCCTCTCCAACGGCGTCGGAGAGCTGCTGCACGGTAATGGTGATCGGGCCGCCGGAGGCAAAGCCATCGGCGGCGATGTCGGCGGCGGCATAGGTCCAGGCGGGCGAGGTCACGTCGACGGTGCGCACCTGCGTGGCGCCGCTGAACACCTTGACCCGGTAGATCTCGCTGGCCTCGCCCAGCGGCGCGAACACACCGGCGTCGGTGTAGCGTGCCACCAGGCGCGAGCGGCGCACCCAGGACACGGCCAGATCGCCGCTGAGCTGGGCCATGGCCAGCAGGTGCACCGGGCTGTAGGGCCGCAGGGCAATGCCGTCGTCGGTGAAAGGCTCATCGGTGACCGAGGACAGCAGCGTGTTCAGCGTCACGGCCTTGACCTGGTGCTCCTGGCCGATGTCGGTGGTCTCGCTGGCCATGCGGCGGATGGCGCCGTTCAGCAGCACGAAGCGCTCACCCGCCACGTGGCCTGCGATCTGGTGCTCCTGGCCGAGCTGGCCGCGCAGCAGGCCGGTGAGGTCGTAGACACGGTGCACGCCATCGAGCGCCACGAAGGTGGCCGTCATGAAGCGGATGGGCTCATCGCCCACCACGGCCGCGTTGACGGTGCGGTCGGCGTGGAAGTCGGCCCAGGTGGAGCTGGCCAGCTCGCCGCGAACCCGCACGCGCAGGCTCTGCGAGTTGTCCAGCACGCCGCTGCCACCCGGGAAAGCGGCCAGTGTGGTCAGGCAGGTGCCCATCACGCAAGCGTCGCCCGAGGTGAACTGCTGCTCGAAAGCCTCCGGCAGCCGCGCCCGCACCACCACGCAGCCTGGCCATTCGTCGCTGGCGCTGGCCTTGGCCGGCGTCACGGCCACATAGGCCCCAGGCGTGGAGGCGTCTGCATCTCGCAGCGGCGGCAGGGCCAGAAATTCGGCTTCGGTGGAAGCCACGCGCACCGGGTCGATGGTGGAGACGTAGCCTTCGTAGGTGATGGCCGGCGTGTCCAGGGCGCTGGCGTCGTCGATCACCACGTCCCACTCCAGCATGATCAGCAGATCGCGCTTGGTGAGGATCCGAAAGCGCCAGACGCGGCCATCGGGGTCGGTTGTGGTCAGCACATCGCCCGGCTCGTAGCGCGCGTACTTGCGCCCGCCCAGCTTCAGCGTGGCGCGGCCCAGGCCCGCCATCAGATCCTTGAGCATGGTGTCGGCCACGGTCTTGGCCTGGGCCGGCGTCATGGTGATGGCCATCTCGGCCACCTGCGTGCTCACCATGGACGACACGAGGCGGTCGCTGAACTCCGTGCCCACGTTGCCATCCGCCGTGGCGTTCTTGTAGCGCACGGCGATCTGCGCCGGCATCTCGCGCTCGTTGGCCAGCTTAAGATCGAACGGCTCCTCGAAGGCGTCAGGGCTCTCGCTGGCGCCCAAGTCAGACCAGGGCACCGAGCCCACCGGCGTGCGGGCCCGCGGGAAGATGTAGAGCTTGTCGGAGCAGTTGGCCTCGTACAGCCCGAAGGGGCGCAAGGTCTCCAGGTCGGTGCGCGTGGACGCCACTTGGCCGGTGGCGTAGCCAAAGAGGGGCACAGCCGCCAGGGCGGCATCCACCTGAAACTCGCCGGGCGCATACCCAGCACGATCCAGCAGGCGCTCCAGGCAGGTGTTGAGCGGCAGAGTGCCGGGGACGGCGGTCCCGGTGACGATCTGGCCAGTCAGCGACGTGGGAGGCGTGATGCTCGCGCCAGAGTAGATTGAGGCGCGGGAGACACGCGCGCCGTGGTACCGAATCCAGCCGGCGGTGCTGGGGGAGCCGCCCGTGGGGCCGCCGAGGCGAAAGTAAGGCGCCGCTTCAACAGTCGTGTCATTCGGATAGCCAACTTTGTCACGCACGCGCGCGCCGTTGACCCAAATAGACGATCCGAGGCCACTGAACTCAACGGCGATGTGCACCGGGCCTGCGCCCTTGATGCTGGTCGATCCGAACCAGGTGAAGGGATGGGAGATGCCGCCGCCGGGGCCGGATGCGATGATGCCCAGGGTGCCATCGACGCCGTAGTACTCGATGTTCAGCGGGAGGGCAGCGCCGCTCGATCCAATTGGCGCCATCGAGCCCAGGCTGGTAGACGACGAGTTGGTGTAGTCGGCCGACACCTCCACGATCATCTCGTAGGTCACCGGCCGGTTGTCGCCTGCAGGGCTCGCCGAAAACAGGCTCGCGTCCGTGAACTGGATATGGTTGTCCTGCAGCGGCCGGTAGGGCATCTCGATGTACCCATCGGCCAGCACCATCTGGCCGCCGTTGAACACGTACGGCTCTCCCAGCTGGTACTTGCTCTGATCCGACTTGTCCGCATCGGGAAAGTTGAGCAGCAGGCGCACCCGGTCATCGATGAACGGCACGCTGACCTGGTGCTCCAGGTTCGGCAACTGCTTGCCGCCGCCGAGCTGCAGGCCACGGATCACGATGGTGGTGCGGCCACGGTAGGCCGGTGCATTCCCCGCGCCCACCGCCGCCTCGTAGGTCGGATCGGGCAGCTGGTCGGCCGCGCCGGTGTAGACCGTCACACCGTTCCAGATTCCGTCCTTGATCGTCACGCCGTTGCGCACCAGCTCGCCGTTGAGCCAGTCGCGGGCCACGCCCTCGGTGACGTTCTCCGTAAGGATGATCATCACGTCGCACTCGTAGGTGTACGTGGTCACCTTAGCGCCACCGCCTTTGCCGGCGCGCTGGGTGTTGGCGATCTCGCGCAGCGGGCTGGCCCAGATGTACTGCCCTGCAAGGCGAGGGGCGCCGGCCACCCAGGGGATGGCCTGGCCGTACTCGGTGCCCACGATGGTGCGGTCATCCAGGCGCGGGCCCTGGGTCTTCTGCGGGAACAGGGCCGAGCCCAGCATGGACCCAACGAGCCACCCGGTCTGCCAGGCAAAGCCCAGCGGCCCGGCAATGGCGGCACCGGCAGCGGCAAGCACAAGCTGAGCCATCAGGCCACCTCCGGGAAGACGAACGAAGTCACGAAGCGGATCTCCTCGTTGAACACCAGGCGCTGCTCCACCACGCGGCCGGCGCGGTTGTCGGCATGGATGAGGCTCAGGCCGCCGCCGTGGTAATCCCCGGCAATGCCCACGTGGTGCGGGAAGCGGTCGAAGGCGATCACCACCAGGTCACCAGGCTGGGTGCCCTGCAGGTCCACCTCGCCGGCCATGTTCTCGCGCAGGTGGCGCATGAGGCTGTGGCCGTCCGGGATGCGCCGGTAGCCGGTGATGTTCCAGCTCGCCGGCTTGATGCCGCAGGCCCAGGCCACGCACACGCCAACGCCCACACAATCCACGCCATGGCCGGGCACGCGGCCCTGGTGCAGGTAGGGCGTGCCGATCAACTGGCGCGCCGCGCTCACGATCTGCTCTCGACTCATGTCCCACCTCCGCTGACCACGCGGTCGCGCGTGGGCCGGTCCTTCTCGCCCTGGAAGTTCACGGCGTTGTTGAATTTGTCGCGGCAGTCTTCAGCGAACCGCCCACGGCAGCCGGCCACCACCTCGAACGTGTCGCCCACCGCCACGTTGAAGACCATGGGCGCGGAGAGGGTGAACACGCCCGCCTCGAAGGTGCTGACCTGCATGGCCAGCTTGCGATTGAGGCCGGTCAGCCAGGTGAGCACGCCGTAGCCAAAGTAGTCGGCCACCTGGGTGGCCGCGCTGGCCGTGAACTGGCCCTTGTTGGCCACAGCCGTGACGGTGAAGGTGTGCGTGAAGGGCGCCGGGTCTTTGTTGCACTGCCCGATGCCCTGCGAGCCGAATCTCACGCGGCAGTTGGCCTGCGAGACAGCGCCCACCGCCTGCTGGAGTTGCTGCTTGGGGCAGCGCAGCTCCACGGTGACCACAGTGCTCAGCGGCTTGGCCTCACCCAGCGTGCCCACCTTGAGGGTTTCCACGTCGGCGGCGATGGTGGGCGCGGCGACATCCCAGCGGTACAGGAAGATCCGAAAGCGCGCGCCGCTCCAGCGCCCGGCCAAGATGTCGTCGGTCTTGAACAGCGAGCCATCGTTGAGCGTCTTGATCTCGGCGTTGTCCACCTCGAAGCCGGCCGTGCTCTCCAGCGAGCTGAAGTCCAGGCCCTGGGAGCTGGTGAACTCAAAGGCGGTCAAACCGGCCAGGTCCCACGGGTCGGCGTCCCAGGGCGTCAGGTCAAGCACCAGGGGCCGGCTGGCGCTGGTGAAGCCGAACACCTCGCCATCGGCGCGCTGGATCAGCAGGGCCGCCGCCATGCAGGTGCTGCCCGAGTCGTAGTGCGCCTGCAGCGGCGCCGGGATGGCCTTGGGCATCAGGCGATCTCCCTCGTCTCGCGCAGGGTGATGTCGGGCCACTCGGTCAGCATCTGGGAGCCGCCGAGCACCCGAAACACGGCCTTGGGGTCGGTGAACGCCACCGGCACATGGAACTGGCCAGCCCAGAAGTAGGTATCGCCGCTCGTGTGGCCCGTGATCACCACTCGCCCTGTGGTCGTGTTGATGGTGGAGGTGTCGGTGATGTCGGTGTTCACCCCAGAGCGCACCCGGTACACGCGCAGGCCGACCGCCGGCTTGGTGATGGGGCGGATGGCCGTTCGGCCCGGCACGGCGTACAGGCGATTGAGCTGCCACGTTGTGCCGCTCACCAGCGTGAGGGACGAGTTGGCGGCGTTGGCCTGGTAGTCGCTCCAGTCCTTGAACCGGAAGCCGTCCGCACTGCCGCCGATGGCCCAGAAGAAGGCGCGAAGTTCCTCGAACTCGGAGCCGCGGCGCACCGGCTGTGCGAGGGAGTATTCGTGCAGCGGGTACGGGTCGTCTCGGTTGGTGAAGCGCTGGCCGCCCAGGGTGTAGGCAGCGCGCACCAGGAAGCCGGGGCCGCCTTGCATCATGGCGCTGATGGACGGCGGAAAGAGCTGCTCGTAGAAGGCCATCACATATTCCTCGATGCCACCTCAAGCTGGCGCCGGGCTTGGCTGGCCGCCTGCAGGGTGGTCTTGGTGGAGGTACCGGGAGCGAAGTTCTGGTGCAGGTTCACCACGAAGTTGCGCCCGCCGAGCTGCTCGTTGGGGACCACACGGCCGTTCTGAGAGCCCATCATCAGGAACTGACGGCCTCCGACGTCCAGCAGCTCGGGGCCGCGCTCGTTGACTCGGTACAGACGGTTGGACTGCACGTCGCCACCGGCGGCGCGGAAGCCGCCAAAGATCGAGCTGGCAAGGCTGGTCAGCCAGTTCCCGCCGCCGCCGGCCATGGCACTGGACGGTGGACCCACGAACGAGGAAGAGAACTCGCCCAGGCCGAGGAAGCCCATGATCGATGGCATGAGCTGGGCCTTGATGATGATCCTGGTGATGTCGGCAAGGATCGAATCGGCCAGGCTCTTGAAGTCCAGCTTCCCGGTGGTCACGAACTTCGTCAGGGCATCCTCCATGCCGCGCAAGGCATTGCTGGTCACTTCTTCCGTCAACGCGAAAGTGTTCTGCGCCTCGTCGTAGTAGTTCCGAAGCGCCTCGGCTGCGCCGAGTGACCAATCGCGCTGCTTCTCGGTTAGCTGGCGGTAGTAGTCGGCGTAGGACTGGATCGCCTTCTGCTCGAACTCGTCGATGAGTCGGGCGCGCGCGTCGAACTGCTCCGCCTGCTCCTTCGTCAGGCCCCGCTCGCCAGCGATGGCAGCAGCCAGGGAGCGCTGGTTGTCCAGGTCGCGTCGCTGCTGGGAATACCGGTCTTCGATCTGGCCGATGGCCTGGCCGAGGTCGCGTTGGCGTTGCCCCATGCCCAGGCCCTGCAGTTCGCGCTGCTGCTGACGCTGCAGCGATGCCAGGTAGTCCTCTTGCGCCTGGCGAGCCGACACCAGGGCCAAGGTCTTGGCCTGAATGGCTGCCGTCTCCTGGGCGTTGAGGATGATCGACTGCGTGGCGGCACCGGCCTGCAGCTTGGCGATGGCCGCCTTGTTCTCCAACACCTTGCGGTCGCGGTCTAGCGAGTCCTTGGTATTGAGCTTCTCCTGGCTCAGGCGCTCGTTCTCGGCCTCCAGTGCAGACACCTGCACACGGGTCGTGTCCTCCAAGAGGCGGCGCTTCTCGGCGTAGTAGGCAGTCTCGCTGGCAAGGCCTGCCGAGCGCAGTGCATCCAGAATCCGCTCTGCATTGGAGATCGCGTTGACCTGCTGAGCTGCTGCCTGCTGGATGCCCTCGATCTCCAGGAGGGTGCGGGCCCGGGCATCCACGCGTGAGGTGTCTGGTCCCTTGGGGTCTTTGTAGCGCTCGTTGATGTTGGCGATCACCTTCTGCAGCTCGGCCGCGCTGGCGCCGCTTTTGGCGGCCAACTCGGTGGCCTTGGCAATTTCCCGTGCGCGCTTCTCCTGGTTGGTCAGGGACTGCTCGCGCAGCTTGTCGAAGTCGGCCGCAGCCTTCACCGACTCGGCCTGCCGGGCCTGTTCTGACGCCCCACGCTGGCCCAGGCGCACGATCTCCTGCTGGGTCTCCACGAACTGCTTGGCCGCCGCGAGCTGGCGGTCCAGGTCGCCCGTGGCGAGGCCGCGCTGCTGCCGACTCTGGACGGCGGCCTCCAGGCTGGCCACAGCCTTCTGCGCGGTGGCGAGCTGGGCCTCAGGCCCTGCCGTGCGGCCGATGTTGGCAGCGGCATCGATGGCCTCGTTGATCGCGCTCTTGATGCTCTTCCAGCCCCGCTCGATGAGGCCCAGGTTCTGCTCGATCTGCCCTGCACGCGAGTTGATCGCGTCGGCAAAGGCGCGCTGCGCCACGGCCGCCGCCTCAGTGGTGCGCCCCTGCTCCTGCAGCGCCTTGATCTGGTCGTAGGTGCTGCGGGTGAGGAAGTTCATGCTCTCGTTGAGCTTGACCGCGGCCTCCAGCGGTGCGCGCTTGAGTTCCCCAAAGCTCTTGGCCAGCTCTTCGACGGAGCCGCCGCCCACCTTCTCCATTCGGATGGCGGCCAGGGTGAAGCGCTCGATGTTCTCGGCCGAGACTGCGCCGGTGGAGGCGATCTGCACCAGAGCCGCCGCGGCACCGGCCTGGGTGCCGCTGATGGCGTCGATGTTCTGCGCCATCACCTGGAGCTGCCCGGAGGTCACGCCTGCAGCGTTGCCGGTCAGGATCAGCGCGCGCTCATAGGCCCTTGCTTCGGCCGAACCCTTCTCATAGGCGGCCAGAAGGCCAACAGCAGCCGCCGCCGTGAGCGTGAACGGGTTGATCAGGCCCAGCACCGCACCACCAAGGGCGCGCACCGCCGGCACCACACCGCCGAACACGTCGCGCAGCTGGCCACCCTGCTGCAACAGCACGGTGAGCGGCGCCTGCCCGCCCTGCAGGCCTACGATGATGTCCGTGAGCTGGGCGGGCACCTGGCGCAGTGCGGCGGCTGTCTGGCGGGCGGTCTGGCCATACTTGTTGAGCTCGTTGCCGCCCTTGACCATCTGGGCGACGGCTGCCGCCTGCTTGGCGTTCGCTTCGTCCAGGGCCGACAGGTAGGGTCGCAGGGTCGCCGGGTCCACGCCGCGCTGCTTGGCCAGCGTCTCGAAGTAGGCGCTGTTGGAGCGCGACCCTGCCTCCACGGCGGCCGTGGTGCGCTGGATCGAGCCGATCAGGTTGGCCTCGGCCTGCTTGACCTTCGTCGAAGCCTTGGCCGCACCCTCCCCCATGCCTTCCAGGCCCTTGCTGGCTTCCTTGCCCGCAGTGGTCGCCGATTTTCCCAGGTCGGCCAGCTTGCGCTGTGCAGCCCCAATGCCGGCCTCCACCCCGGAGGCATCGGCGGAAATCGATAGCTGTGCGTCCAGATCGGCCATGGTCAGTCGTCTTTCTCGGGGATGCCGTTCATCTCATTGAGCGCCGCACGCTCCATCAACCGGATGTCTTGGAAGACATCAGGCCAGCTCTTGCGGGGAAGTTCAGACAGGCGCAGCACGACAGGCAGCGCTGTGTAATCGAGGCCGGTGGCCCCGCCCATGCCGACACGCCACTGGGTGTCCATGGCAATGAAGGCGTTCACGGTGGGCAGGTTCTCAGGCCACACCGCCACCGGCTCGACCTCGTAGTCCTCTTCGGTGAAACCTGCGGCGATCTCGGGCGGCTTGCGGTACAGCGCCCGAGCCGCCGCCTTCAGTTTTTTTCGCGGCCGATGCGCGAGGTGCGGATGTAGGTCTGGTAGACGTTGATCGCGGCGGCGGGGTGCATCACCAGCAGCTGACGCACGTTCGACTCCGTGAAGTCATCCGCCAGCTCCCAGCCGGTGGCGCAGTCCATCACCATCTTCACGTCGGAGCCAATGGCGTCATCGGTCTTGGGTGCACTCGAAAGGTCGGTAGCCCACTTGTCCAGCGCCTCGCGGTCGCGGTACTTGAAGGTGAACTCCACCAACTCTGGCTCGCGGTCGGGGTTCGTGATTGCCACCTGTGCGGTGAACTCGGATTTCGGGGCAATGCTCAGGAGTGACTTCTTCGCCATTTTGTTCTCGGTCTGGTGGAAAAAGACCGGCCCGCTTACGGTCGGGCCGGCCATGAAGGCCCATCAGGGCTGGCGTCACTCGGACTGCGAGTAGCGGGTGATGCGGTTCTTGCCGTTGAACACGGCCGACACGCTGTTGACCTGGTTGTCGGCGAGCTGCACCGACTCGTTCAGGGCCACGGTGCAGGGCAGGAAGATGCGGGCACCGTTGCGCGAGAGCATCTTCATGCAGGTGTCGCTCTGCACGTCGGTCAGCGACTTCAGGGCGATGTAGCCGGCCGTACCGATGGAGTCAGCGTCCATCGTCAGGTTGTAGGACGTGGCCGCGAAGCCGTTGTTGATCGAGTAGTCCACATCGGACTCGATGTAGCGGTAGTCCACCTGGCGCGGGTCGCCGCCATTGGACGCGGCAGTCAGCACCTGCACGATCTGCGTGAAGGCCGTGATCTTGCGAACCGATCCGATGCCCAGGCCGGCCGGGAAGAAGTCGGTGTTGGTGGTGTCGGCGCCCTTCAGGGTGAAGGAGTCGGTGGCGACGCCCTTGACTTCAAACACGCGCTTGTGCAGGCGGCCCCAGCCGCTGGTGACTTCCACCACGTCGCCGTTGGCCAAGCCGTGCGCGGCGCTGGTCACCACGGCTTCGGTGGCGTTGGTCACGGCGGTGGTGGCCTTGGCGGTGCCGAAGGCGCTGGCGATGTGGAACGTGGTTCCGGTGGGTACTTGTGCCATGGAGAGGGCCTTTCAATGAAAAAAGCCCGCAGGCGCGGGCGTTGGGATTGCCCTTTCGGGCGAAAAAAAAGCCACCCGTGGGTGGCTCTGTTTCAAAGGTTGGTCAGGTCAGCGGGCCGACCAGATGTAGAAGTCTTGGCGGGTGCCGCGCAGGTCGGTGTCGGGGTCCATCGATGCGGTGAAGGCGCCCACCGGGCGGGCCTGGAAGTTGGTGGCGGCGATCAGAAGGGCCTCGATCTGCAAGGCCAGTGCATTGACCGCGATCCGCTCGGTGCCCCACACGCTGATCTGCATGCGCGCGCCGCGGATGTTCGGCACCAGGTTCTCGACGTAGGCCGGCGACGGGCCGCCCACCTGGGTGAACACGATGTATGGCGACTGCACACTCTCGGGCGCCTGGTCGGGGAAGACACGGCTGGCCACCAAGCCCTTGAGCGCGTCGAAGAGGTCGGATTCCATGCTCATTTCGTCGCAGCTCCTACCTTGTCAACCCACACCGCCTTGGCGATCTCCAAGGCATCCTTCCTGCGCGCCTCATAGGCCGGTCGGATAAAGGGGCTGGCAGGGGCGCGGCTGGTGCCGAACTCCACCATGAAGCCATAGGGCGCCTTCTGGTGGTTCCATGCGATGTGATAGGTCGCCTTGTCGTAGCCCTCGCCCTTGGCCTTGCTGTTGTCCTGCGAGAAGGCCTGGTAGATCGCATCGCGCAGATTCCCCGGTTGGAACAGGTACGTCACGCCGGTCTTCTTGCTGTTGCGACCGTAGAACACATGGGCCTCGGCAGACACCGGGCAGCGCAGACGGGCCTCGAAGTACAAATCCTCGGCGCCGGCCTGGGCCGCAGGGCGCACCGCATCACGCGAGGCCTGCAGGATGCGCTTGAGCTTGGCCTGGGCCTTGGAGTCGTCGAACGTGACCTTGATCGCATCAGCCATTGATCACCTCGCACAGCAAATCCATCGCCTCCCGGTCGCGCTCGTTCGGCAGCACGGCCTTGATCTCATAGACCTTGCCGGCAAACCAGACGCGCATCGCGGCGGTGATGTTCGTGCGGCGGCGCACGCGGAAGTTGACGGTCACCATGGACACGTCCTGGTCGGCGCGCATCACCTGCTTGCCGCTGCGGTGGGTCACCTCGGCCCACAGATTGGCCACCTCGGTCCAGGTGTTCACCGGCTGGCCGATGGCGTCCTGGGTGGTCGCCTGCTGGCGCACCGAGATCTTGCGATTGCGCTTGCCCGGCTCGTCCATCACAGCCTCATGATCCGGTAGGTGTCCAGCAGCGCGTCGGCGAACTGGTGGGGCACAGCCGGGCGCTCGCCAGAGCGGTTGCGCACGGCGTACATCTCGCCAATGGCCAGCAGAATCCACTGGGTCAGCGGCTTGGGCACGCTGGCCGCCGTTACGCCGTAGCCGGCCGTGTAGGTCACGGTCACGGCGTTGATGCGGTCTTGCGTATCGGGCCAGGCCTTGCCAGGCGCCGGCACCAGGTAGCCCGGCTCGCTCACCGAGTCCAGCAGGTAGTCGGCAGGGTCCAGGGTCTGCTCAACGCCTTCCGCGTCCAGGTACTTCACGCTGGCCACAGAGATCACCGGCGGGCGGTGCAGCACGATGGCATCGGGAAACGAGTCCAGCGTCAGCTTCCATTCCGTGCTGATCAGGGTGCGCTCGATGCGCTCCTCGCACGCGGTGCGCGCGGCAGTGATCAGGCTGGTCACGTAGGCGTCTGCGACCCCGGCATCCTCACGGAGGTGCTCCAGGGCCTCGGCCAGCGTCACCGGCTCTTGAGCTGGTGCACCAGATCGGCGGGGGTAGTAGCTCATCGCGCGGGCCTCGTGGAATTCGTGGATCTCATGCGGAAGGACTGGCCGGTGGGCGGCCTGTCTCCAATGGGTTGCGGGCGGCGGTAGCCGGAGCCAGCGGGCGCCCGGGTGAACATCGGGCCGATCTGCAGCACTGCCTGCGCGCTGGCCATGGCCACAGCGCCGGCCGACAGCCGCGCCTCTTCGGACAACACCGCAGTGGCTGAGGCCATGGCCAGCGCATCGGCCTGAAGCCGCACGGCGACCGTCAGGCTGCCAGCGGCCATGGCCTGGGCCAGCGCCTGAGCGGTCAGCGGGATCTCAACCGCGAGCTGGGCACCAGCACTGGCCTGGGCCTGAGCGGATGCATCGAGGTCGGTTGCCGCGCCCACCTGCAGCGCCGCAGACCCGCCGGCCTGCCCCACCGCATTGGCCGCCAGGGTCTTGCCCACCGATGCCGTTGCGGCGGCAGCAGCCTGGGCCACAGCAGATGCCGATAGCAGCACCTGCAGCGACAGGACTGCAGAGCCAGATGCCTGGGCGGAAGCGTTGGCCGACAGCGCGTTCTGCTGGGTGACCGTCAGACCCGCACTGGCCGCCGCCGTGGCGATGGCACTGGCCGCCAGGGTGACGCCAAGGGCAAGGCCGGCCGAGGATGCCGCCACAGCGGCCGCACTGGCCGCCAGAGGCACGCCGTGGGCCAGGCTGGCGCTGGCGCCCGCCTGCGCGATGGAGGCCCCCGACAGGGTGACGCCCTTGAGCAGGGTTGCGGATGCGCCGGCCTGGGCCTGGGCAGAGCCGGCAAGCTGGGCACTGGCCTGCACCGTGAGTGCCGCCGTGGCAGCGGATGCAGCCTGAGCTGCAGCATCCAGCGAGTGCGAGGCGCCACCAGACGACACCGCCACCATGATGCGGCGCTGGATTGGGCGGAATAGTGCCCACGGATTGCGGCTGATTCGAGCCACTTGCTCATCAGTGTGTGCGCGGTCAAACAGCAGCCTGAGGGCGCTACTCGAAGCAGAGCTATACCCGTTTGAGCCAAACTGGATGCTGGCGTTACAAACAAATGCGCTGCTTGTCGACCCGATCTTTCGCCCGTTGATAAATGCGGCGTGAGAGTTGGCGACACCCGAGCCCCTCGCCGCAACGACGAAGCCGTTTCGGTCTGCAAAGGACGCGAAAGGCTGGCCACTGATGTACCGGCTTGATGCAAAAGTGTTTAGATAAACGTTTCCGTCGGAGAACGGGGCAAAGTCGTTTTCTGTCTCGTTTGTCCGCCAAGGCCCACCTGAGTCCCCAGCCAAAGACTCCACCGAGTAGATAGTTGCCGCCGTCAGTGCCGTCGGCGGTGTGTAGGAAAAAACGTAGGCGAATGATTCAAGCTGGAATCCTGAGCGGCGCGCCTTCAAAATCCCGGGATTGCCGCTTGGCGTAATGACGCCACGCCGCGCGAAGTTGATCAACCCAACGGCGTGGTTGACAGCCAGAAGCAATCCAGCTGAATCTGGGTTGCTCTGGTCAACCTCAACCGGCCCCTGCGGCTGCCAGACACGGCGACTGGGAAGAATCAGGGCGGCCATTTTTAGGCGGCATTGCCGGTCATGACCGCGTAGCGCACCGCATGACCAGAAGCCGCCAGGGCTGCACCCGAGTCGTTCTTCACCACGATCTTGAGATATGGCGGCACAAAGCCCAGCGCCGACATCACGCTGAAAGACTCGCGCTGGAGCGTGCTGTTCGTGTTCAACGGAAGGACGCCCAAGAGGTACAGGTTGGGCTCATCGGTCGCGGTGGTACCGCTCTCGGGGCCGGTCGAGTAGTTTGTGCCGTCCAGGCTGACCTTGGCGAACACGACGAGCTGCTTGTTGCCCGACACAGTGCCCGGCGTGGCCTCCACCTCGACCGCCACGTCAAGAGGATCAGGCGTGGTCAGGTCGATGGTGCCGGCGCTCACGTAGGTTGACGACGCCAGGGAGTTCAGCGCCGTGCTGGAGAGCGTGGTCTTGGTGCCCCAGGAGGTGGTGATCGCGCCCACGGTCAGACCTCGTTGATCGCGCGCACCACGTCGTAATCGCTCACCGTGCCCTCCCAGCCCAGAAGGCCAGGCGACACAGTAGAGCCGACGCCAGATGCGAACAGCTTTTCGGCACGGGTCGCACTGCGCTTGCAGTGGCCGTAGACAGCCTCGCGCACAGCCAGCATGGCCGCCGTTCCCTTCCAAGCCTCGTCAATGCCGGCGCGCACGTTGGCCTTGCTCGGGTTGATGGTGTTCGACTGGTTGTCAAACAGCCACTCCCAGATGCGGGCCTTTCCGACTGACAGGTTGTCCACCTGCACCCAGTCGAAGCCGTTCTGCATGATCTCGTCCTGCGTCACCGAGGTGCGCCAGACGACAAAGGCCGGGGTGGCCGCGACGTTGAACCATTCCGCCATCAGGCCCGTGCCGCCCTCTTGGCGCAGCTGCACGAATGCCGGATCGGTTTCGGCTGCGATGGCGGCCTTCAGGACGATGAGTTGTTGGGTGTTCAGCATGGTGATGGCCATCAGTTGTCAACCTGGAACGTCAGCGAGCCCGCGGGGAAGCTCACCGTGTCGCCGCTGTTGATGGTCTTGCTCGTGCCCAGGTTGGTGCAGATCCAGGCATTGCCGCTGGTCGATGCATCCCACCATCGAACCGACACGACGGTGCCCCAGCCGGCCGTTGGCGTGGGGAAGTTGATCGCGGCGTTGTTGCTCGTGGTGCCGTTGGTGCCAGAGCTTGCGGTCGTGCTGCCCGCCGACTGTGTGCCGGCCCAGGCCGTGAGCGATGAGGCCACGGCCACCCTGGCATAACTGCCCCCCGTGACCTCGGTGCCAGTGCCATCCTCGCCACAGGCCACGGTGTCCAGGCCGATGTACCAGGTGGCGGGCGCGCCAAGGGTCTGGCCGCGCTTGAGGGCGTCGATCAGCTTGTTCTCGGCGTAGTTGGTGAGGGCGCCAGCCTGGGCAGGCAGGGCCACCAGGGCGAAGAAGGCCAGCGCCAGGATGCCGGCGAGGTGCTTGAGGTGTCGCATGGTCAGGTGCCTTTCTTGAAGGTCGTGTCGCAGTTCATCTGCGTTGGCATCTATTCAGGTGATCGCGCAATGCAAAGGGCCCTCCGAAGAGGGCCCCTCACATCACTCAGCTTTCAAGGATTCAGCGTAGGCAACGGCGTCCGGGTTGGCGTCGAGATCAGCGGAAGCATCCGCTTCTTCGGCGGCCACCTCCACAACATCGTCCACTTCCCCGTACTGACCGCTGACCAGCACGCGGGCCTTGACCTTGGTGGATTCCTTTGCCTTAGCCATGGTCAGGTCGCGCTGTTCTGGTAGTACTTGACGGTCGCGCCGCTCACGTCGATCAGGTTGCCGCCCGATCGCATGAACGCGACGAAGCCCACCTGACCATTCAGCGTGAAGGCGCTGTCGGTCATGCGGAACAGCGTCAGGTCCATCACATCGCGGATGCGGTACTTGCTGAACGCGCCGAACAGGATCGATTTCGCGTTCGCGGCCATCGTTGCGATGTCCTGGTTCACGAAGATCGGACGGTTCAGCAATCGGTCAGGTGCGCCGCCGGGGTTGCCCTGCTCGTAGCCCGGGACGAAGATCGGACGGCCCTGACTGTCCTTGATCTTTCGCACCACCTTGAGCGAAGCGTCGTTCATCATGAAGCCGACGTTGGGCATGCGACGGTACGCCGGATCGACAGAGTGCTCCAGGTCCACCAGGTCGTCATAGATGACGGTGGTGGTCTGGCCGGTGGTGCCGACCTTGCCAGAGGTCGCAGCGGTCACAACGCCGCGGGGCTGGCCCGTGCCCGTGCCGGTGGTGAAGTGGCTGTTCTGAATGCGACCGAGCCGCATCTGCAGCACTTCGCGGATGTAGGCCTCGATGTCGATGAAGCTGTCCTGCAGCAACTCGAACGGCAAGGCGATTTTCTTGGACGAGTACTTGTACACGTCAAGGGTCACCAACCCGAAGGTGGTGTCTGCGCCAGAAACCGCCGAGTTCTGACCCACGATTTCGCCAACCTCGGAGGTCGCGTCGCCGGTGGGGAACTGCATCTGCATGCCGGTCGCGGTCTGGAACACGGTTGCACACTCGCGCATGCCGCCGAATTCCTTGAGCGCCTTTTCCACGCTTCGCTGGTACTCCAGGGCGGTGGTGTAGCCGCCCTCGGTCGTGGTGGTGGTGGACATGGCGGCGCGGATGTCCGGATTGACACGTGCCGCCATCGCGTTGCGCTGGTCCTGCGTCAGTGCATTCAAGCCACCCGAGAGGAACAGCTTGAGGGCCTTGTTCTCTTCGGGGTTGACGTGCTGGCCAGGAGTTCGCGTGGCAGCCTCCAGCGCACGGGCTTGCTCTTCTTGGGAGCCGGCGGCGGGAGCTGAAAGCGCGTCCACCTTCATCGCGCGAGCAATCTCGGCATCGATGCCTTCGACTTCGGCCAGCAGCGCGTCGAGCTTGGCTGCATCGGCGGCTTCCATGCGTTTGTCGGCAGGGTATTTGTCATTCAGCGTGTTGGCTTCGCGAGCTTTGACATCGCGGGCCTCGCGCAATTGAGCGATCTTGCTCATGGGGATTTCCTTTCAGTGGAATGAAAAAAGCCCGCGGATGCGGGCTGGGGCTTCACTGCGCGAGTGGCGCTATCGTGAATCGGCAAGCGCCGCCAGGCGAATTCGCTGCATCTGGCGGTCGCGGTGTTCGTCGGTGATGTATTCGGGCGCCGGTTGCGGCTGTTCCTCTTGCGCCTTGGGAGCATTGGCGAAGGCTTCCAGCTTCCAGTCTGCTGAGGCCTTGGCCCTCTTGCCGTTGTCGCTGACCCGATCAGCGAAGCCGTTATCTACGGCCTGCTCAGCCGTGAACCACGTCTCGGCATCCATCCAGGCGCGAACAGTGGCCTCAGGCTTGCCGGACTTTGCGGTGTAGGCGTCCAGCATCCCCCCATCGACCTTCTCCATTAGGTCGGCAAGGGCCCGGAGCTCGTTCTTGTCACCGATCGCCATGCCCTGGCTGTTGTGGATCATGTACTGAGTGCCGGACCCCATGACAACCTCGTCACAGACCGCCAGAATGCCGGTGGCAGCGCTCGCGGCAACTCCATCGACCTGCCCAATCAGCTTCACGCCGCGGTCAGACGCGGCTCGCAGGGCGTTCATGATCGCCTGCATTGCAAAGACATCGCCGCCCGGGCAATTCACACGCAGGACGATCGTGCCCTCCTTCACACCATCAATCGACGGCACCATTTCCTGCGCGCAGACGTAGCCGAAGAGATCGGCCAGAAGACGGCTTCCCACGATCGGGTCATAGAGGTAGATGGTGGTTTCGTCGCCATCTCTGGCTGCGGCCTCGACGCGTGAACGCGCCTTTCCATCGGGCCGCCGGTTGTCAAGCAGAAGCTGCAGCAGTTTGAGGTTCATTCGTCGTTCCTTCTGGCGACTTCGCGCCGGTATTGAGCATGTCGCCCCCATCGATCGGCGGCAGGTTCTCGACCTTTCGCACCTCATTCACCGTCATCCAGCCAGGCTCTCCAGCTCTGCCAAGCGCAACTCGATGTGCATTGCTGCGAGCTGCCAGGTCGGCTCGCTCAAGGCCTTCCGTGACGTGCTCGACGTAGTACCGCTGGCGAACCGGCCACAGCTTGGAGTTGAGCTCCTGGCGCAGCGGGTTGATATGGCGCAGCAGCGTGTAGCGGACAAATCCTGCGCCCTGCTCTGCAATTCCAGAGCCCCAACTCGTCGTCTTCTCGGTGTGCGCCACCATGTGCGGAGGGACGCCAAGCGCGCGGCAGATTTCGTTCACCCCGAAAAGCCGAGTCGGCAAAAGCTCGGCGTCCACTGGAGTGATGGATAGTTTCTCGACCTCCAGACCGCCGTGCAGCACCAGCGGGCCGCGGCTGCCTGCTTGCCTAGCAAGGTAGCTGGAGCGCAAGCCGTCAGCCTGCTCTCGCGTCAGTCCGCTCTTGGACTTCAAGGCAATGTCGTGGGTGCTGCCCTGGCTGAAAAACTGCCCGCTGAACCTCTCGGCCGCCATGCTGGTTCCGATCGCCTCGCGGGCCGCGTAGGTGATGGCACTCGGAGAGCGGAGGCCGTCGAACCCAAGTGACGGCAGATGCAGAACGTCTGCCGAGTTCAGGATCGACTGCTTCCCATCCGAATAGGTGACCCTGTACCACAGCATCCCCTCTGCATCTCGGAAAGGCTCCACCCGGTCAGGGTGCAGAGGCTTCCATCCTGTAACGCGGTTGCTGTAGGGGCTTGCGCGCAGCAGTTGAGCGAAACCGTCACCGTACAGCAGCTTTGACGAGATCAAGTACTCCCAGGCGGTCGCGGCGGTCCAGCCGTCGCAGGCTTTCTCGTTGAACATCCACCAGTAGTCGTGATTCGTCCGAGCCTCTGTCTCTCGGTCGTAGATCGCAACCGGAAGCGAAGCAATCGCACCCGCAACGAGCGCCACGCAGGCATAGACGGTGGTCACGCGCATCGCAGTTTCAGCCGTCACCGCAACACCGGATGCTGTCGTGTGAGACGCTCCGAGCATGCTGGCAAGCTCGTTTGCCGTCAGGTTGGTCGTTGCCGCGTTCTGGCCAAGCGCTGAAATTCCAGCCCTTGCGTGCCCGCCTTCACGAGACGACAGCCAGTCGTCTAGCACCCGGCTTGCGTGCTGGTTGTTCGTCGGGTCGAAAGTTCGCATCAGAACTCCAATACGGTGATTCCAGGTGCGGCCACGCCCTGCGGGTTCAGTGCCATCAGAGACACCGCGTTGAACAGCGCCATCAGCGGGTCAATCTTGGCCGCCCCTGAGGCTTGTTTCGTGATCGAGATGGCGTTCCCAGCGGGAACCACCTTGGCGTTTCCCACCGCCCAGGCCATCAGCGGGCTGCCGCAGTGCTTGAGCTGGCCGCCGGCCACCTGGCGCTCCGTCGTCTTGATCGCCCCGTTGAGCTTCCAGCCCTGCGAGATGCCGGTGATCTGCTCCATCGTGATCCCGCGCTCATCGCTCGTGAGCTCGTCCACGATGGCCCCGATGCCAGCGGCGTCCACGCCCACCGACAGCTTCTCCGGCAGCAGGCCGGCGTCGCGCACTCGGCACACGATGTTGGCCACGGCCACCACGTCATCACCCGGAACCTTGACGATGGTCAGGTCGCCGGCTGCCGCGAAATCGCGCAGGGCCGGGGCAATCTCCTTGCGCCGCTCCAGCACGATCTCATGGGCCCAGGCGTGGCCCCAGTGCAGCCACTCGCGGGTTTCGCTGTCTCGGCCCAGCACCGCCAGGCCCAGCAAGTCATCGAGGCCGCCGCCGTCGATGCCCACCACGGCCACATCACTTCGGCGCAGCAGCTCGTCCAGCGTCAGTGTCTTCTCGGCCGCGCGCTCCCAGAAGTCAGCGCCGGCCCAGCGGTCCGACCGCAGGTTCAGCCCGATCTCGACGTTCAGATGCTTGGCCAGGAACTGGCGCATCTTCTCTTCGCCGCCAAGCTCTGCCTTGGCCAGCTCGCGCGTCAGGAACTCCTCATCGACCGATGCCCCGAGGTTCGGGTTGGTCACGTAGAAGAACTTCGGGTCTCGGCACTCGCCGCTCTCCACCATCTTCTTCGGGAACTCGTACAGCACCGGCAGAAATGCCGGATCGTCAATCTCTCCGTCGCGCACCTTGCGCGCGTAGTCCAGCTTCTCCTTGAACACCCCGGCCGGCGGCTCGTCCGACTGGGTGCTGGAGTACATGACGAAGCCCTCAGGGCGACTCGCCATGCCGCCAGTGGCCTCCAGCAGCATCTTGTCGGCGTTCGGCTTCTTGCCGAACAGCCAAAGCTCGTCCACCAGGGTGACGATCCACTTCTTGCCGGCCACCGCCTCGCTGTCAGCGGCCACCACCTGCAGGGTGGCCTTTGTGCCGCGGTGCGTGATCGTCCGGACGTGATCCTGCACCTGCAGCAGGTCGGAAAGCTCCTCGTCAGCCTTGATCGCATCGCGTGCAGGGCGCCAGGCATTGTTCGCCACCTCGATGGTCGGCGCCAGGATGCCCATCTCGCCCGACTCGCGCCAGTTCAGCAGCAGGGCCGTCAGGATGATCCCAGCCAGGTCCGTGCTCTTGCCGTTCTTCTTCGAGATCAGCAGGAACACCTCGCGCACGATGCGGCGCCCGGTCTCGGGGTCGTATGCCCCGAAGATGGCGGCCACCAGATCGAGAATCCACTTGCGGCTGATCTCGCCGAAGGTGGGTGAGCCGGTCACGTCCACCGCGATGAGCTGCCGGAAGATGTCCAAACCCTCCTGGGCCTGATCCGGGAACTTCGGCGGGCAGGGAATCAGCGAATCACCCGCCAGGATGCGGCGCTCCCAATCCGGGCACGCCGTCGTCCAATCCTTCATCGGTTGTTCACCACCAGCCGCGGCGGGGCCTTCTGGGCGAACCGGCCGGCTGCCGCCTTCTTGGCCTTGTCAGCCGCTGCATCCTTCTTGCCGCCGTCACCGCTCTTGGTGTGCTTGTACTGGGCAGCAGCCACCGCAGCCCGGATTCGATCCTTCAGCGGCGCGTGCGGGTTGTTCTGCACGGCCAGCAGGAAGTCCAGCGGGTCTTGTCCAGGCACCGCGGGCACCGCCTCAGCCTTTGCCGGCCCCTGGGCCAATGCCTGATCGGCCTCCTGCGGGGTTTTTCGCGGTCTGCCAGCACCAGGACGGGCGCCGCCGCTTCGTCCTTTGACTCCGGCCATTTGATTTCCTTTTTGAATCGGGGGAAAAAATCCCTGCGTGAGGA
>Ga0255127_1000119_pt1 | contig 42430 bp, 49 predicted proteins | sample Law_Miss_RepB_8d_FD_188555 | JGI IMG/M metagenome (GOLD analysis project Ga0255127, IMG submission 188555) | Freshwater microbial communities from St. Lawrence River, New York, United States - Law_Miss_RepB_8d | ecosystem: Environmental > Aquatic > Freshwater > River | place: USA: New York...
CAGACGGGGGTGGGGCGGGGGACGCGGTATCAGCTCAATTTCGGTAAGCGCTGAGCCTGCGGAACATGCGTATCCATCAGCTTTTTCAATGTTGAAAGAGCCACAGGGTGTTGGCCATTCTTTTGCAGTCGGCTACTACAAACATCCCACACACAATCCCCTGGCCCATTGAAAATCTCTTCTGACTGTCCATCCTGATAAATGCGCAAAACAATCAGATGCTGCGGCTTGCTCCGAAGCGCAACACCCTTGTTGCCTTGTGTTGCTTTGATCTGAACTTCCCGTCCATCCTTACTAACAGCATCATGGTCTGGATGTGAGTTTGGATACAGATCAAGCCCATATGTATGGGCAGCAAGCACTTCTCCAAGGCTTCCGACAAGATGCCCGTCTGGCGTAAATTTTTTATTCTTCGCCGCAAACAGCAACTCCAATTCAGCGACCACCTTGTACAGGTCACGGACAAGCCGTGGAACTTCAGTGATCGCTGAGTTCATGATCACCCCAACTTCTTCATCAACAACGCATTCACCTGCCCCGGATTGGCCTTGCCCTTGCTGGCCTTCATGATCGGGCCGACCAGGCCGTTCAGGGCTTTGGTGTTGCCGGCCTTGAACTCTTCCACGTTCTTGGGGTTGGCGGCCAGCACTTCGTTGATGATCTTTTCCAGCTCGCCGGTGTCGTTCATCTGTTTGAGGCCTTTGGCTTCGATGATGGCGTCGACTTCGCCCTCACCGTTCCACAGACCTTCAAACACCTGACGCGCCGCGTTGTTGCTGATGGTGTTGTCGCTGATGCGGCCGATCAGGGCGGCCAGTTGGGCGGCGCTGACTGGGGCTTGCTCGATGCTCAATTCGCTCGCGTTCAGGCGGCGTGACACCTCACCCATGATCCAGTTGCTGGCCAGTTTGGGCTGGCCGCAGGCTTTGGCCGTGGCTTCAAAGTAGGCAGCGACCGCTTTGCTTTGCGTCAGCTGCGTGGCGTCGTATTCGGGCAGGGCGTAGTCTTTGACGAAGCGCTCGGCCATCACGCGGGGCAGCTCGGCCATCTCGCCTTTGACGCGCTCGACCCAGTCGCGGCCGATCACCAGCGGGGGCAGATCCGGGTCGGGGAAGTAGCGGTAATCGGCGGCGTCTTCCTTGGTGCGCATGGCGCGCGTTTCGCCCGTGTCGGGATCGAACAGCACGGTGGCTTGCTGGATGGTGTGGCCGTCTTCGATCTGGTCAATCTGCCAGCGCACTTCGTAGTCGATGGCCTGCTGCATGAACTTGAAGCTGTTCAGGTTCTTGATCTCGCGGCGCGTGCCCAGTGGCTGGCCGGGTTTGCGCACGGACACGTTGGCGTCGCAACGGAACGAGCCTTCTTGCATGTTGCCGTCGCAGATGCCGATCCAGGTGACGATTTTGTGCAGCTCTTTGGCATAAGCCACGGCTTCTTCGCTGCTGCGGATGTCGGGCTGGGTCACGATTTCGAGCAACGGCGTGCCCGCGCGGTTCAGGTCAATGCCGCTCTGGCCAATGAAATCTTCGTGCAGCGATTTGCCCGCGTCTTCTTCAAGGTGGGCACGCTCCAGGCGCACGGTCTTGCGCACGGTTTCCTTGCCTTCTTCCAGGTAGAAGGACACCTCGCCGCCTTGCACCACTGGGATCTCGAATTGGCTGATCTGGTAACCCTTGGGCAGGTCGGGGTAGAAGTAGTTTTTGCGCGCAAAAATGCTGCGCTCGGCAATGTGGGCGTTGATGGCCAGGCCGAATTCAATGGCGCGTTCCACCGCGCCGATGTTCATCACGGGCAGCGTGCCGGGCAGGGCCATGTCCACCGCGCAGGCTTGCGTGTTGGCTTCGGCACCGAAGGCCGTGGGGGCGCGGCTGAAGATCTTGCTGGTGGTCGAGAGTTGGGCGTGTGTTTCGAAGCCGATGACGACTTCGTAGCCTTGGACGAGTTTGCTCATGGTCTTAAACCCCCGCTGGTTTCTGGAGGTGGAAATCGGTCGCTTGTTGCAGGCGGTGTGCGGTGTTCAGCAACTGGGCTTCCTTGAAGTAGTTGCCGATCAGCTGCAGGCCCACGGGCATATTGCCCGCACCAAAGCCTGCGGGCACGCTCATGCCGGGCAGGCCCGCCAGCGAGGCGGGCAGGGTGAAGATGTCGGCCAAATAGTCGGCCACCGGGTCGTTGGCGTTCTCGCCAAACTTCCAGGCCACCGAAGGGGCCACGGGGCCAGCAATCACGTCGCACTCTTTGAACGCGTTTTGGAAGTCGTCGGCGATCATGCGGCGGATTTTTTGGGCCTGCAGATAGTAGGCGTCGTAATAACCATGACTCAGCACATAAGCGCCCGTCATGATGCGGCGCTTGACCTCGTTGCCAAAGCCTTCGGCGCGGGTCTTTTTGTACATGTCCACCAGGTCGGTGTAGTCCTTGGCGCGGTGGCCAAACTTCACGCCGTCAAAGCGGCTGAGGTTGGAGCTGGCTTCGGCTGGGGCAATGATGTAGTAGACGGGAATCGACAATTCGGTGCGCGGCAGGCTGATGGGCACCAGCTTGGCACCCAGCTTTTCGTACTCGCGCAAAGCACCATCCACGGCGGCGCGCACATCGGCGTGAAGGCCTTCGCCAAAGAACTCTTTGGGAACGCCGATGCGCAGGCCTTCGAGCGAGTTGTTGAGCGATGCCGCAAAGTCTTCGGTCGGCATGTCCAGCGAGGTCGAGTCGCGGTCGATGTCGCCGCCGCACATGGCGCCGAGCAACAGGGCGCAGTCTTCGGCGCTGCGGGCCATGGGGCCGGCCTGGTCGAGGCTGGAGGCGTAGGCGATCATGCCGTAGCGGCTGGCACGGCCATAGGTCGGCTTGATGCCGGTGATGCCGCAAAAGCTGGCGGGTTGGCGGATCGAGCCGCCCGTGTCGGTGCCGGTGGCCGCAGGCGCCAGGCCAGCGGCCACAGCGGCTGCGCTGCCGCCAGAAGACCCGCCGGGCACGCGGGCCGTGTCCCAGGGGTTTTGCACCGGGCCGTAGGCCGAGTTCTCGTTGGCCGAGCCCATGGCGAATTCGTCGCAGTTGAGCTTGCCCAAGGTGACCATGCCCGCCGTGCGCAGGCGCTGCACCACGGTGGCGTCAAAGGGTGAGCGGTAGCCGCTGAGCATTTTGGAGCCTGCGGTGGTGGCGAAATCGCGGGTGACGAACACGTCTTTGTGCGCCACGGGCACGCCTTCGAGCGGGCCTGCTGTGCCGTCCGCCAGTTTGGCGTCCGAGGCGCGGGCTTGGGCCAGCGTCACTTCGCTGTCGATGTCCAGAAAGGCGTTGTGCGGGTTGCCGCCCATGCGGGCCAGAAAGCGCGTGGCGACCTCGACGGCGCTGACTTCTTTGGTTTGCAAAAGGGTGGCCAGCGCTTTCACGCTGAGGTTGTGCAGGTCACTCATGGCTTACTCGATGACTTTGGGGACCAGGAACAGGCCGCGCTCGACGGCCGGGGCGCTTTGCTGGTTCAGATCGCGTTGATTGGGCTCGCTGGCCACGTCGGGGCGCAGGCGCAGCGTGATGTCCTGGATGGCGGCCACGGGGTGGGCCATGGGGGTGATGCCGGTGGTGTCCACCGCCTGCATGGCTTCGACGATGCCAAAGAAGCCGTTGATCTGAGTGAGCATGCGCTCGCTTTCTTCGGGCTTGAGTTCCAGCCGGGCGAGATTCGCAATCCGGGCAATATCCTGCGAGGTCAGGGACATGATTTGAAAAGAGTTGTAAAGGTCGGTTTTTCCAGGCCAACCAGCGAACAAGCGTACGCCGTTGGCCGGGCGATCGGGTATTATCCTGTGTTTGCCAGAGGGCTCAGAATGCCCCGAAAAGCAGCCCCTCTCCCCGATTTGACCGCTGTGCCGTCCCTCGCTTCTTTGTCAAGCAGCCGCGGGGACCTGAGCACCTAAGGATTTCCGAATGTTTTCTTCATTCCGTCGTTATTTTTCCAGTGACCTGGCCATTGACCTGGGCACTGCCAACACCCTGATTTTTGTGCGCGACAAGGGCATTGTCCTGGATGAGCCCTCGGTGGTCGCCATTCGCCACGAAGGCGGACCCCAGGGCAAAAAGACTTTGCAGGCCGTGGGCCACGAAGCCAAAGCCATGCTGGGCAAGGTCCCCGGCAACATCGAAGCCATTCGCCCCATGAAGGATGGCGTGATCGCCGACTTCACCGTGACCGAGCAGATGCTCAAGCAGTTCATCCGCATGGTGCACCCGCGCAGCACCTTCCGCCCCAGCCCGCGCATCATCATTTGCGTGCCTTGCGGCTCGACCCAGGTCGAGCGCCGCGCCATCCGCGAATCGGCGCTGGGCGCAGGCGCCTCCGAGGTGTACCTGATCGAAGAGCCCATGGCCGCAGCCATCGGCGCGGGTCTGCCCGTGTCGGAGGCTTCGGGCTCCATGGTGGTGGACATTGGCGGCGGCACGACCGAAGTCGGCGTGATCTCGCTGGGCGGCATGGTCTACAAAGGCAGCGTGCGCGTGGGGGGCGACAAGTTCGACGAAGCCATCATCAGTTACATCCGCCGCAACTACGGCATGCTGATCGGTGAACCCACCGCTGAAGCCATCAAGAAAAACATCGGCTCAGCCTTCCCTGGCAGCGAAGTCAAGGAGATGGAAGTCAAGGGCCGCAACTTGTCCGAAGGCGTGCCGCGCAGCTTCACCATCAGCTCCAACGAAATCCTGGAAGCCTTGACCGATCCGCTCAACCAGATCGTCTCGGCCGTCAAAACGGCGCTGGAGCACACCCCGCCCGAGCTGGGTGCGGACATTGCCGAGCGCGGCATGATGCTCACGGGTGGTGGCGCTTTGCTGCGCGACCTGGACCGCCTGCTGGCCGAGGAAACCGGCTTGCCGGTGCTGGTGGCCGAAGACCCGCTGACCTGTGTGGCCCGTGGCTGCGGCATGGCGCTCGAGCGCATGGACCAGCTGGGCAGCATTTTCACCAGCGAATAAGCGGGCCATCCGGCGCGGCATGATGGCAGCGCGCAGCAAGCACATCCTCTAACCACCATCCGGTGCAATTGAACCCATGGCTCTGGATACGATTGAACGCAGCGACCTGCCGATTTTTCGGCGCGGTCTGTCTGCGACCTCCAAGCTCATTTTGTTGGGGCTGTTGTCCGTTTTGCTGATGGCGGCTGACCACCGTCTGCAGATTTCTCAGCCCATACGTTCGGGCGTGGCTTTGATCCTGTCACCCTTGCAATGGCTGTCTTTGCAGCCCGGACGTGCCATCAGCGCGATCGGGCAATATTTCAGCAATCTGGAACAGGCGCAGGATGCGGCCCAAACTTACCAAAGCAAAACCATCGCGCAAGCCCAGCGTTTGCAGCAAGTGGAGCAGTTGAGTCAGGAAAATGCCCACTTGCGGCAGCTGCTGGATTTGCGCACCCAGATGGCCGGACCCTCCAAGGCCGTGCAGGTGCTGTACGACACGGCCGATCCTCATACGCGGCGGGTGGTCGTGGACCGTGGGCACTTGGCGGGCATTGTCCATGGTTCTGCGGTCATCGATGCCGCAGGCGTGGTGGGTCAGGTCACACGCGTTTATCCCCTGGTCAGCGAGGTCACCTTGCTGACCGATCGCGACCAAAGCATTCCGGTCATGAATGCCCGCACGGGCAGCAGGCATGTGGCCAATGGCGACCCCTACACATTGGGGGGCTCACTGGATCTGAAATTCGTGCCCGCAGGCTCGGACATGCAAAAAGGCGATCTGCTCACCACCAGCGGGATTGATGGGGTCTATCCCGCCGGTTTGCATGTGGGCCGTGTTGTGCGCATCGACCGGCGCGTCGATTCGTCATTTGCCCGTGTGCATGCCGAACCCATGGCCGTTGAGCGTGGTCGCCACTTGCTGGTTTTGTTGCCTGTGAAGGACTGGCCTGAGCCGCCCAAGCCTGAAACGGGCAAACCCGCCTTGCCCAAAGGCAAAGGCAGTGTGTCCGCCCCTGCAGGAGTCAAACCATGATCATGCCCGCCGGCCGGCCGCTCTTGCTGCCCGCCAATCCCAAATTCATTGTCCTGAGCTTGGTGCTGGCACTGCTGTTGCACATGTTGCTGGGGCTTTTGGGCTTTTACTGGTTGCCCGATGTGCTGGCCCTTGTGATGGTGTTTTGGACCGTTCATCAGCCCCGCCGTGTGGGTCTTGTTTTGGCATTTTTATTGGGCTTGGCGCTGGATGTGCACGAGTCGGCTTTGTTGGGGCAAAACGCCTTGTCGTATGTGGTGCTGTCGGGTCTGGCCACCATTGCCCAGCGGCGATTGCTGTGGTTTCCCTTGCGGGAGCAGGCTTTGCAAATTCTGCCGCTGTTTGTGATCGCTGCCACCGTGGAGTGGCTGACACGCCTGATTGCGCAAGATGTCTGGCCCGTGTGGACCCAGGTGCTGGGGCCTTTGTTGCAAGCTGCGCTGTGGCCTTTGGTCGGGGCTGTGTTGTTGGCGCCCCAGCGGCGTGCTTTTGAGCGCGATGACATCCGGCCGCTTTGACCATGCCCTTGAATTTGCCCTCACTTTCGGAGCTGCGCGACACACGGGCTGAAATCCAGCGCTTTCAGGGGCGCGTGGTCATTGCCCAGTGGGTTGTGCTGTTTTGTTTTGCCTTGCTGGCGTCCCGGTTGCTGTATTTGCAGGTGATCCGCCACGAAGACTTGTTGGAACAAGCGGAAAACAACCGCACTGCCATCTTGCCCACCGTACCGCCCCGGGGCACCATTTTGGACCGCAACGGCGTGGTGCTGGCCAGCAATTACTCGGCGTACACGCTGGAGATCACCCCCTCCAAAGTGCATGACCTGGAGGCGACGATCAACGAGCTGGCCGAGCTGGTGGACATTCAGACCAAAGACCGGCGCCGCTTCAAACGACTGCGTGAAGAGTCCAAGAGTTTTGACTCCCTGCCCATCCGCAACCGCCTGACGGACGAAGAGGTGGCGCGGTTCAGCGCGCAGCGTTACCGTTTTCCGGGCGTTGAAATCAAGGCCCGTTTGTTTCGTCAGTACCCGTATGGCGAATTGGCCAGCCATGTGATTGGCTACATCGGGCGCATCAATCAGCGTGAAAAAGAGCGTCTGGAAGAGGACGAGGATTCGGCCAATTACCGGGGCACCGAATACATCGGCAAGCTGGGTGTGGAGCAGCGTTACGAGCGCGAACTGCACGGCATCACGGGCGTCAACCAGGTGGAAACTTCGGCGGGCGGCCGGGCCACACGCAGTTTGTCCAGTCGTCCGGCCATTCCGGGGCAGAACGTGGTGCTGTCGATCGACATCCAGCTGCAGAAAATGGTGGAAGACCTGTTTGGCAACCGACGCGGTGCGCTGGTGGCGCTGGACCCGAACACGGGCGAGGTGCTGGCCTTTGTCAGCAAGCCCACTTTTGATCCGAATTTGTTTGTGGATGGCATCGATGTCGAAAACTGGCAAATGCTCAACGAATCGATCGACAAGCCCTTGCTCAACCGCGCCTTGCGGGGCACCTATCCGCCCGGCTCCACCTACAAGCCTTTCATGGCCATGGCGGCCTTGTCGACCGGCAAACGCAGTGCCAGCACCATCATCAACGATGCAGGCTCATGGACTTATGGTGGCCACACGTTCCGCAGCCACGGTGACCATGGCCTGGGGCCTGTGGACATGGTGCGCTCCATTGTGTTGTCGAGCAACGTGTATTACTACTCGCTGGCCAATGAGATGGGTGTGGATGCCATCCACGATTTCATGAAGCCCCTGGGTTTTGGTCAGATCACGGGCATCGATTTGCCCGGTGAGGTGCGCGGGGTCTTGCCCAGCACCGAATGGAAGCGCAATTACTACAAGAAACCCGAACAGAAGCGCTGGTATGGCGGTGAGACCATCTCCTTGGGCATTGGGCAGGGCTACAACACCTTCACCATGCTGCAGCTGGCTTCGGCCACCGCCACGCTGGCCAATGGGGGGCAGCAGTTCAAGCCGCGTGTGGTCAGCGCCACGCAAGATGCCCTGACCCATGCCCAATCGGCGGTGCAAGTTTCGCCACCGGTCAACCTGGGCTTCAAACCCGAGCACATGGAGGTGGTGCGTAATGGTTTGGTGGGGGTGGTGACTTCAGGCACTTCGGCGCAGGTGTTTGCTGGGGCGCCCTACACCAGCGCTGGCAAAACCGGGACTGCGCAAGCCGTCACCATCGGTCAAAAAGACAAGTACAACGCAGCCAAGATGTCCGAATACCAGAGGGACCATGCCTTGTACATGGCCTATGCGCCCGCAGAGGCACCCAAGATCGCGGTGGCGGTGGTGGTGGAGAACGCGGGCTTTGGTGCGGTCTCTGCAGCGCCCATTGCGCGTCGTGTGTTTGATTATTGGCTGTTGGGCCATTACCCCAGTGAAGAGGACATGGCCGCGACCCAAAAGGGTCTGTCAGGCCGACCCATTGGCACGCCCCGCTCCAAAAAGGATGTGCCTTTGATCGAACCCAAAAGCAAGCCTCAGGATCTCTCAGGCGTGGGGCCAACGGAGCGCCAGTGATTGGAGTCCCCGGATCAACATCTCCACAGAGATGGACACCAGGATCAAGCCCATCAGGCGCTCGAATGCGCTGACCACCCGTTCTCCCACCACCCGCTGCAGCCGATCGGCCATCAACAACACCACCGCACAGACCACCATGGTCACCGTGAGCGCAGCCACCCACTCCAGTCGTCGCTCAGGGGCCTGACTGACCAGCAGCAACACCGTGGCCATGGCCGATGGACCGGCCAGGGCCGGAATGGCCAAAGGCACGATCAGGGGTTCGACATCCGGCACAGGCGAGTCCTGGGCAGGTGGTGGAAAAACCATGCGCAGTGCAATCAGGAACAGCACCAGCGCACCGCCAATTTGCAAAGACACATCGGACAAGCTCATGGCCTTCATAAAGCTTTGACCGACAAACATGAAGCTCAGCAGCAGGCCAAAGGCGATCAGCACTTCGCGCAGGATCACACGGGCACGGCGCTCGGAGGGCACGGCGCGCAGGCTGTTGACGAAAATCGGGATGTTGCCCAGCGGATCGGTGATCAGCAGCAGCAAGATGGTGGCCGAGGCAAATGTGTGCTCCATGGACGTCAGCTGGCGTAAACCGTGCCCAGCGAGGCAAAGCCCTTGACTTCAATCGGGTTGCCAAACGGGTCCATGAAAAACATCGTCCATTGTTCGCCGGGCTGGCCTGCAAAGCGCAAGTGCGGCTCGATCACAAACTTCATCTGCCTGGCCTGCAGGCGCTCGGCCAGGGCTTGCCAGTCGTCCTTTTGCAGCACCAGGCCAAAGTGCGGCATGGGCACCAGGTGCTCGCCCACATGGCCCGTCAGGGTCGTTTTGAAAGGCTCGCCCAAGTGCAGGGAGATCTGGTGGGAGAAGAAGTCAAAGTCGACCCAGGTGTCGGTGGAGCGACCCTCCTGGCAACCGAGCACGTCGCCGTAAAAGCGGCGGGCTTCGTCGAGGTCGGTGACATGAAAGGCAAAATGAAAAAGGCTGCGCATGCCTGGAAGCATAGCAGCCTGTCATCAAGCCTGGCAGCCGGAGGAACCCCAACGCGCAGACCTGGCGGACCTGACTTCAGGCCGACATCAGACCTGTGTGGGGTCAGCCGTCATGGCATCGAATTTTTTGAAGTATTGCTTGGCCATGGCGACCAACTGGGCATCCGAGGGGTGGTCGGTGGCGATGCTGTCCACAATGGCGTCTGCCGTGGCTTTCCGGTGAACGGTGCACCAATCGCGAAATTCGTTGCGGGCCAGGCCGGGACCGGTCAGAAGCACTTCGCGGCTGCCGTTCAGGGCTTGGGCTACATCGGCAAAAAATGCCGACACATCGCCTGCTTTGCCTTGGTGCTTGTGGTGGCTGCGTGATTTGATGCGTTGTGCTTGCACATGTTCACGGTCGAACATGAGCACATGGGCTTCGTTGTGGTCCATCCAGACGACGGCGTGGAAAGTACTCATGGGACTCCTTTTGTAAAAATTCAACGGTGGTGTTCGGCCAGGGACTGGCAATCGATGCAGCGCTTGGCTGTGGGATAAGCGTTCAGCCGCGCTGCGGGAATGGTGATGCCGCAGTCGGTGCAGGTGCCGTAGGTGCCTGCCTGAATGCGTTCCAGAGCCGCTTCGATGTCCCCCAGCTCGGCGGTTTCGTGTTCGTTCATGGCGAACTCGGTTTGCCGTTCGGTCAGGATCTGGGCGCGCGACTGGAAGCTGTTGTCAAAGTGATCGGCGGCCATGTCTGCGCGCGACACCAGGCCGCCCCGCTCATAGGCGATGCGTGCCAGCAGTTGCGTGCGGGCCTCGATCAGCTGGGCCTTGTGAACGTCTTGAGTGGAGGAGGAAGGAGTGCTCATGAAGCCATCATGAGCCTGCCAAGCGAAGGAAATGTTGATGCAGGTCAGCGTGACAGCGAGAGGCCTGGCTTCACTCAGAGGGCGTTGATCTGCATCAACAGGGGCAGCTGGGCCCCTTGCCGTCATCAGGCCTTGGCTTTGGCCCGGGCCATCATCAGCTCGGTGTTGGCCTTGCGGTCGGCATTGACCTGTTGCATGGTGGGGCGTTCGTTCATGCGCTTGAGGTAATCGCGCACAGGCAAGTCGGCCAGAAAGTCACGCCCGTAGACGATTTTGGTGGCCGCCGAAATCAGGGGCAAATGCACCACCGCAGCGCAGTCGGCCAGGGTCAGGCTGTCGCCCAGCATGAACGGGCTGAACTGGGCCAGTTGCGCGAAAGCGGCCACGTTCTTTTCGAGCTGGGCGCCGGTCTTTTCCTTGGCGCTGTCGCTGATTTTTCCGCCAAAGAAGGCTTGCGGGTAAACGTTGCGGGCGACCAGCTCCAGATGCAGTTCCAAAAAGGTGACCAATTCGCGCACCTTGGCGGCGGCAAAGGGGTCGGCGGGCAGCAAGGGGTTTTGCGGATAGCGTTGCTCGATGTACTCCATGATCACGCCCGACTCGCACAGCGTGCCTTGCTCGGTTTTGAGGTAAGGCACTTTGCCCAGCGGGCTGGCGCTGGCATCGGTTTGACCCACCCAGGCCAGCTCTTCGTTGAACGCCACGCCTTTTTCGAGCAAGGCGAATTTGACTTTGTTGTAGTAGTTGCTGGCCGAAAAGCCGCAGAGTGTCAGCATGTGGGGGCTCCTGATGAGTGGATTGATCTGTGACAAGACTAACCCAGCGCTTGCACAGGCCGCGTCGCCCACTTGACCGTGCCCTGAAAGGCGGCGCACTTGGGAGCGGTGTGAAGACCGGTTTCAAGCACGGGCCTGGCGAGGGCGCGGGATGGCTGACCTCTGCGCGACTGACTGCAGCGTGTCTTCTTTTAAGATCGGCCGCTGATTTGTTCAAACCCCATCAGGTACCTCGCCCATGACCGCACGCAACACCACTGTCCAGGCCGACCCCAACGCTCCCGCCGTGACGGCGCTTCTGGCCGAATTTGTGGCCCAGCACCCCTCCAGAGGCTGGAGCGACGATGTGGAGCAGCAGGCCCACCGCACCTTTGCCAACTGGGCCGGCTGCGCCGTGGGCCCGAGCACGCATGAAACCGTGGAAGCCGCATTGGCCGCCGTGCAAGAACTGGAGCCCGCCCCCCAGGCCGCCGTGCTGGGCCGCCAGGAGCGTGTGGACATGGCCAACGCCGCTTTGCTCAATGGCATCAGTTCACACACCTTTGACTTTGACGACACCCACCTCAAGACCATCATCCACCCGGCAGGTCCGGTGGCTTCGGCCGCGCTGGCGTTGGGTGAGCATCTGGGCTCGTCAGGGCGTCAGGTGATCGATGCGCTGGTGCTGGGGGTGGAGGTGTCTTGCCGCGTGGGCAATGCGGTTTACCCGCACCACTATGACCGCGGCTGGCACATCACCGGCTCGACCGGCATGCTGGGCAGTGCAGCGGCCTGTGCCCGCTTGCTGGGGCTGGACGCCGTGCGCACCCAAATGGCCCTGGGCATTGCCGCCTCGCAACCTGTGGGTTTGCGTGAACAGTTTGGCACCATGACCAAACCCTTTCACCCGGGGGCGGCGGCCAAAGCGGGCCTCATGTCGGCCTTGCTGGCGCGTCATGGTTTCACCTCGTCACGCCGGGCACTGGAAGCGCCGCGTGGCTTGATGCAGGTGTTTTCAGACAAAACAGACTGGGCCGAAATCACCGACAACCTGGGCCAGACCTGGGAGATTGCGCTGAACACCTACAAGCCCTTTGCCTGCGGCATCGTGATCCACCCGGCCATTGACGCCTGCGTGCAGCTGCGCAACCAGCATGCCTTGACCGCCGACCAGATCACCCGCATCACGCTGCGCGCCCATCCCCTGGTGCAGGAGCTGACCGGCAAAAAGACCCCGCAAACCGGCCTGGAGAGCAAGTTCAGCGTGTTCCACTCCTGCGCCGTGGCGATTTTGAAAGGCCAGGCGGGCGAGCACGAATATGCCGACGAAGTGGTCCGCTCGCCCGAAGTCATCGCCTTGCGTGACCGCGTGGAACTGATCGTGGACCGCCAGATCCACGAGGCCTCGGTGGACGTGACCATCGAGACCACCGATGGCCGCAGCCTGCACATCTTCATTGAGCGGGCCATCGGCAGCCTGGAAAAACCCATGACGAACGAACTGCTCAAGGCCAAGTTTGTGGATCAAAGCGCGCCGATCCTGGGCGCCGCGCAAGCCGAGCAGGCCTGGCTGGCGTGCATGGGTTTGGCTGGACAGCCTGACTTGAGCACGGTGCTGAAAAGTCTGACGCTGGCCTGAGGCGACGTGCCCTGCCTGCGCCCTGGACGATAATCTGCACCATGTCCAGATTGCGCAACGCCCATGCCCTCACCCGCCTTGTGCTGGTGTGGCTGGCCTTGTTCATCGGTGCCGCTGTGGCAACGCCCCTGCTCAAATCCCCGTCGATCGAGGTGGTGTGCTCGGGCATGGGCGGCACGAAGATGGTCCAGACCGATGTGGACGGCACTTCCAGCCTGTTGGGCTTTGCCAGCCTCGATTGCCCTGCTTGCCTGCCTTTGATCGCCCCCCCTGCCGCCATCCTCGCGGCAGACTTCCCGCCTGCGGGGCTGTCGCATGTTCGGCCTGCGCTGTCCTGCGCGCTGCTTTCCAGTCTGCTGGGTCAGCCCTGGCAGGCCCGCGCCCCTCCTGTGCCTTTCGCCTGAGGCTTGCCGCCCTGCCTGCGTGGCTTTGGGCGGCGCTTTCCAGTGCATCCTGCATGGCCACCCTTGGGGGTGATGCCGTGCCCCATCGGTTCATTTTTATCCCATTTTCAGGAGCAATCCATGCAAGGTCTTGTTTTATTCGTGTCCGCCCTTTTCTTGTCTTTGAGCGCATCGGCGCAGGTGACGGTGAAAGACGCCTGGGTGCGTGCCACCGTGGCGCAGCAAAAAGCCACGGGTGCTTTCATGCAACTGCAGTCGGCGCAAGACGCCCGGCTGATCTCGGCCCAGTCCCCCGTGGCCGCTGTGGTCGAGGTGCATGAAATGAGCATGGACGGTGGCGTCATGAAAATGCGCGCGGTGCCCAACCTGGCCTTGCCCGCAGGCAAAGCTGTTGAGCTCAAGCCCGGTGGTTACCACGTCATGCTGATGGACCTGAAAGGCCAGGTCAAAGAAGGTGACACCGTGCCCGTGACCCTGGTGGTGGAAGGCCAGGACGGCAAGCGCCAATCGCTGACGCTGAACGTGCCTGTTCGCAAAGCTGCAGCGTCGGCCATGAATCACGGCGAAGGCCATTCAGCGCACAAGCACTGAGTGCCGGATTGGCGCGGCGTTCAGACCGATTTGATGGACCCGCCTGCCCATGTTTTGGCGCTTGCTGTGGGTGGTCCTGTGCGTGCGCAACGCTGAAGGCGCACCGGGGCGCGTGGCATGTTCGTTGACGGCGGGTGAAAGCGTCTTGGGGTAAGCTTTACAGACCACTTTTCAAGGAACTGTCATGAGCGAACCCTCCGCCTTCGGCTTTGGCCAATTTGTGCCGGGCTTTGACTTCTTGCAAAACCTGTCGAAAACCGCCTCACAGGCCCAGCCGACGGCGGCCGCTGGCATGCCCGGCATGGCCAGCTGGGTGGCACCGACGCTGAGCATCGAAGACATCGACAAGCGCATTCAGGAGCTGAAGTCGGTGCTGTTCTGGCTGGAGCAAAACACCACGGCGCTCAAGGCCACCATCCAGGCCATGGAGGTGCAAAAAATGACCTTGACCACCTTGCAAAGCATGAACGTGAACATGGCCGATCTGGCCAAGGCGTTCACGGCCAAGCCCCCGACGCCGGAAGCTGCGCCTGCAGCCGCTGCGACCAGCGCTGCGGCCAGCGCAGCGGCCAAATCCAGGACCTCCTTGTTCACCCCCAAGCCCACTCCCCACGCTGAAACCGAGCCGGCCACACCGCAGGCGTCGGCATCGAGCGCCGATGCGACGGCCCAGGCTGGAGCGGACTCGTCGGCCGACAAGGCGGAAAGCGGGTCTGCCAGCGAAGCGGCCAAGCCCGCGGTGGACCCGATGCAGTGGTGGGGTGCATTGACGCAGCAGTTTCAGGGCATTGCCGCAGCGGCCTTGAAGGACGTGGCGGGCGAAGCCATGAAGGCCGGCATGGCGGCCCAAGCCGCCGCCTCGGCGAAAGCCCCGGCTGCCAGCAAATCGGCGTCGGGCAAAACTACCCGGGCCAAGCCAGCAGCCCATGGGGCAGCGGTGAAGCGGCAGGGCGCCAAAGCGGCACCTGCCAAGGCCGCTCGCATGGCCAGCCAGCCTGTTGCCCGCAAAGCCACCAAGAAGTGAAGCGCCCATGAAGCTGTTTCCTTGTGGCCACGCCACCCACCCGCAGTGGCGCATGGCCGCTGGCCTGGTGCTGGCGCAGCTGCGCGCTCAGATGGAACTGCCGGAGTACGCCCGTCATCCGAAATTGGGGCTGCTCTACATCACCGACCATTACGCGCCCGAGGCGCAAGCACTGCTGGACCATTTGCGCCAGGCTTTGCCCGAGGTGCCCGACTGGGCGGGCACGGTGGGCATTGGTGTGGCGGTGAACAACGCGGAGTACTTTGACGAGCCCGCCATGGCGCTCATGCTGTGCGACCTGACGCCTGAGCAATACCGGGTGTTCTCTGGCGTGTCCCCCTTGCCTGCGGGCTGGGCCGATGCGGCCTTAGTGCACGCGGACTCGCACACGCCCGATTTGGCCGACTTGATCAGCGAGATGGCAGCCCGCACCCGGCAGGGCTATTTGTTTGGCGGCCTGAGCGCCAGCCGCACACGCAGTGTGCAGTTTGCGCTGCGGGCCGAAGACGCGGGGGGGGCACAAGCCCACGGCGGTGTGTTCGAAGGCGGTTTGAGTGGCGTGGCGTTCTCGCCCGAGGTGGCCTTGTTGTCACGCGTGACGCAAGGCTGCCAACCCGTGGCCCCGGAGCGCGAGATCACCGAAGCCGATGGCCATGTGGTGCTCAAGCTGGCGGATGAGCCCGCGCTGGATGTGATGCTGGCCGATCTGGACATCAGCCTGAGCGAGCCACAAAAAGCCATTGCGGTGGTGCGCTCCACCCTGGTGGGCTTGAGTGCCGCCGGGCAGTCGGGCGTGGGCCGTGCGGGCAACCTGGGCAGTGACGTGCGGGTGCGCCACATCATTGGCCTGGACCCCTTGCGCCAAGGCGTGGCGATTGCCGAGCACCTGGAACCGGGCATGCGCCTGACGTTTTGCCGCCGCGATGTGCAGGCCGCGCGTGCCGACCTGGTGCGGGTGTGCGCCGAAATCCGCGAAGCGCTGGAGCCCGAGATGCTGTCCATCGAGGCGATCAATGCCCTGAGCGACGACCCGGTGCCCACGGTGCCTCAAGCGGGCCAGCGCATTGCGGGCGCGGTGTATGTGAGCTGCACCGGGCGCGGCGGTCCGCACTTTGGCGGGCCGAGTGCCGAGCTGCAAATCATCCGCCATGCTTTGGGCGATGTGCCTTTGGTGGGCTTTTTTGCGGCAGGCGAAATTGCCCACAAGCAGTTGTACGGTTACACCGGGGTGTTGACGGTGTTCACGACCGACTGAAAATGGCTTCGGGTTGGTTGGCCTTGTGGGAGCGTGCCCCTGCTCGCGAATGACTTGTGCAGCCAAAGCTTGCATTCGGCCGCAGGGGCAGCCTCCCACGAAGTCAGACCCCGCGTGCCCGATCTGACTTGAACTGTGCCCGGAACTGCGCGAACTGCCCCGCATTCAGCGATTCCCGCACTTCGCGCATCAGGTTCAGGTAGTAGTGCAGGTTGTGGATGGTGGTCAGCATGGGGCCGAGCATTTCGCCGCAGCGGTCCAGGTGGTGCAGGTAGGCACGTGAAAAGCCGTCACGGCCTCCCTGGTCCCATGAGACCCCCGATGCACCCGCGCAGGCGTGGCAGGTGCAGGTGCTGTCCAGCGGCTGCGGGTCGTTTTTGTGGCGTGCGTTGCGCAGTTTCAGGTCGCCAAATCGAGTGAACACCGTGCCGTTGCGGGCATTGCGGGTGGGCATCACGCAGTCGAACATGTCCACGCCATCGGCCACACCCTGCACCAGATCTTCGGGTGTGCCCACGCCCATCAGGTAGCGCGGCTTGTGGGCGGGCAGGCGGTGGGGGGTGTGCGCCATGATCTGCAGCATCAGGTCTTTGGGCTCGCCCACGCTCACGCCGCCGATCGCATAACCGGGGAAGTCCATCTCCACCAGCGCTTCCAGCGACTCCTGGCGCAGGTTTTCAAACATGCCGCCTTGCACGATGCCAAACAGCGCGTTGGGGTTTTCAAGGCGCGCGAATTCGTCCTTGGAGCGCACGGCCCAGCGGCGGCTCATCTCCATCGACTTGCGCGCCTCGGCTTCGGTGGTCAAGTGCCCCTTGGTTTCGTAAGGCGTGCACTCGTCGAGCTGCATCACGATGTCCGAGTTCAGAATGGTCTGGATCTGCATGCTCACTTCGGGCGACATGAACAGCTTGTCGCCGTTCACCGGGCTGGCAAAGGTCACGCCCTCTTCGGTGATCTTGCGCATGTCGCCCAGCGACCAGACCTGAAAGCCGCCCGAGTCGGTCAGGATGGGCTTGTCCCATTTTTCAAACTGGTGCAGGCCGCCAAAGCCTTTCATGATGTCCAGCCCCGGGCGCATCCACAGGTGGAAAGTGTTGCCCAAAATGATCTGCGCCCCCATCTCGTGCAGGCTGCGCGGCATCACGCCCTTGACGGTGCCATAGGTCCCCACGGGCATGAAAATGGGCGTTTGCACCACGCCATGGTTCAGGGTCAGCGTGCCGCGTCGGGCGTGGCTGGAGGGGTCGGTTTTGAGCAGGTCGAATTGGAGCATGGGGGGCCTGAAGCTGAGGGCTGCATTGTAGGAGCTTGCCCTGCAGGCGATCAGGCTGTTTGTCGTGCACTGTCCTTGCTGCCATCGCCAAAGCTGTGTGCGACCAACTCGCGCAACCACTGGTGTCCCGGGTCTTTGTGCAGACGGGCGTGCCAGAACTGGTGGATCACGCTGCCGTCCACCGCCAGCGGCAATGGCCGTGTGGTCAGGCCAAAAGGTGTGGTGACGCGCTGCGCAAAGCGTTCGGGCACCGTGGCGATCAGGTCCGAATGCCCCAGCACGTCGCCCAGGGCCACGTAGTGCGGCACTGTGAGGCGAATGCGCCGTTGCAGGCCCTGGCGTTCCAGCGCTTCATCCACCCGGCCGTGGCCCGTGCCTGCTGCAATCACCCGCACATGGCTGGCGGCGGCAAAGTCGGCCAGCGCCAAGCTGGGCGCAGCGGCCAGCGGGTGCCCTTCGCGCATCAGGCACACATAAGGCTGGCGAAACAGCGCCTGCTGGAAAAAACCCGCTTGCAGTTGCGGCAGCAGGCCCAGCGCCAGGTCGGTGCGGCCAGACGCCATGTCGGCCCCCAGGCTGGCGCTGGTCACGGCCACCACCTGGAGGGTGACACCAGGGGCTGTTTGGGCCAGCGCGTCCATCAGCACCGGCAGGAAGTACATCTCGCCCACATCGGTCATGGCCAGGGTGAAGCGGCGTTCGCTGGTGGCTGGGTCAAACGCGGCGCGCACATTGAGCGCTTGTTGCAGCCCATCGAGCGCGGTGGCCACCGGCTCGGCCAGTTGCAGGGCGTAAGGCGTGGGGGCCATGCCGTGCTGGGTGCGCAAAAACAGCTCGTCGCCCAGGCTGGTGCGCAGGCGGCCCAGCGCGCTGCTCACGGCGGGCTGGCTCATGCCCAGCACCGTGGCCACCGCCGAGACGCGTTTTTCGCGCAGCAGGTGGTGAAACACCAGCAGCAGGTTCAGGTCGAGGCGGGCGAGTTCCATGGCTCAGTGTTATTTGAAATTTGGATAATGATTATCTTGGGAATTCGATTTACGGAATTCGAAGGCGGCGACATGATGTGCATCAAGTATTTGAAGGAGACACCGTGACCGAACACCCCATCCACTGGGAAACGGAAGGCACCAGCCGCGTTCCGTTTGCCGTGTACACCGACGAAGACCGGCACAAAAAGGAGCTGGAGCGCTTCTTTTACAAAAGCCACTGGAGCTATGTGGGCCTGGAGGCCGAGATCCCGAACCCCGGCGATTTCAAGCGCACGGTGGTCGGTGAGCGCTCGGTCATCATGACGCGTGCCCAGGATGGCCAGATCCATGTGGTCGAGAACGTCTGCGCCCACCGGGGCATGCAGTTTTGCCGCGAGCGCCATGGCAACAAGAAAGAGTTTGTCTGCCCCTACCACCAGTGGAGCTACAGCCTCAAGGGCGACTTGCAGGGCGTGCCGTTTCGGCGCGGCGTGCGCCAGGACGGCAAGGTCAATGGCGGCATGCCCGCCGACTTTGACCCCAAGGACCACGGCCTCACGGCCCTGAAAGTGGCCACGCGCGGCGGCGTGGTGTTCGCGTCGTTTGACCACAACGTGGAGTCGCTCGAAGACTTCATGGGCCCGACCATCCTGAAATACTTTGACCGCCTGTTCAACGGCCGCAAACTGGTGGTGCTGGGTTACAACCGCCAGCGCATCCCGGGCAACTGGAAGCTGATGCAGGAAAACATCAAGGACCCGTATCACCCCGGGTTGCTGCACACCTGGTTTGTGACCTTTGGCCTCTGGCGTGCCGACAACAAGAGCGAGCTGCGCATGGACGCGCACCACCGCCACGCGGCCATGATCTCGACCCGCGGCAGCGCGGGCCAGGCCACGGGCGCTGCGGCGCAGGTCACGCAAGTGAGCAGCTTCAAGGAAAGCATGCAGTTGCACGACGCCAGTTTTCTGGACATCGTGCCCGAGGGCTGGTGGCAGATGGGCGAGCAGATGCCGACTGCCGTCATGATGACCTTGTTCCCCAGCGTGATTTTTCAGCAGCAGGTCAACAGCGTGTCCACGCGCCACATCCAGCCCGACGGGCATGGTGCGTTTGACTTTGTCTGGACGCACTTCGGCTTTGAAGACGACACGCCCGAGATGACCGAGCGCCGCTTGCGCCAGTCCAACCTGTTTGGCCCGGCGGGTTTTGTGAGCGCGGACGACGGTGAGGTGATCGAGTTCTCGCAGCAGGCCTTCGAGACCAAACCCGAACACCGCATGCTGGTCGAGCTGGGCGGGCGCGATGTGGGCGAGACCGACCACATGGTGACCGAGACGCTGATCCGGGGCATGTACGAATACTGGCGCAAAGTGATGGAGGCCTGACCATGGTGAGCTTTGAAACCCACATGGCCTTGAGCCGCCTGTACGCCGATTACGCCCTGGCAGTGGACAGCGGCCACTGGGATTTGTGGCCCGAGTTCTTCACCGAGCAATGCGTGTACAAACTCATCCCCCGAGAAAACCACGAGCGCGGCTTTCCGCTGTGCACGCTGTCGTTCACCAGCAAAGGCATGCTGAAAGACCGCGTGTACGGCATCCAAGAAACGCTCTACCACGACCCGTATTACCAGCGGCATGTGGTGGGTGCGCCCGTGGTGCGAAAGGTGGAGGGCGACCGCATCCATGCTGAAGCCAATTACGCGGTGTTTCGCACCAAGCTCGACAAGGAAAGCACAGTGTTCAATGTGGGCCGCTACATCGACACCCTCGTGCCAACCCCCGAAGGCCTCAAGTTCGCTGAACGCCTGTGCGTGTACGACAGCGAAATGATCCCCAACGCCATCATTTACCCGATATGACCATGACGACCTGGATTGACGTGGCCGCCGAGGCCGATTTGTTTGAAGGCGCGGGCATCGCCGTGACGCCCGAAGGACAAGACATTGCGCTGTTCAGCGTGGAGGGCGAAGTGTTTGCCATCAACAACCTGTGCACCCACGGCAATGCCAAGCTGTGCGACGGCTTTGTCGAAGGCGACCATGTGGAGTGCCCCTTCCACCAGGCCCAGTTCAGTTTGCGCGATGGCTCGGTGGCCTGCGGCCCGGCCACAGAACCCGCCAAGACCTGGCCCGTGAAGATCGAGGGCGGTCGGGTGTTCTTGCAGCTTTAAGGCTTGGAGGCCAGCAGCCGGTCCAAAGTGGATTGGTAGACCTTGCTGTTTTCGCGGCGGTCAACCGCCATGACCATGACGATCAGAACATCGTCCTCAACACCGTAAACCAGTCGGACGCCTTGCTTGAGCAGTTTGATCTTGTAGTAGCCCTGCAAGTCCCCATGCAATGCGCCGCCAGGCACGTGTGGGTTTTCGAGGCGTTTTTTCAACAGTTTGCGCAAAGGCTCTTTGACGGAGCCATCCAGTGCTTGCCACTCGGCCAAAGCTTCAGGCAAGAATTTCAAGGTGTAAGCCACCGATTAAACCGTGTCGATGTCCACAGAAATGGCTTGCGCCTTTTGCGTTAGGCGTGATCGGACCAGGTTTTCCAGATCACGGTCTGCCATTTGATCCAACATGGCCTCGAACAGTGCGGGGTCGACCATGTAGAACGCGGCCTTGTTGTGGCTGAGTACGGCCACGGGGCGTCGGTTGGCAGCACGCAAAACCGAGGCCGGATTGCGTTTGAACTCAGACATGCTCACCGTCTGTTGGGTCATCAAGGTTTCCATGGCGAAACTCCAATGAGTGCTAAATAAAGAGCCAATTTTAGCGCCAAATCAAAATATCGCATCGCCGTTGCTGAAAATGCGGTTCCGCTGCGCGATCGCGTGGCGGTACAAGCCCAGTTCAGTTTGCGTGACGGCTCGGTGGCCTGCGGCCCGGCCACAGAAGCCGCCAAGACCTGGCCGGTCAAGATTGAAGGTGGGCGGGTTTTCCTGCAATTGACGGTTTGACCTCTGCTGGTTGTAATGGCTCGGTGCCATGTCCGCATCGGCAAGGCAGCGCCAACATTCAGGAGACAACAGATGAGCGACACCTACGTTCTGGTGCACGGGGCCTGGCACAACGGCGACTTGATGGAGCCCACGGCCCGGCACATCCGCCAGCAAGGCCACACGGTGCATTGCCCCACTTTGAAGGGCAATCGGCCAGGGGATGACCGCAGCCAGATCGGTCTGGAAGATGCAGCCCAATCGGTCTGCGATTACTTGCGTGAACACGACCTGAAGAACGTGCGGCTGGTGGGCCACAGCTATGGGGGCATGATCATCTCGCGTGTGGTTGACGTGATGCCCGAGCGCATCGCACGCCTGGTGTACGTGAATGCCTTTGTGCCCCAACCGGGCGAGTGCCTGAATGACATGGTGCCGCCGCACTACAAAGAGCTGTTTGACGCGGTGGCCGCCGCCAGCAACAACGCGGTGATGCTGCCTTTTCCTGTCTGGCGTGAGGCCTTCATCAACGATGCCGACATGGCGCTGGCCCAGTCGGCGTTTGACCGGCTCAATCTGCAGCCCTACAAAACTTTCACCGACCCGATCTCGCTCAAAGCACCTCTGGCCGCACTGGAGATCGGCAAGTCGTATGTGAATTGCCTGCAAGACACCGCCATGCCGCACAGCATGCCCTGGCACCCGCGCCTGTCAGAGCGTCTGGGTTTGTTCCGTTTGGTGGAGTGTCAGGGCTGCCACGAAATCTGGTTCACCGACCCGGCCACCATCGCCGATGCGGTCATCCGGGCGGGACGCGACTGAGCAGCATCGCATCGCCGTAGCTGAAAAACCGGTACTGCTGCGCGATCGCGTGGCGGTACAGGCTCATGATGTGCTCGTAGCCCGCAAAAGCGCTCACGAGCATCATCAGCGTGCTTTTGGGCAGGTGGAAGTTGGTGATCAAGCGGTCCACCACCTGGAATTCAAAGCCTGGCGTGATGAAAATCTGCGTGTCGCCGCTGGCCTGGCCAAATTTGGCCCACGATTCCAGCGTGCGCACCGTGGTCGTGCCCACTGCGACCACCCGACCGCCACGTGCTTTGCAAGCGGCAATGGCTTGTTGTGTGGCCTCAGGCACTTCGTACCACTCGCTGTGCATGGTGTGTTCGGCAATGTTCTCGGTCTTGACAGGCTGGAAGGTGCCCGCGCCCACATGCAGCGTCACGCTGGCGCGTTGCACGCCTTTGGCTTCCAACGCGGCCAGCAGAGCTTCGTCAAAGTGCAGCGCGGCGGTGGGCGCGGCCACCGCACCCGGAGCCCGCGCAAACACGGTCTGGTAGCGCTGGGCATCTTCTTCCGAATCGGTGTGGGTGATTGCGCCCGCAGGGCGCTCAATGTAAGGCGGCAGTGGCACCACGCCGTGCTTTTCCATCAAGGCGTGCGGCTCGTCGCTCAGCTGCAGGTGAAACAGCTGGCCGTTGGCATCGGGCCAACGGCCCAGCAGCACGGCATCAAACCCGCCGTTTTGGGCGCCGCCCATCATGAACATCTTGCCGCCCACCAGTGGCTTTTTGCTGACTTTCATGTGCGCCACCACCTGGTGGCCGGGCAGCACACGCTCGATCAGCAATTCGAGCTTGCCACCCGAGGCCTTTTCGCCAAAGATGCGCGCCTTGACCACCTTGGTGTCGTTGAACACCAGCAGGTCGCCTGCGTTCAGCAAGCCAGGTAATTCGTGAAAGATGCGGTCCACCACCGTGGTTGAAGAGCCATCGAGCAAACGCGAGCCGCTGCGTTCGGCGGCGGGGTGCTGGGCAATCAGTTCGGGGGGCAGCTCAAAGTCGAAATCACGGAGCGTGAAGACGTGCGCAGCGCGCAGCGCGACTGTCTCCAAGGGTTGAATGGGGGCAGGGAAGTGGGCCATGCTTCAGGGTTGGACAAACCCGTACGAAGTTGAAAGATGGGGATTTTAGAGGTCGCGGGGCACGGTGGTGCTGTGTCAGGCCATGGCGCATGGGCTCTTCGCAAGTGGCCCACCCAATTTCAGCAAATTCATGAAAATGATTTACGTCAAGAAAAGGGATGGGTTCAAATAAATATCAATGTTATTTATTTTGTTAATGTTAATTAACAAACTGATTTAACACTTATTTTTACTGAGAATAACAAAAAATTTGATTTGAAATTACATTGAGAGTTAGGCCAAGCTTTACTTTCAGAGCATGTCCACACCCACAGAGACTCAGGCTTTTGCACTTCGCTTACGGCAAGCTTTGGAGAGTTGCGGCGTACGTCTGTCCCCCACGGTGGTGGCCAACGAGTTCAACTTGCGGTATTGGGGGCGCAGCATCACCCCCCATACGGCCCGCAACTGGTTGTTGGGCAAAGCCATACCCACCCAAGACAAGCTACGGGTGCTGGCCGAGTGGCTGCAGGTAGGGCCGGACGAGTTGCGGTTCGGGCAGGCGGTCCTGTCGCCAAAGGTTAGCGAGTACTTCGGGTCCGAGCCGTCCTTGAGCATGGTTGACCGTGAAATGCTCAGCCGTTACCTGACCCTGCCTTTGCACAGCCGCAAAACGGTGCGCGATGTGGTGTCGGCGCTGGTGTTGGCCAGTCAGGTGCAGAAATCCGAGGACGCGTGACCGCTTCAGGCCCCCCAGTCCGAGTGCCGAGTTGAGGGGTTTCCTGTTGACGTCGGCTTTAAAACGGCCTGGCTAACGGCACAATCGGCGCATGACCGTGACGCCCTCCGCCAAGCCCTTGTCGGCACCTCAAAAAGCGCTGCGCAAAATGGGTTTGGTGCGTGACATCGATCTCGCGCTGCACCTGCCGCTGCGCTACGAGGACGAGACGCGCATCGTCAAGTTGCGGGATGTGCGCGAGGGCGATACCGCGCAGATCGAGGCGACGGTGACGGCCTGCGAGATCACGCAGCGCCCGCGCCGCCAGCTGCTGGTGACGGTGGACGACGGCTCGGACACCTGTGTGATGCGGTTTTTCAGTTTCTACCCCTCGCACCAGAAGGCGCTGGCGGTGGGCAACCGCATCCGGGCGCGGGGCGAGGTCAAGGGCGGTTTCATGGGCCTGACCATGATGCACCCCACCTTCAAGGCGGCGGGCGGCCATCTGGCCGAGGCGCTGACGCCGGTTTACCCGACGGTGGCGGGTTTGGCCCAAGCCTATTTGCGCCGTGCCGTGATCACCGGGCTGAACCATGCCGACCTGAGCGAGACTTTGCCCCCCGGCGTGCCCTGGCCGGACCCGAGTGGGGCCTGGTCCCTGCGCGATGCGCTGCAGTTTTTGCACCACCCCACGCCCGATGTGTCGCTGGCCGCTTTGGAGGACCGCAGCCACCCGGCCTGGGTGCGCCTCAAGTGCGAGGAGTTGCTGGCGCAGCAGTTGTCGCAGCTCACGGCCAAGCGCGAACGCGATTTGTTGCGGGCCCCGGTCCTGAAGCTCAAGTCCCAGGGGCTGTATGGGCAGCTTTTGACGGCCTTGCCTTTTGGGCTGACGAATGCCCAGCAGCGCGTGGGGCGCGAAATTGCCCAAGACCTGGCCCGCAACGTGCCCATGCATCGCCTGCTGCAAGGCGATGTGGGCGCGGGCAAAACCGTGGTGGCGGCACTGGCGGCCATGGTGGCGGTGGATGCGGGCTGGCAATGCGCGCTGATGGCGCCGACCGAAATTCTGGCCACCCAGCACTTTGCCAAATTGGTGGGCTGGCTGGAGCCGCTGGGCGTGAAAGTGGCCTGGCTGATTGGCAGCCAGAAGAAGAAAGAACGCGCCGCCATGCTGGCCCTGATCGAGTCGGGCGAGGCCGCGCTGGTGGTGGGCACACACGCGGTGATCCAGGAGCACGTCAAGTTCAAGAACCTGGCGCTGGCCATCATCGACGAGCAGCACCGCTTTGGCGTGGCGCAGCGCTTGGCCTTGCGCGGCAAGATGCAGGCCCCCGGCATGGAGCCGCACATGCTGATGATGACGGCCACCCCGATCCCGCGCACGCTGGCCATGAGCTATTACGCCGATCTGGACGTGTCGGTGATCGACGAGTTGCCGCCGGGGCGCACGCCCATCGTGACGCGTGTGGTGTCGGACCACCGCCGCCATGAAGTGGTCGAGCGCATCGGGGCCCAGATTCAGCAGGGGCGGCAGGTGTATTGGGTCTGCCCGCTGATTGAAGAAAGCGAGGCGCTGGACCTGACCAACGCCACGCAAACCCATGCCGAGCTGAGTGAGGCGCTGCCGGGCGTGATGGTGGGCCTGCTGCATTCGCGCATGCCGGTGGCCGAAAAGAAGGCGGTCATGGACCTGTTCACCAGCGGCCAGATGGGGGTGCTGGTGAGCACCACCGTGATCGAGGTGGGGGTCGATGTGCCCAATGCCTCGTTGATGGTGATTGAACATGCCGAGCGCTTTGGCCTCTCTCAATTGCACCAGCTGCGCGGCCGGGTGGGGCGCGGCGCGGCGGCGTCGGCCTGCGTGTTGCTGTACGGCACGCCAGAGGGCGGACGCTTGAGCGAGACCGCCCGCGAGCGCCTGCGCGCCATGGTCGAGACGAACGACGGTTTCGAGATCGCCCGGCGCGATCTGGAGATTCGGGGGCCAGGCGAGTTTCTGGGGGCGCGCCAGTCGGGTGCGCCTTTGCTGCGCTTTGCCGATCTGGAAACCGACAGCCATTTGCTGGACTGGGCCCGCGCCCTGGCCCCGCAGATGCTGGACCAGCACCCGCGGCTGGCCGAGCGGCACATCCACCGCTGGCTGGGCGGAAAATCCGAATATTTGAAGGCTTGATGTTCAAATAGCGCCCATGACCCTGACCGAACTCAAATACATCGTGGCCGTGGCCCGCGAAAAGCATTTTGGCAAGGCGGCCGAGGCCTGCTTCGTGTCGCAACCCACGCTGTCGCTGGCCATCAAGAAGCTGGAAGAAGAGCTGGAGGTCAAGCTGTTCGAGCGCAGCGCCAGCGAGGTGTCGGTCACCGCGCTGGGCGAAGAGATCGTGCGCCAGGCGCAAAGCGTGCTGGAGCAGGCCGCCGAGATCAAGGAGATTGCCAAGCGCGGCAAAGACCCGCTGTCGGGCACCATGCGGCTGGGGGTCATTTACACCATCGGGCCGTATTTGCTGCCCGACTTGGTGCGCCAAATCATCACCGACATCCCGCAAATGCCGCTGATGCTGCAAGAAAACTTCACCGTGCGCCTGCTGGAGATGCTGCGCACGGGCGAGATCGACTGCGCCATCCTGGCCGAGCCCTTCCCCGAGTCGGGGCTGGCGGTGGCGCCTTTGTACGACGAGACGTTCATGGCGGCCTTGCCGCTGAACCACCCGCTGGCCAAAGAGGCGTTCATCACCCCCGATCAGCTGAAAAACGAAACCATGCTGCTGCTGGGCACAGGCCACTGCTTTCGCGACCATGTGCTGGAGGTCTGCCCCGAGTTTGCCCGCTACGCCAGCCAGACCGAAGGCATCCGCAAGACCTTTGAAGGCTCGTCGCTGGAGACCATCAAACACATGGTGGCCGCGGGCATGGGCGTGACGCTGGTGCCCCGCCTGTCGGTGCCCGAACTCAAGCCCGTGCTCAAGCGCTCGGGCGGGCGGCACGATGCGCCTGTGCGCTACCTGCCCATTGTCGATCCGGCGGGCGGCAAACCGCCCACCCGCCGTGTGGTGCTGGCCTGGCGTCGCAGCTACACCCGTTATGAAGCGATTGCCGCCATGCGCAATGCCATTTACGCCTGCCCGCTGCCGGGTGTGACGCGTCTGTCATGACCGACAAACTCAATCTGTATCTGGATTTGATCCGCTGGAACCGGCCAGCAGGCTGGTTGCTGTTGCTCTGGCCTTCATTGGCCGCCTTGTGGGTGGCCGCCGGGGGCTTTCCGGGTTGGCATCTGGTCGTGGTGTTCACTCTGGGCACTATTCTCATGCGCAGCGCCGGGTGCTGCATCAACGACGTGGCCGACCGCGACTTCGACAAGCACGTCAAACGCACGGCCAACCGCCCGGTGACCAGTGGGCGCATCGGCACGCGTGAAGCTTTGGGGCTTGGCGCTGTGCTGGCCTTGTGCGCGTTTGGCTTGGTGCTCACCACCAACGCGGCCACCATCGCCTGGTCTTTCGCGGCGCTGGCCGTGACCCTGGTCTACCCCTATGCCAAGCGTTATGTGTCCATGCCGCAGGCGGTTTTGGGCGTGGCCTTCAGTTTCGGCATCCCGATGGCGTTTGCGGCGGTGCAAGGGCAAGTGCCGCTTTGGGCTTGGGGCTTGTTGCTGGGCAACCTGTTTTGGGTGCTGGCCTACGACACCGAATACGCCATGGTGGACCGCGACGATGACCTGAAGATCGGCATGAAGACCTCGGCCATCACGCTGGGCGACATGGATGTGGCCGCCATCATGGGTTTTTATGTGGCCTATTTGTGCATCTGGGCCTGGCTGCTGGATGCGCCCCAGCAAGGCCTGTGGTTCTGGCTGGCCTGGGCGGTCTCGGCAGGCCAGGTGGTTTGGCACTATTTCCTGATCCGCCAGCGCAGCCGCGAGGGCTGCTTCAAGGCGTTCCGGCTGAACCACTGGCTGGGGTTCAGCGTGTTTGTGGGCGTGGTCTTGTCCTACGGCTGACGCTGCCGACCTGCACAGGGCACCGCTCAGATTTTGCCGAATTCGTCGCCCAATTCACGCGCCCTGTGCTCGGCCGCTTGCATGGCTTTCACAAAAGCGGGTTTGATCCCGGCCGCTTCCATCGCGGTGAGGGCCGCATAAGTGGTGCCGCCTTTGGAGGTGACGCGCTGGCGCAGCACTTCGGGTGACTCGCTCGAGGCGGCCGCCAGCGAAGACGCGCCCGAAAACGTGGCCACGGCCAGCTGGTAAGCCTGCTCGGCGCGCAGGCCCATGCCCACACCCGCTTCGGTCATGGCTTCAAGGAAATAAAACACATAGGCCGGACCGGAACCCGACAAGGCGGTCACGGCGTCCAGGTGCGACTCTTGTTGCACCCACAGGTATTGTCCGGTGGTGCTGATCACTTGCTCCACCAGTGCTTTGTCGCCAGCGGTGACCGACGGGCAGGCAAACAAGCCGGTGATGCCCTGGCCCACCAGCGCCGGGGTGTTGGGCATGCAGCGCACCACGCGCTCAGTACCCACCCAGCGGCCAATGCTGTCGGTGCGGATGCCAGCAGCCACCGACAGGTGCAGCGCACCTCGGGTGTGCGGCATGACGGGGGCAGCGGCTTCGCTGAAGACTTGCGGCTTGACCGCCCAGACCACCAGGTCCGCCTGGGCTAAAGCGGGGCCAGCGGCAGGCAAGGCGGTGATGCCGAAGTCGTGCTGCAGCTTGGCCGCGGTGTCGGCAAAGGGCTCGACCACAGTGAACTGAGCGGGCGTCATGCCCTGGCGGATCAGGCCGCCGATGATGGCGCTGGCCATGTTGCCGCCGCCGATGAAGGCAATGTGTTGTGAAGGATGGGTCATGCGCGTGGGGCTCCGAGTGGATGGGGCAGCGGTCCGAAAGGTGTCTGCAAGGTGTCTGGGGGAAGGGTCGATCGGGGAATTGTCGCTGTTTGGCCGACTGACTTTGCGGTAGGCTCCGGGGCATGGACTACATCCTTGCCATAGACCAGGGCACGACCAGCTCCCGAGCGGTGATTTTTGACCACGCAGGCCAGCCTGTAGCGATGTCGCAGCGCGAGTTTGCGCAGCATTTTCCGCAACCCGGCTGGGTCGAGCACGACCCCACCGAAATCTGGCAGACCCAGTTGGCCGTCATGCAGGACGTCATGGCGCGTTCAGGCATTGGGGTGCATCAGCTGCGGGCGATGGGCATCACCAACCAGCGCGAAACCACCGTGCTGTGGGACCGCCGCACCGGTCGGCCGGTGGCACCGGCCATTGTCTGGCAGGACCGCCGAACAGCGGGGGCATGCGATGCTTTGCGGGCTGCGGGCCACGCGCCCCGCATCGCCAGCCGAACCGGACTGGTGCTGGACGCTTATTTCTCAGGCACCAAGCTGGCGTGGCTGCTGGACCATGTGCCGGGGGCCCGCGCCCGAGCCGAACGCGGTGAACTGGCCTTTGGCACGGTCGACAGCTGGCTGGTCTGGCAGCTCACGGGGGGACGCGTGCACGCCACCGATGCCAGCAACGCCTCGCGCACCCTGCTGTTCAACTTGAAAACAGCGGCCTGGGACCCGGACATGCTGGCCTTGCTGAACATTCCCGCTGCGGTGTTGCCTGAGGTGTTGCCTTCCTGCGGCATCGTGGCCGAGACCGAGCCGCACTTTCTGGGGCGCAGCCTGCCCATCGCAGGGTGGGCTGGTGACCAGCAGGCAGCCCTGTTTGGACAAGCCTGCTTTGCCCCGGGCATGGCCAAAAACACCTACGGCACGGGGTGTTTCATGCTCATGAACACGGGCGATCGGCCGGTCACGAGCTGCCACCAGTTGCTCAGCACGGTCGCTTGGCAAGGGCCGGCCAGTGCGGCGCGTCCCATGGCGTATGCGCTGGAAGGTTCGGTGTTCATGGCTGGCGCCACGGTGCAGTGGTTGCGCGATGGTTTGCAGATGATTCAAAGTGCGTCCGAGATCGAGGCCCTGGCCGCCAGCGTGCCTGACACGGGCGATGTGTTTCTGGTCCCTGCATTTGCGGGTTTGGGCACGCCCGACTGGGACGGCCAGGCGCGTGGCACCCTGGTCGGCATGACGCGCGGCACCGGGCGTGCGCACATCGCCCGTGCGGCTTTGGAGGCCATTGCCTTGCAGACCGCCGATGTGTTTCACGCCATGGCCGCCGACAGTGGTTTGGCGTTGACCGAGCTGCGGGTGGATGGCGGCGCGAGTCGCAACGATTTGCTGATGCAGATCCAGGCCAATGTGTTGGGTGTGCCTGTGGTGCGCAGCCAGGTCACCGAAACCACCGCTTTGGGCGCCGCTTATCTGGCCGGTTTGGCCACCGGGTATTGGTCAGGAGCCGATGAAATTTCGGCGCAGTGGCAAGAAGAGCGCCGCTTTGAGCCCGCGTGGGGTGCCGATCAGCGTCTGCGCTTTGGCCAGCGCTGGCGCGAGGCCGTGGACCGCGCGCGCGCCTGGGTCAGGGCCTGATATGTTGAACAAGGACATGGCACCGTCGGCCGCACCCCAGCCGACCCGACGCGAAGACCTGATGGCCCGCCTGGCCGAGCCCCGCGTCTGGGACTTGCTGGTGGTTGGCGGGGGTGCCACCGGTTTGGGCGTGGCATTGCAGGCGGCCCGTGAAGGCCTGAGTGTGGCGCTGCTGGAAGCGCATGATTTCGCACAAGGCACCTCCTCGCGCTCGACCAAGCTGGTGCATGGCGGGGTGCGCTACCTGGCGCAAGGCCATTGGCCATTGGTGCGCGAAGCCTTGCACGAGCGCCGCACCTTGCTGGAAAGTGCCCCCCACCTGGCACAACCGCTGGCCTTTGTGATGCCCTGTTACCGTTGGGGTGAACAGGCTTTTTATGGCGCGGGACTCCAACTGTACGAATGGCTGGCCGCGTCGGCCAGTCTGGGCAAAACCCGTTTTTGGAGCGCCCAGGCCACCCAGGCGGCGATTGCGGGTGTGCGTTCGGAAGGTTTGCGCGGCGGTGTTCAATATTGGGACGGTCAATTTGACGATGCCCGATTGGCCGTGGCGCTGGCGCGCACCGCAGCCAGCCATGGCGCTTGCGTGGTCAACCGGGTCCGTGTGAACCGTTTGATTTACCAAAATGGCCGTGTGGCCGGGGTGGAGGCGCAAGACCAGGAAAACGGCACGCAGATCACGCTGCGTGCTGCCTGTGTGGTCAATGCCACGGGCGTCTGGGTCGATGGGCTGCGGCAGGGCGACGGCCACGCATTCGGGCAAGCTTTGCCTGAGCTGGTGTACCCCAGTCAAGGCGTTCACCTGGTGGTGGACGCCGCCTTTTGGCCGGGAGACAAAGCCCTGCTGGTGCCCAAAACAGCCGATGGTCGGGTGTTGTTTGCCGTGCCCTGGCTGGGCAAAGTCTTGCTGGGCACCACGGACACCGCCCGTCCGGATGCTCCCTTGGAGCCGCGTCCGGCACGTGAAGAGGTCGACCTGATTTTGCGTGAGGCCGGGCGTTATTTGCGCAGGCAGCCCACGCGCCAGGATGTTTTGAGCGCCTGGGCAGGGCTCAGGCCCTTGGTCAAAAACCCGGAAAATCCGACAAGCAGATCAAACGGTGCCACCAAAAGCGTCAGCAGGGAACACCATGTCGAGGTGTCTGCATCTGGCCTGGTCACGGTGACGGGGGGAAAATGGACCACTTACCGGTCCATGGCCGAAGATGTGTTGGCCCGCGCGCGCAGCGATGCCGGCTTGAAGGCGGCGCTTCAGGCTCCCCAGGGCGGCAGCATGTTGGTGGGCGCACCGCCACCAGGCTCGCCGCAGGTGGGCATGGCGATGCCTCCCGGGGCGCATTTGTATGGTTCGGAGCAAACGTGGTTGCAGGCATTGCCAGGCCATGAAACCTTGTTGGCTCCGGGTTTGACCGAGGCCATGGTCCGGTTTGCTGCGCGCTACGAATACGCCCGAAGTGTGGAGGATGTGCTGGCCAGACGCTCGCGCTGCCTGTTTCTGGATGCCGCCTTGGCCCAAACGCTGGCACCCCGTGTGGCCCTGATCCTCCAGGAGGAGCTGGGCAGGGATCCCGAAGAGCGTGGTTTTGTGGCTTTGGCAGCGCAGTACGCCCACTGCCCCTGAGGGTGGACAACGTGTGGGTGACTGAAAAGTCCGTCAAAATGGCAGGCCTACCTAAATTCTTTGTGCAAAGGCTTGCGCAAGCCCCTTTTTTAAGACATAATCGAGAGCTTCGCTTTGCAAAAAGCGTAAGTATCTGCCCAAACTGAAGTGCTGCGAGTGGTTCGCAGTATAGATGACGGGTCCAAGACTGATTCCTGTTTGTTGGCTTTGGGGCTGGCAGATAAAGAATACAAGTTGGGAACAAAGAAATGATCCAGACAGAATCTCGGTTGGATGTGGCCGACAACACCGGCGCCAAGTCCGTGCTGTGCATCAAGGTGCTCGGCGGGTCCAAGCGTCGCTATGCAAGTGTTGGCGACATCATCAAAGTGAGCGTTAAAGAAGCCGCCCCACGTGGTCGCGTCAAAAAAGGCGAGATCTACAGTGCTGTGGTGGTTCGCACTGCCAAAGGCATCCGCCGTGGCGATGGCTCGCTCATCAAATTCGATGGCAACGCCGCTGTGTTGCTGAACGCCAAGTTGGAGCCCATCGGCACCCGCATCTTCGGCCCGGTCACGCGTGAACTGCGTACCGAGAAGTTCATGAAGATCGTGTCACTGGCTCCTGAAGTACTGTAAGGACGCGCCATGAACAAGATTCGCAAAGGCGACGAAGTCATCGTCATCACAGGTCGTGACAAAGGCAAGCGCGGCACCGTGTCGTTGCGTGCCAGCGATTCGCACCTGTTGATCGAAGGTGTGAACCTCGTCAAAAAGCACGCCAAGCCAAACCCCATGAAGGGGACGACTGGCGGCATCATCGAAAAGGCCATGCCGATTCACCAATCCAACGTGGCGATCTTCAACGCCGCAACTGGCAAGGCTGATCGTGTGGGCATCAAGCTGCAAACAGACGGCAAACGCGTTCGCGTTTACAAGTCCAGCGGCGAAGAAATCAAGGTGGCATAAGCATGGCACGTTTGCAACAACTCTTCCGCGAGAAAATCTCTGCTGAGCTGACCGCCAAATTTGGCTACAAGTCTCCCATGCAAGTTCCTCGCATCACCAAGATCACCCTGAACATGGGTGTGTCTGAGGCTGTGGCCGACAAAAAAGTCATGGACCACGCTGTGAGCGACTTGACCAAGATCGCAGGCCAGAAGCCTGTGGTCACCAAAGCCAAGAAGGCGATTGCCGGCTTCAAGATTCGCGAGCAACAGCCCATTGGGTGCATGGTGACGCTGCGCGGCGTTCAGATGTATGAATTCCTGGACCGTTTCGTGACCGTGGCTTTGCCTCGCGTTCGTGACTTCCGCGGTATTTCTGGCCGCGCCTTTGATGGCCGTGGCAACTACAACATCGGCGTCAAAGAGCAGATTATTTTCCCTGAGATTGAGTACGACAAGGTGGATGCCTTGCGCGGTCTCAACATCAGCATCACCACAACGGCCAAGTCTGACGAAGAGTGCAAAGCGCTCTTGACAGCTTTCCGCTTCCCCTTCAAGAACTGAGGTGTCACGTGGCTAAAGTAGCTTTGATCGAGCGTGAGCTCAAGCGTGAAAAACTGGCGGCCAAATTCGCGAAAAAATACGTGGAATTGAAAGCCATCGCCAGCGATGCCAAGCGCAGCGACGAAGAGCGTGCAGCTGCCCGTCTGGGTCTGCAAAAGCTTCCCCGCAACGCCAACCCGACCCGCCAACGCAACCGCTGTGAAATCACCGGTCGCCCACGCGGCACTTTCCGTCAATTTGGTTTGGGCCGCGCCAAAATCCGTGAACTTGCCTTCGCAGGCAATATTCCGGGCGTGACCAAGGCCAGCTGGTAATCGGCAGGAGATAACAACATGAGCATGAGTGATCCCATTGCCGATCTGTTGACCCGCATCCGTAACGCACAAATGGTGTCAAAAGCCAACGTGTTGGTTCCATCTTCCAAGGTGAAGGTGGCCATCGCCCAAGTGCTGAAAGATGAAGGCTACATTGACGGCTTCCAAATCAAGACCGAAGGTGGCAAGGCTACCCTCGAAATCGCCTTGAAGTACTACGCCGGTCGCCCAGTCATTGAGCGCATCGAGCGCGTGAGCCGTCCTGGCCTGCGTGTGTACAAAGGCCGTGATGCTATTCCTCAAGTCCAAAACGGCTTGGGCGTGGCCATCGTCACCACACCACAGGGCGTGATGACCGATCGCAAAGCACGTGCAGCCGGTGTCGGCGGCGAAGTGCTGTGCTACGTCGCTTAAAGGGAGAAAAAGAATGTCCCGCGTAGGAAAAATGCCTGTGACCATCCCCGCTGGTGTGGATGTGTCGATCAAACAAGATCAAATCAGTGTGAAGGGCGCTGGTGGTCAATTGGCCATCGCTTCCAACATGCTGGTGAATGTGAGCAACGAAGGCGGCAAGCTCAGCTTTGTCCCTGCCAACGATTCACGTGAAGCCAATGCCATGAGCGGCACCTTGCGTCAGCTGGTGAACAACATGGTGACTGGCGTGACCAAAGGCTTTGAGAAGAAGCTGAACCTGGTTGGCGTGGGTTACAAAGCGGCTGCCTCTGGCGCCAAACTGAATCTGGCCGTTGGTTATTCACACCCCGTCAACATCGACATGCCTGCGGGCATCACGGTGGCCACCCCCAGCGCGACTGAAATCGTGATCAAGGGTGCCGACCGTCAACGTGTTGGCCAAATTGCTGCTGAGATCCGTGCTGTTCGTCCTCCTGAGCCTTACAAAGGCAAGGGCATCCGTTATTCGGATGAGAAGATCACGATCAAAGAGACCAAGAAGAAATAAGGAGCTGCACCATGTTGACCAAGAAAGAGCAGCGTCTGCGTCGTGCACGTCAAACACGCATCCGCATTGCCCAGCAAGGCGTGGCCCGTTTGACCGTGAACCGCACCAACCTGCATATCTACGCCAGCGTTATCTCTGGCTGCGGTACCAAAGTGTTGGCCAGCGCCTCCACAGCCGAAGCCGAAGTGCGCACGGCCCTGGGTGCTACAGGCAAAGGTGGCAATGCCGCTGCAGCCGCCGTCATTGGCAAGCGCATTGCTGAAAAAGCAAAAGCTGCTGGCGTTGAGAAGGTCGCCTTCGATCGCGCAGGTTTCGCTTACCACGGTCGCGTCAAGGCTTTGGCCGAAGCAGCCCGTGAAGCAGGTCTGCAGTTCTAAACGGATCGGAGTTACAAATGGCTAAATTTACAGCAAAACCGCAGAGCGACGGTCCTGAAGACGGTCTGCGCGAAAAGATGATCGCGGTCAACCGCGTGACCAAGGTGGTCAAGGGTGGCCGTATCCTCGGTTTCGCCGCTTTGACTGTGGTCGGCGATGGCGACGGTAAAGTCGGCATGGGCAAGGGCAAGTCGAAAGAAGTGCCTGCTGCCGTGCAAAAGGCGATGGAAGAAGCCCGTCGCAACCTGGCCAAAGTTCACCTCAAGAACGGCACGATCCACCACGCGGTGAACGGTCACCACGGCGCTGCCCGCGTCATGATGGCGCCAGCTCCCAAGGGTACTGGCATCATCGCTGGCGGTCCGATGCGCGCTGTGTTCGAAGTGGTGGGCATCACCGACATCGTGGCCAAGAGCCATGGTTCGTCCAACCCTTACAACATGGTTCGTGCCACTTTGGACGCATTGTCCAACTGCACAACAGCCTCCAACGTGGCTGCCAAACGTGGCAAGTCGGTTGAAGAGCTGTTCGGCTGAACCGGAGATCGAACATGACGACACAAGCAACCGTGAAAGTCCAATTGGTGCGCAGCCCGATTGGCACCAAGGAATCGCACCGCGCCACAGTCCGTGGCCTGGGTTTGCGCAAGCTGAACTCTGTGAGCGAGTTGCAAGACACGCCCGCAGTGCGCGGCATGATCAACAAGATCAGCTATCTGGTCAAAGTTCTCTGAGAGGCCGATGATGGAACTCAATAGCATCAAGCCCGCAGAAGGCTCCAAGCACGCACCACGCCGTGTAGGCCGTGGTATCGGTTCGGGTCTGGGTAAAACCGCCGGCCGTGGACACAAAGGTCAAAAATCCCGTTCGGGTGGTTACCACAAGGTCGGTTTCGAAGGCGGTCAAATGCCTTTGCAACGTCGTCTGCCCAAGCGCGGTTTCAAGTCGCATTTGCTCAAGTACAACGCGGAAATCACTTTGACCACCTTGTCTCGTTTGGACTTGGCTGAAGTGGATGTGTTGACACTGAAACAAGCTGGCCTGGTTTCACAAATGGCCAAAGTGGTCAAAGTGATCAAGTCCGGTGAGCTGGCCAAAGCCGTCAAATTGACAGGCATTGGTGCGTCAGCGGGTGCCAAAGCAGCGATTGAAGCTGCTGGTGGCTCCCTGGCCTGAATGTTGACTGGCGAGACACACCGTGGCAACCAGCGCTAATCAGACAGCTAAAGGCGACAAGTTCGGCGATCTTCGTCGCCGACTGGTCTTCTTGTTGCTCGCGCTGGTGGTTTACCGAATCGGCGCGCACATTCCTGTCCCTGGCATTGACCCTGAACAGCTCAAACAGTTGTTCAATGGCCAACAAGGCGGCATCCTGAGCTTGTTCAACATGTTCTCAGGTGGCGCTTTGTCACGCTTTACCGTCTTTGCATTGGGCATCATGCCGTACATCTCTGCATCCATCGTGATGCAGTTGCTGACTTACGTTCTTCCTGCCTTCGAGCAGATGAAGAAAGAAGGCGAAGCAGGGCGTCGCAAGATTACTCAGTACACTCGTTTTGGTGCCTTGGGTCTGGCGGTTTTTCAGTCGCTTGGCATTGCTGTTGCACTGGAAGCTTCTGCTGGTTTGGTCATCAATCCAGGTTTGGGTTTTCGCATGACAGCGGTGGTCAGCTTGACAGCCGGCACCATGTTTCTGATGTGGTTGGGTGAACAAATCACCGAGCGTGGTTTGGGCAATGGCATTTCGATCCTGATTTTTGCGGGCATTGCTGCTGGTCTGCCCAGCGCCATGGGTGGCTTGTTTGAGCTGGTTCGTACGGGTGCCATGAACCCTCTGGTGTCCATGATGATCATCGTCGTGATTGCCTTGGTGACTTACTTCGTTGTTTTCGTGGAAAGAGGACAGCGCAAGATTTTGGTCAATTACGCTCGTCGTCAGGTGGGTAACAAGGTTTATGGCGGTCAGTCGTCTCACCTGCCCCTCAAGTTGAATATGGCTGGCGTGATTCCGCCGATCTTTGCATCGTCGATCATTTTGCTGCCTGCCACGGTGATTGGCTGGTTCAGTTCAGGTGATTCTGAAAACGTGGTGGTTCGTTTCTTCAAGGATGTGGCGAGCACATTGACACCAGGTCAGCCGATCTATGTGATGTTGTACGCTGCAGCGATTGTTTTCTTCTGTTTCTTCTACACGGCGCTGGTTTTCAACAGCCGAGAAACAGCTGACAACTTGAAGAAAAGTGGTGCTTTCATTCCTGGCATTCGCCCGGGTGATCAGACGGCCCGCTACATTGACAAGATCCTGTTGCGTTTGACGGCAGTGGGGGCGGCTTACATCACTTTTGTGTGTTTGTTGCCTGAGTTCCTGATTCTCAAATACAATGTTCCGTTTTACTTTGGCGGCACGTCGTTGCTGATCATTGTGGTGGTGACCATGGATTTCATGGCCCAGGTACAGAATTATTTGATGTCTCAACAATACGATTCGCTTTTGAAAAAGGCGAGCTTCAAGTCCTGATCGATTTGAACTGAGTTTGGTAATGATCCCCATGCGTTGTGTGTGGGGCCACAATTTTCACCTGGCCTGAAAAGTCCGGGTATCGATGAGTTTTAGGAGAAAACCATGAGAGTTTCGGCTTCGGTGAAAAAAATTTGCCGCAACTGCAAAGTCATTCGCCGTAAAGGCGTTGTTCGTGTGATCTGCACAGATCCACGTCACAAGCAGCGTCAAGGCTGATTGAATTAGTTTTAGAGGACGAAAATGGCACGTATCGCTGGCATCAACATTCCGCCGCACAAACATGCTGAAATTGGCTTGACCGCCATCTTCGGTATTGGTCGCACCCGCGCTCGACAAATTTGCGAAGCCTCCGGCATCGCTTATTCCAAAAAGATCAAAGATCTGACGGACGCCGATCTGGAAAAAATTCGCGATCAAATCGCAGCTTTCACCATCGAAGGTGACCTGCGTCGCGAAACCACCATGAACATCAAGCGTTTGATGGACATCGGTTGCTACCGTGGTTTCCGCCACCGTCGCGGTTTGCCCATGCGCGGCCAGCGTACCCGTACCAATGCACGCACTCGCAAGGGTCCGCGCAAAGGCGCTGCGGCTCTGAAGAAATAAGCAGGATTGAGAGACCACCATGGCTAAAGCACAATCAAACAGCGCAGCACAACGTGTTCGCAAAAAAGTCCGCAAGAACATTGCTGACGGCATTGCACACGTTCACGCTTCGTTCAACAACACCATCATCACGATCACCGATCGCCAGGGCAACGCCCTGTCGTGGGCATCTTCGGGTGGCCAGGGCTTCAAGGGTTCGCGCAAGTCGACACCTTTCGCCGCTCAGGTCGCTTCTGAAGTGGCTGGCCGCGCTGCGCAAGAACAAGGCATCAAAAACCTGGACGTCGAAATCAAGGGCCCAGGTCCCGGTCGCGAGTCTTCGGTTCGTGCCCTGGGTGCATTGGGTATCCGCATCACATCGATCGCCGATGTGACACCGGTCCCACACAACGGCTGCCGCCCTCAAAAGCGTCGTCGTATCTAATTTCAAACCAAGCCCACCGCCAGGCCATGCTTGCATCGCCTGGCTCCCGCATTTCTGATGCGGCAGTTGCATAAAGGAAAATCAAGTGGCACGCTACCTCGGCCCCAAGGCCAAACTTTCCCGCCGTGAAGGCACCGACCTGTTCCTCAAGAGCGCACGCCGCTCCATTGCGGACAAATCCAAATTCGACACCAAGCCAGGTCAACACGGCCGCACTTCGGGTCAGCGCACTTCGGACTACGGTCTGCAATTGCGTGAAAAGCAAAAAGTCAAGCGCATGTACGGCGTGCTGGAAAAGCAGTTCCGTCGCTACTTTGCCGAAGCCGATCGCCGCAAGGGCAACACAGGTTCCAACCTGCTGGCTTTGCTCGAGTGCCGTCTGGACAACGTGGTCTACCGCATGGGCTTTGGCTCCACTCGCGCCGAAGCACGTCAGATGGTGTCGCACAAGGCGATCACCGTGAACGGTCAATCGGTGAACATTCCTTCTTACTTGGTCAAGGCGGGCGACGTGATCGCTGTGCGTGAAAAGTCCAAGAAGCAAAACCGCGTGGTTGAAGCGCTGCAACTGGCCGCTCAAGTGGGCATGCCGGCCTGGGTCGAAGTCAACGCCGACAAGGCAGAAGGTACTTTCAAGAAAGTGCCTGACCGCGACGAATTCGGTGCCGACATCAACGAATCGTTGATCGTCGAACTGTATTCACGTTAAATCGTTGTTTCAATCGTTCCCGGCGCACAAGGCATTGTGGGCCGGGTGCTTCATCAGCCTTACCGGTGTAACGAACCGGGGGTATTGAGAGGAAGTCTGAATGCAAACCAATCTGTTGAAACCCAAAGCCATCCAAGTCGAACAACTGGCGGCCAACCGTGCCAAAGTCACGTTGGAGCCGTTCGAGCGTGGCTATGGTCACACGCTGGGCAACGCACTGCGTCGCGTCCTGCTGTCCTCCATGGTCGGTTACTCGGCCACCGAAGTGACCATTGCCGGTGTGGTGCACGAGTATTCGTCCATCGATGGCGTTCAGGAAGATGTGGTCAACATCCTGTTGAACCTCAAGGGCGTGGTTTTCAAGCTGCACAACCGCGATGAAGTGACTTTGAGTCTGCGCAAAGATGGCGAAGGCGCTGTCACCGCTGCGGACATCCAGACACCCCACGACGTCGAAATCATCAACCCTGATCACGTCATCGCCAACTTGTCGCACGGCGGCAAGCTGGACATGCAGATCAAGGTCGAAAAAGGTCGTGGTTACGTGCCCGGCACGATGCGCCGTTTTGCCGATGAGCCTACCAAGGCTTTGGGCCGCATTGTTCTTGACGCCTCTTTCTCGCCAGTCAAACGCGTGAGCTACACCGTCGAGAGCGCTCGCGTCGAACAACGTACCGATCTGGACAAACTGGTCATCGAAATCGAAACCAACGGTGCCATCACGGCCGAAGATGCGGTGCGCGCTTCTTCCAAGATTCTGGTCGAACAATTGGCTGTGTTTGCACAGCTTGAAGGCAGCGAATTGTCCGCCTTCGATGCACCTGCTGCGCGCGGCGGGGCTGGTAGCTTCGATCCGATCCTGTTGCGCCCTGTGGACGAGCTGGAACTCACTGTTCGTTCGGCCAACTGCCTCAAAGCAGAAAACATTTACTACATCGGCGACCTTATCCAGCGTACCGAGAATGAATTGCTCAAGACCCCTAACCTGGGTCGCAAGTCACTCAACGAAATCAAGGAAGTTTTGGCTTCCCGTGGTCTGACTTTGGGCATGAAGCTCGAAGCCTGGCCACCTGCTGGTCTGGAAAAGCGATAATACGAAGTTCCCGAAGATTTTCGGGGTGTGCACGGGCAGTACCTGATACGGCTGCCTGTTTAATAAAGAAAGGAAAGCACCATGCGTCACGGACACGGTCTGCGTAAACTCAACCGCACCAGCGAGCACCGCCTCGCGATGCTCCGCAACATGATGAACTCGCTCATCGAGCACGAAGTCATCAAAACCACATTGCCCAAGGCCAAGGAATTGCGCCGCGTGATCGAGCCCATGATCACTTTGGCCAAAGAAGACAGCTTGTCCAATAAGCGCTTGGCATTCAACCGCCTGCGCGACCGTGACAGTGTCGTGAAATTGTTCGCCGATCTGGGCCCACGCTTTGCCAAGCGTCCTGGTGGTTACACACGTATCCTGAAAATGGGTTACCGCGTGGGCGACAACGCACCGATGGCTTTGGTCGAATTGGTCGATCGCGCTGATTCTTCTGCCGAACAGGCTGCAGAATAAGGTATAATTAATCTCTTACCGCGGGGTGGAGCAGTCTGGTAGCTCGTTGGGCTCATAACCCAAAGGTCGTTGGTTCAAATCCGGCCCCCGCAACCAAATTTTGGCGCAAGCTGATTTTCAAAAAAGCCCTCTTCGGAGCAATGCCAGTCAGTTAAGCCACTGACTGGCATTTTTTGTTGGGAACTTGCTGCGAGAGCGCTTGACCTCGCGTGGGAATGAGCGATCGGCGCGGCGCGGTGGAAGTACGAAGTGGCGCGCTTGCATCAACAGCCGCTGCAAGAGTTCAGGCAAGGTGCCCGCACGCGCCAGATGCACCGTGTTGATGGCTCCCACGATGGCATGGCGAGCTGTATGAAAGCTGATGCGGGTCGGCGCAACCCCTTCATGCTCTGCCATCAAACGCATCCAACGCCTGAGCAGCGTGTAGGCAAGCAGAACGCCCCAGACCTCCTGCTTGACTAACTCAGGGTGTTTGCTGCGCAACACAGCTTGCCCTTGTTGCAGCGATTGTTTGATCTCTCGAAACCCCAGCTCGATCTCCCAGCGCTGACGGTACAACTGCGCCAGCGGCTTCGCGGCAAACTGCTCAGGATCGAGCATTGAGGTGATAAACCGCCTGATCTTGCCTCCAACGCTCACCTCAATGAGCCGGGCCTGCCAATGACAGGGCATTTCTGGGTGCAGTTGTCTGGCGCGAGGCGATACGGGCATGCGGATCAGCCAGTCGCCTTGGCCCAAAGTCTGCACCACCTCGTGACGCAGATTGTCCTTGGCACGCATGAGCCAATGGCGCTGCTGGCCCGCTTGACTCCATTGCAGCAGGAACGCCGCACTGAAATAGGCACGGTCGAACAAGGTGATGGAGTGATCCAGGCCACGCAGTCCAGCCGCCAGTGTCAGCTCGCCGCAGCTGTAATCCCCCAATCGGGCATCAAGCAGTTCATGGCTGTCAGTGTCCAGCAGGCAGACAGCGCGCACCATGGGCCAAGGCTGGGGACCGTATTGCGTCTGGCCGCTTCCCAGCGCTTGGCGGTTGTCTGCACTGTCTGGGGTTGACCACACCACGCCATCGACCGCCAAGACGCGCAAATCTCCTGTGTGCACCGCATGGGCACGGCCCCAGGCATTGGTGAGCAAGGCAAACAAGTGTTCCATGGGCTGGGCACCTAGCCGCTGGCGAGCCTGCACACTGGCGCTGGGTGCGGGCAGTTCTTTGCCATCGAGCGTCAGCGCCATCTCCTGCACCACCTGCCACAGCGGCATGTGGCGAAACAGTGCCAGGCCAATGACCAGCCACACAGCGTGTTCGGCAGGCAACTTGCGTCTGCGCACGGAGGCTTTGCCTGTGGCAGCCAGCGCTTGCTCTATCCAGGCCGGATCCAGCAACGCGCTCAACTCGGCTATCCCGTTGGCAGGCAGTGCCTCCAGCGTCTCGTTCAGGGTGGTTTGCAGCAGACTCAAAACAAAAAGGGAACATGTTGAACATGTTCCCTTTTTAAACCACGTCAGCTTCGCTTTGGCTTAACTGACTGGCATTG
>Ga0255127_1000120_pt1 | contig 42393 bp, 38 predicted proteins | sample Law_Miss_RepB_8d_FD_188555 | JGI IMG/M metagenome (GOLD analysis project Ga0255127, IMG submission 188555) | Freshwater microbial communities from St. Lawrence River, New York, United States - Law_Miss_RepB_8d | ecosystem: Environmental > Aquatic > Freshwater > River | place: USA: New York...
GAGGTGTTGTCGGGTGTCACGGCATCGCTGGACAAGGGGTTGGTCCAGCTGCCGCCCCGGTGCACAAACAGTTGCCAGCCCGACAGGGGGTGAATTTGCACCTGGCCTGCGCGGGTGGCTTCGCCGGGCGTCTGGCTCCATTGCTGGGCCAGATCCCAGGCGGCTTGCCAATCCTGGCGTTGCGTGAGGGGGGGCGACTGCCAGCGTTGCCAGTCGCCGCCGCCGGGGCGTCCGGGGTCGTTGCGCCAGGTCCAGGCCACCACCCGCACACTGGGCGTGGCCCCGGTGCCCGGTGGGGTGTCGGCGGTTCGGCGAGTCAGGCGCAGTACATTGCCGTCCCAGCTCCAGCTGGGGGTGCCGGGCAGTTCGGCCAGTTGGTCCAGATCGGTTTGCCACTGGGCCAGACCGGCTTGCAGGGTGCGGATGTCGTCTGCGCGTGTCTGCAGGCTGCTTTGGGTGCGCAGCATGCCGTCCAGCCCGCGCCAAGCCATCAGGCTCATCAGGGCCATCACGCTGATGGCGACCAGCACCTCGATCAGGGTGAAACCCTGCGCGCGCGTGCGGACGGTGGCCCTGGGGGAGCGGGTGACTGCGCGCATCAGTGGCGTCCCATCACGGTGGACAGTTTCAGCACGTACTCGCCCTGGCTCAGCACCCGGGCGTCGACCCGCCTGAAGTTGGGGTTGGGGGTGGGGCGCACCGACACCTCGACTTGCAGCAGGCGCCCGGCCTGGGTGCATTCAACGCTGCGGTTGCCCGTGTCGGGCAGTTGCCTGCGCAAGCGCAGGGCAATGAGTTCGTTTTCGGCGCACATCTGGCCCAGCATGCTCACGGTCTGGCGCTCGGCGTTGCGGCTGAGCGAGCCGGTGGCTTGCAGCCCGGCCATGAGCGCCACGGCCGTGATGCCCAGCGCCACCAGGACCTCGATCAGCGTGAAGCCACGCTGGGACTTTGAGCCGGACTGGGCGCATGGGATGACGCGGTCATGCCGGACGGGATGCGCCAGCCTTGGCGAGGCGCCGGCCTGGCCATGAGCTGGCCAATCTGCAGGAGGACCATGGGTACGCAAGTTCATCGTACCCTCTGTTCGGGTGCGCTTTGCACCTGGAAGGGCCGCAGGCCGTCGGTCACCACCCACAGCGTCCGATCGGGCCGGGTGCTGCTGGACAAGGCCAGGGCCTGGGGCCCGATCAGGGGTTCCGGCCCCAGCGTGAGGGTGGCATCCGGCGCAGCGCGGGTGGTGTCGCTCAGCCAGTTCTGGGGCAAGCCGGGTGGGGGCAGGCCCTCAAACGCAAAGCCGTATTGGCCATTCGCCATCCGGCTTCGCCAGACCACCGGCAAGCCGTTGGCGCGGGCTTGGGCACGGCCGCTCTCGAGCAAGGCGGCCAATCGTTCGGCGTCACGTTCCAGGGCGCTGTCGGCGGAGTCCCGCAACGACAAGCCGACGCCTGCGGTGGCCACCGCGATCAGCGCGATCACCACCAGCAACTCCAGCAAGGTGAAGCCGCTGGCTCGGGGGGCGGGGCGTTTACTGCCAGCTGCCGATGTCCGCATTGTTGCCCTCACCGCCGGCTTGACCGTCAGCGCCAAAGGACAAGACATCCACCTCGCTCTTGATGCCGGGGTTCATGTATTGGTAAGGGCGGCCCCAGGGGTCGTTGGGCAGTTTGTCCAGGTAGGGCTTCCAGTTGCCGGGCACGGGCTCGGTGGTGGGCTTGAGGATCAGCGCGTTCAGGCCTTGCTCGCCAGAGGGAAAGCGCTGGTTGTCGAGTTTGTACAGTTTGAGTGCCTGCATCAAATTGCCCACATCGGTGCGGGCGGCGGTGACGCGGGCATCGTCGGCCCGGTTCAACACATTGGGCACGATGAGCGCGGCCAGCACGCCAATGATGGCCAGCACGACCATGAGCTCGATCAGGGTGAAGCCGCGTTGGCGGCGGGCTGCACGGCGGTTTGGGTTCGGGGCGAGGATTTGCATGGCTTCGATCATAATCCGCCCATGTCCTTGTCCACCCCCGCTTTTGCCGTCCGTGCCTTCTTGCCCGCCTGGATCACGGCCTTGCTTTGGTGCGCTGCGGCGGCCAGTGTGGTGTTTTGGGTGCTCCAGTTTCCGCAGGGCCCATCCGCATCGGCGGTGTCTGTGGTGCAGACCGGTGGGGCGATGGCCGTGGACAGCCAGGCCAGCGAATCCGCACAAGGCTCGCGCATCTGGGGTGTCAAGGGCCCGCGGCTTGAGTCGGCTGTGGCTGCATCGGGTCGTTACCAGTTGTGGGGTGTGGTGGCCGGTGCCTCAGGCCGGGGCAGTGCCTTGATCGCCATCGACGGACAGCCACCCAAGGCCTATCGCGTGGGCCAAGCCTTGTCTGAAGGGGTGTACTTGCAAAGCCTGAACCATCGCCAGGCGCAGATCGGCCCCAGTGCCGAGGGCCCCAGTCTGTTTGCGCTGACGCTGCCTGCGACCGACAAAGCGCCCTGACACGGGGCGCGCGCCTCCCGCCGCGGATTCAGCTGCGCAAGAACAAGCGGTACGCCGGGTTGTTGGTTTCCTCGGCATACGGGTAGCCCAGGGCTTGCAGAAACTTGGCAAACGCCTTGTCGTCCTTGGCCGGCACCTGCAGACCCACCAGAATGCGGCCGTAGTCGGCCCCTTGGTTGCGGTAATGGAACAGGCTGATGTTCCAGCCCGGGCGCATCAGGCTCAGGAACTTCAGCAAAGCACCGGGACGCTCGGGAAACTCGAAGCGCAGCAGACGCTCATCTTGCGATAGTTGTGAGTGCCCACCCACCATGTGGCGGATGTGCTCTTTGGCCAACTCGTCGTGTGTCAGGTCAAGGGCCTTGAATTGGTGCTTGTTGAATTTGGCCGTGATCTTGGCGCTCTCGCCTTTGGCCGAAGTGCTCAGGCCCAGGAACACATGGGCCTGGTCCGAGTCGCTCATGCGGTAGTTGAATTCGGTCACATTGCGCGGGCCGCCGGGCAGGCTGCCGATCAGCTCCAGAAAGCGCTTGAAGCTGCCACGCTCTTCGGGAATGGTCACGGCAAACAGGGCTTCTTTTTCTTCGCCCACGTCGGCGCGTTCGGCCACAAAGCGCAGGCGGTCAAAATTCATGTTGGCGCCGCACAAGATGGCCGCATAGGTCTGGCCTTTGGTTTTGTGTGTGGCCACGTACTGTTTGATGGCGGCGACCGCCAGGGCCCCGGCGGGCTCCACAATCGAGCGCGTGTCCACAAAAATGTCCTTGATGGCCGCGCACACCGCGTCGGTGTCCACCGTCATGTACGCGTCCACCAGCTTGCGCGACACGCGGAAGGTCTCTTCGCCCACCAGCTTGACGGCGGTGCCGTCCGAAAACAGGCCGACATCGGCCAAAGTCACACGCTTTTTGGCCGCGACCGACTGGATCATGGCGTCCGAGTCGTTCATTTGCACGCCAATCACCTTCACACCCGGGCGAACCGCCTTGATGTAATTGGCCACGCCACTGATGAGGCCACCGCCGCCGATGGCCACAAACACCGCATCCAGCGGGCCCTGGTGCTGGCGCAGCATTTCCATGGCGATGGTGCCTTGGCCCGCGATCACGTCCGGGTCGTCAAAAGGATGCACAAAGGTCAGGCCCTGTTTCTTCTCGAGCAGCACCGAATGGTTGTAAGCATCGGAATAGCTGTCGCCAAACAGCACCACTTCGCCGCCCAGTCCTTTCACGGCATCGATCTTGACTTGTGGTGTGGTGGTGGGCATGACGATCACGGCGCGGGTGCCCAGGCGGCTGGCGCTGAGTGCCACGCCTTGTGCGTGGTTGCCCGCCGAGGCGCAGATCACGCCTTTTTTCAGCTGCTCGGCCGTCAGGTGCGCCATCTTGTTGTAGGCGCCGCGCAGCTTGAAGCTGAACACCGGCTGCTGGTCTTCGCGTTTCAACAGCACCTGGTTGCCCAAGCGGCGTGACAGGTTCTTGGCCGTTTCAAGGGCCGACTCGGTGGCCACGTCGTAGACCTTGGCATTCAGGATCTTGATCAGGTAATCGGCAGGTTGGAGGTGTTGGGTCGTCATGTCCAGAGCGATCACGTACGGGCCGTGCCGCCTCAAAAAGTATGGCCTTGATGATAACGGCCAAAAAAAATGCCCCAAGCCTTTCGGCTTGGGGCAAATCCACCTTTTCAGAGGGTGGAGGAGACAAAGGGTGCATGCAAAAAAGCACGCATGTTCGCAATTGTAAGGGTGTTTTTGTTGCATTGCAGCAAGTGGGGTGTCTCAAAATGCAAAAACTTGTAAAAAAGCCTGCCAAGTCTCTTGGGTAACATCCGTGTTCGATCACCCGGGTTGGCCTTTGGAGCTGATCCACATTGAGGACAAAGAAATGGAATGCACAGTCACCTGGACCGGCGCTGCCGGCACCCGCTCAGGCATGGGCTTTTTGGCCGAAACCGGCTCGGGCCACATGGTGGCCATGGACGGCGCACCCGATGCCGCCAAGCCTGAAAATGGCGGTCAAAACCTGGCGCCGCGCCCCATGGAAATGCTGCTGGCAGGCACCGGCGGCTGCACCGCCTATGACGTGGTGCTGATCCTCAAGCGCGGCCGGCATGACGTGCGTGGCTGCAGTGTCAAGCTCAGCAGCGAACGCGCCGAGGCGGACCCCAAGGTCTTCACCCGCATCAACATGCACTTCATCGTCACCGCCAAGGGCGTGCCCGCCAGCGCGGTGGAGCGCGCCATTGCCATGAGCCACGACAAATACTGCTCGGCCAGCATCATGCTGGGCAAAACGGCTGAGATCACCACCAGTTATGAGGTGGTGGACGTGGCTTGAGGGCGGGGGTGGCCGCCCGCCGCACTTAAATCCGATGCGCCACCGTCGTCATCAATTTGGCGGCCACCTTCATCAGCGATTTGACCGGGGCGGGCAATTCGGCTGCCCCGGCTTTCATGGCCATCTGGGCATGCTCGATTTCGTCGGCTTTCATTTGGGCCACGATGGCCCGGGATGCGGTGTCGGCGGCGGGCAGCAAGTCCATGTGACTTTGCAGGTGCGCTTCCACCTGGCGCTCGGTCTCCACCACAAAACCCAGGCTGATCTTGTCGCCGCCCAGTTTGCCCGCAGCAAAGCCGATGGCAAACGACCCTGCATACCAGATCGGGTTCAGCAATGAAGGCCGATCGTTCAAGTCGTCCAGCCGTTGTTTTGTCCAGGCCAGGTGGTCGGTTTCCTCGCGGCTGGCCTCTGCCAGTTGCGCCCGGAGTGCCGCGTCCCGACACGCCAGGGCCTGTCCGGTGTAAAGCGCCTGGGCGCAGACTTCACCGACATGGTTGACACGCATCAAGGCGCCAGCCTCGCGCCGTTCGATGTCGGTCATTTCGAGTGCGGTCTCGCTGGAGCCGGGCAGGGGCCTGGCAGAGCGGGCCGGCGCAAACAAGGTGCGAAGTGCGCTGTCGGCGGCCAAAATCAAAGGTGTCAAAGGCATGCGCACAGTTTAATCAAGTCCATCAAAAGCCATCCTGGACGTGGCGATGCGGCGGATGGGGCACCTCTCCGACTTCGAGTTTTCATCAAGTGACGCATTCAAGATGGTTCGAAAGTCTTTGAATTTATTGAATAAATTATTGAAATTGCTGGAGCTGACGAGGGTAAGTACCCAGGTGTGTTGTTCAACTGCAACGGAAAAACCTTTTCTTTGCTAATTTTCTTGGAGAAGCTCAAAGCCTCTGGTGCAATATCAACAACCTTCCGGATATGGAGGTTGGCTCAGGGTTTCGACGGGTGATGAACACCTTTCTGATTCGGGGCCCTTGTTTAACCTTGGAGAAACTTGCAATGAAAAAATCTCTGATTGCTCTGGCTGTTTTGACAGCTTCTGGCATTTCTTTCGCTCAATCTTCCGTGACTTTGTTCGGTATCGTTGACGCGGCTTACGCCAAAGGCACTGGCTCCGTCAGCGACAAAACCCAGCTGAAGAACTCTGGTTACAACAGCAGCCGTTTCGGCGTGCGCGGCACTGAAGACCTGGGCGGTGGCCTGAAGGCTTCTTTCCACCTGGAAGCTGGCGTCAACAACGATGACGGCACCGGCGCTGCATCCAACACCAACAACCAAGCTGTGACAGCCGCCAACGCTGGCACACAAGGCCTGACTTTCAACCGCCGCTCCACCGTCAGCCTCGAAGGCGGCTTCGGTGAACTGCGTCTGGGCCGTGACTACACCCCCCAGTTCTGGACTGAAACTGCTTACGATCCCTTCGGCACCAACGGCGTGGGCACCAACATTGCCTTCAACAAAGGTGGCGTGACTGGCGTTCGTGCTTCCAACAGCATCGGCTACCTGTCGCCTTCTTTCAGCGGCCTGAAAGTCTGGTTGCAGACTTACATGGGCGAGAACGCTTCGACAGCTGCTAAAGCTGGCGACGGCAACGCCATCCGCGTGTCTTACGACGCAGGTCCTCTGAGCTTGGCCTACGCCACTTCCAGCACCACCGTGTCTGCTGGCGTGAAGAACGACACATCGAACATCGGCGCTTCCTACGCTTTCAGCGCAGTCAAGGTGATGGCTCAAATCAACCAGACCAAAGTTGACGGTTCTGCCGACATCGACGGTTATGTGGTGGGCGCCACTGCACCTCTGGGTGCTGGCACCGTGCGTTTCTCCCTGTCTGAGACAGACAAGGCCGGCGCCAAGAGCAACCTGACTGCCATCGGCTATGTCTACGGTCTGAGCAAGCGCACTGACCTGTACGCTACCTACGCTCGCGTGACCAACAAAGGCGGCGCTACTGCTGCTTTGAACGGTGCTGTGACCGGTGCCAACGCATCGTCCAGCGGCTATGACTTCGGTGTCAAGCACTCCTTCTAATTTGACGCTGGCGCAAGCCAGCTGAGAATGGAAAGATTAAAAACCCGCCGTGGCAACACGGCGGGTTTTTTGTTTCTGACACTTTTCCGGCAAAAGCCACCCGCTCAGAACGGGCGCGTTCAGTGCTATGTGGGCGTGAGGCCCGCTTTTTGAATGACGTCGGCCCAGCGCCGGATGTCCGTGTCCAGCAGTTGCGCCAATTGGCCGGGGGTGCTGTGCCTGGCCTGGACGTTGAAGCTGGCCAGTCTTTGCACCATCTCGGGCATGCTCAACAGCTTGGCCACTTCGCTGCTCAAACGCTCGACGATGGCCTTGGGTGTCTTGCCAGGCGCGGCCAGGGCGTTCCAGGACGACACATTGAAACTGCTCAGGCCTGGCAGTTCGCGCACCGCAGGCGTTTGCGGCCAGTCTTTGGGGCGGTTGTCGCCCATCACCCCCAGCAAACGCACGGCTTTGGCGTGGATCTGGGTTTTGAGCGGCCCCAGAATTTCCACGGCCGCATCGATCTGTCCACCACGCAAGGCCTGGATCAAGGCGGGCGTGCCGTTGTAGGGCACGATTTGCGCGATCAGATTGGCCTGGCTGCGCAGCAACTCGGCCGCCAGGTGTTGTGTGCTGCCGATCTGCACCGTGCCGATGTTCAACTTGCCGGGGTGGGCACGGCCAAATGCCATCCATTCGGCCAGGCTTTTGTGGGGTGACGTTTCAGGCACCACGATGGCCATGTCGAACAAGCCCAAAAGCGATACCGGCGCAAAGTCGGTGCGGGGGTTGAAGGGCATGGTTTTGAACAACCCGGCACTCACGGCGGTGCCGTTGGACATCAACAGCAGGGTGTGACCGTCGGGCTCGGCCTTGGCCACCAGTTCGCCTGCCACGATGCCGCCAGCGCCAGGCCGGTTGTCAATGACCACGGCCTGACCCAGCTGGGCGGCCAGTGCTGGCCCCACAGCCCGGGCCGTCAGATCGGCGACACCGCCCGCGCCAAAGGGGACGATGATGCGCAAGGGTCTGGAGGGGAACGGGGTTTGTGCCTGCGCCCAACTCAAAGTGGAAGTGGACAAGGCGGCCTGCATCAGCTGGCGTCGGTTCAACATGGCTTGAGCCCTTCAGTGGTGAAAGAATACGGACTGAAAATACCATGTCGCGTCTGCGTTGTTTGTTGTTTTGTGTGGGTGGGGCGCTGGCGACCGGCTTGCTGGGCGCATGCGCCACCCGGGCGCCTGAACAGGTGCCCGAACAGGTGCCCGAACAGGCGCAGCTTGCCCATGCCGTGCAGCCAGCGCCTCAAACCTTGCCCCTGCAATTCACGGCGCAGGACAAATCCCACTGGGAATCCATGGCTTTGCCAGGCAAGGTGCGCACCCTGTTCAGCCTTGAAAAGCGAGGCGACAAACCGGCGTTGAAAGCGCAGGCCAAGTCTTCGGCCAGCATGCTTCGCCAGCGTTTGCAGATTGCGCCTGACAAGCTGGGCCATTTGCAGTTCGAATGGCAGGTTGAAAACCTGATCGACGGGGCCGACATGACTTCGCGCGAGGCCGAAGATTCTCCAGTGCGCCTGATTCTGGTGTTTGAGGGAGACCGCAGCCGCTTTTCGGCCAAAAACGCCATGCTCAGCGAGTTGACGCACAGCCTGACGGGGGAGCCTTTGCCCTACGCCACCCTGATGTACGTCTGGTGCAACACATGTCAAAAGGAGTCGGTGATCGTCAACCCGCGCACGGACCGCATCCGCAAGCTGGCGGTGGAGGCCGGCACCGAGCACCTGGGGCAATGGCGCAGCTACCAGCGCAACATCCGTGCCGATTTTGAAAAGGTTTTTGGCGAAGCCCCGGGGACCTTGCTGGGGCTGGCCATCATGACCGACACCGACAACACCCGCAGTAGCGCGCGGGCATGGTACGGGGCCATTCGGCTCGACTGAGTGCACCCGCTTTGTGCAGGACGACCTGTTTTGGGGAATTCCCTCTGTCTTACACGGGTCTGAATGTTGCATACTGTTTGTTTCAAGTGTTTTCGGCTTTTAGAGGTGATCAAAATGAATCAAATCAACAAATATGTGCTGGGCTCTTCGGTTTTGACTGTTTCATTGGCTCTGGCTGGTGTTTTGTCTGTTGGCGCCGCACAGGCCAAGCCTTTCAAATGGACCAGTGCCAGCGACATTCCCACGCTCGACATCCACTCGCAAAACAACGCCTTGGGCAACGGTGTGCACGCCGCCATTTTTGATTCGCTGGTCTACTACAACAGCAAAACCTTCAAGGTGGAACCCAAGCTGGCCACATCCTGGAAAGAAATGTCGCCCACCCAATACCGCTTCAATTTGCGCAAAGGCGTCAAATTCAGCGATGGCTCGGCCCTGACCGCCGACGACGTGGTGTTTTCGCTGGAGCGCGCACGCGCCAAGACCTCCAACTTCACGGTCTACACCCAGGGCTTCAGCCGTGTGGTCAAAGTCGATGCCAACACCGTGGACATCATTTTGAGCGGCCCCAACCCGGTGCTGATGAACCAGCTGACCGAGCTGCGCATCATGAGCAAGGCCTGGGCCGAAAAGAACAAGTCGGTCGAGCCCAAGGACGGCAAAACCAAGGACGAGAACTTTGCCCACCGCAACGCCATGGGCAGCGGCCCTTACATGGTCAAGGAGTGGCAACCCGACCAGAAACTGGTGCTGGTGAAAAACCCCGCTTGGTGGGGCTGGTCGGAAGTGCCCACCAACGTGACCGAGATCATCTACACCCCGATCAAGAACGAAGCCACACGCGCCGCCGCCTTGCTCTCGGGTGAAGTGGACCTGGTACTGGACCCCAGCCCGCAAGACCTGGGCCGCATGCGCAACAACCCCAACCTGAAAGTGGTGGATGGCGTGGAAAACCGCACCATCTTTTTGGGCATGGACCAGCACCGTGACGAGTTGCCCGGCTCCAGCGTCAAAGGCAAAAACCCGCTCAAGGACGTGAAAGTGCGCAAGGCCCTGTACCAGGCCATCGACATGGACACCATCCACCGCGTCACCATGCGCGGCCTGTCGCAAAACACCGGTGCGCTGGTGGCGCCCCAGGTCAACGGCTGGACCTCCGCGGTGAATACCCGCTTCCCTTATTCCATCGACGCGTCCAAAAAACTGCTGGCCGAAGCCGGTTACCCCAACGGTTTTGAGGTGGACTTTGCCTGCCCCAACAACCGTTACATCAACGACGAAGAAATCTGCCAGGCCATCACCGCCATGTGGGCCAAGGTGGGCGTGAAAGCCAAGTTGCGCACCTTGCCTTTGGTCACTTACTTCCCGATGATCCAGCGCTACGAAGCCAGCATCTACATGCTGGGCTGGGGCGTGCCGACCTTTGATGCGCTGTACAGCCTGCAATCGCTGGTGCGTTCCCTGGGCACCGGTGGTGACGGCAACTACAACGTGGGCCGTTACAGCAACCCGCGCATGGACTACATCGTGGACCGTGCGAAAACCGAGACCGACCTGCCGGTGCGCAACCGCTTGCTGACCGAAGGTCTGCAACTGCAAAACGACACCGTGGCCCACATTCCCCTGCACAACCAGGTGATCCCATGGGGCATGAAGAAAAACATCGACGTGGTGCACCGTCCTGACAACCGTCTGGACTGGACACTGATCAAGGTCAACTGATGCTCGCATTTCTGCTTCAACGCCTGATTCAGGCCGTGATCGTCATGGTCACGGTGGCTTTCATTGCTTTTTTGCTGTTCCAGTATGTGGGTGACCCAGTGGTGTTCCTGCTGGGCCAAGACGCCACCAAAGAGCAGATTGACCTGCTGCGCGCTGACCTCGGTCTGGACCAGCCGTTCTTTGTGCAGTTCTGGCACTTCTTGTCCAACGCTGTGCAAGGTGAGTTTGGCCTGAGCCTGCGCCAAGGTGCCAAGGTCTCGCGCCTCATTGCAGAGCGTCTGCCGGCCACGCTGGAGCTGGCTCTGGTGGCCGCCACGCTGGCGCTGGCCATCGGTATCCCGATGGGCGTGTATGCCGCTTTGCGCCGTGGCACCTGGGCCAGCCAACTCATCATGACGGTGTCGCTGCTGGGTGTGTCCCTGCCCACCTTCCTGATCGGTATTTTGCTGATCCTGGTGTTCGCCGTGATGCTGGGCTGGTTTCCCAGCTTTGGTCGGGGCGAGGTGGTGCAAATGGGCTGGTGGTCCAGTGGCCTGATGACGGCCAAGGGCTGGCACCACATCGTGCTGCCGGCGGTCACATTGGCCATCTTTCAGCTCACGCTGATCATGCGCCTGGTGCGTGCCGAGATGCTGGAGGTGCTGCGCACCGACTACATCAAGTTCGCACGCGCTCGGGGCTTGTCCAGCCGTGCCATCCACTTTGGCCATGCGCTCAAGAACACCCTGGTGCCGGTGATGACCATCACCGGCTTGCAGCTGGGCGGTCTCATTGCGTTTGCCATCATCACCGAAACCGTGTTCCAGTGGCCGGGCATGGGCCTGCTGTTCATCCAGGCGGTGACCTTTGCCGACATCCCGGTGATGGCCGCTTACCTGTGTCTGATCGCCCTGATTTTTGTGGTCATCAACCTGGTGGTGGACTTGCTTTACTTTGTGGTCGACCCTCGTCTGCGCGTGGGCAAGGTCGGAGGCCATTGACCATGGGCGCTTCCTTGCAATCGGTGCTGGGACACGGCGCAGCGTTCGCACGCATTGCGCAGTTCCACCCCGAACTCACCGCTTTCCGGCGTGACCTGCATGCCCACCCCGAACTCGGCTTTGAAGAGGTCTACACCTCGGGCCGTGTGGTCGAAGGGCTCAAGGTCTGCGGCGTGGACAGCATCCACACCGGGCTGGGCAAGACCGGTGTGGTGGCGCTGGTGCATGGCGCAGGTCGTTCGGCCGACAACCCGGGCCGCATGATCGGCTTGCGTGCCGACATGGACGCGCTGCCCATGAGCGAGCACAACGAATGCACCTGGAAATCGTCCAAGCCCGGCTTGATGCACGGCTGCGGTCACGATGGCCACACCGCCATGCTGATGGGCGCAGCCCGCTACCTGGCCGAAACCCGCCGTTTTGACGGCACGGCGGTGCTGATTTTTCAGCCTGGCGAAGAGGGTTATGCCGGTGCCCGCGCCATGATGGAAGACGGTTTGTTTGACCGCTTCCCATGCGAAAAAGTGTTTGCCCAGCACAACTCGCCGGAAACGCCGCTGGGCGTGATCGGCGTGACACCCGGCCCCATGCAAGCGGCAGCCGACCGCATCGACATCGTCATCCACGGCAAAGGCGGCCATGGCGCGCGCCCGCACCATGCGGTTGACCCGGTGCTGGTGGCCGGTCACATCATCACTGCGGTGCAAAGCATCGTGGCGCGCAACGTGTCGGCATTTGACCAGGCGGTGGTGAGCATTTGCGCCATGCAGGGCGGACACCCCAGTGCCATGAGTGTGATTCCGGGCGAGGTCCGGCTGGTGGGCACCGTGCGCACCTACAGCGAAACCGTGCAGCAGTACATCGAAGACCGGCTCAAGGCCCTGTGCTCGGGCATTGCGCAAGGTTTCGGCGCCACGGCCGAAGTGATTTTTGAGCGTGGCTACCCGGCCACCGTCAACACCGTGCCCGAAGCCCATTTCGCTGCCGATGTGGCTGCCCGGCTGGTCGGCGAAGACAAGGTCTGGCGCAACATGCTGCCCAGCATGGGCGGCGAAGATTTTTCATTCATGCTGCAGGCCAAGCCCGGTGCCTACCTGCGCATTGGCCAGGGCTTGCCCCATGGCCCCGGGCCGCATCCGCTGCACAACAGCCGCTACGATTTCAACGACGACATCCTGCCTTTGGGCGCCGCCTTGCACGCCAGTCTGGTCGAGCAGGCTTTGCCTATGGTCTGACCCCTTTTTTCCTCTTTCATCCCTTTGGAGATCTTCATGCGCACATCCAAATTTTCGCGCTCACTGACCGCTGTGGCCGTCATGTCGGCATTGGCCCTGGGCAGCGCCCAGGCCGTCACGCTCAAGGTGGCCAACCAGGGCGATGCCCTGTCCATGGACCCGCATTCGCTCAACGAAACCCTGCAAATTTCCGTGGTCAGCAACGTCTACGAACCGCTGGTGACCCGCGGCAAGGACTACAAGCTGGCCCCGGCGCTGGCCACGTCGTGGAAGCAAACCGCACCCACCGTCTGGCGATTTGAATTGCGCAAAGGCGTCAAGTTCCACGACGGCAAGGACTTCACGGCCGATGACGTGATCTTCAGCTACGAACGTGCTGCGGGTGATGGCTCCGACATGAAGAGCTATGTGGGCCAGATCAAGGAAATCAAGAAGATCAACGACCACACCCTGGACTTTGTGACCAAGGCACCGTTCCCCATCCTGCCCGAGCTGTTCACCGGCTGGATGATGATGAGCAAGAAGTGGTGCGAAGACAACCAGGCCACCAAACCGGTGGACCGCCGCAAGGGCATTGAAAACGCCGCATCGTTCAAGGCCAACGGCACCGGCCCCTACCGCCTGCGCGAGCGCCAACCCAGCGTGCGCACCACCTTCAGCAAAAACGGCACTTACTGGGGCAAGACCGAAGGCAACGTGGACGAGGTGATCTTCACCCCCATTGGCAACGACAGCACCCGCATTGCGGCCTTGCTGTCGGGCGAAATCGATGTGATGGACCCCATTCCGGTGCAGGACGTCGAGCGCGTCAAGTCCAACCCCAACCTCAAGCTGATGCAAGGCCCTGAGCTGCGCGTGATCTTTTTGGGCATGGACCAAAAGCGTGACGAGTTGCTGTTCTCCAACGTCAAGGGCAAGAACCCCTTCAAGGATGTGCGCGTGCGCAAGGCCTTTTACCAGGCCATCGACATCGAGACCATCAAGAGCCGCGTGATGCGCGGCGCTGCGTTGCCGATTGCGCAGATGTTCCCCTCGCAGGTGCGTGGCTTCGCCCCCGACCTGACACAGCGCCTGCCCTATGACGTCGAGGCCGCCAAGAAGTTGCTGACCGAAGCAGGTTACCCCAACGGCTTTGAAGTCAAGATGAACTGCCCGAATGACCGTTATGTCAACGATGCAGAAATCTGCCAGGCGGTGGCCGCCAACCTGGCCAAGGTGGGCGTGAAGATCAACCTTGAAGCAGAGACCAAGGGCACGTATTTCCCCAAAATTTTGCGCCGCGACACCAGCTTCTACATGCTGGGCTGGACAGCCAGCACCGTGGATGCGCACAACGTGATGTACCCCATCTTGTCCACCCCGGGTGACGGCGGTCGTGGTCAGTTCAACCTGGGCGCTTACAGCAATGCCAAGGTGGACGAGTTGACCGCCGCCGTGGGTTCTGAAACCGATGACAAAAAGCGCAACGCCATGATCCGCGAGGTCGTGAAGATTCACCAGGATGAAGTCGGCCACATTCCCTTGCACCAGCAGGCGCTGCTGTGGGGCATGAAGAAAAACATCGACCTTGTGCAATGGCCTGACAACATCATGGCCTGGAAATACATCAGCGTGAAGTGACCCGAATGATCAACGCATTGAAACGCTGGCTCAACAGCGATGTCGGCTACAGCTTTCGCCAATCGCCCACGGCGATGGCGGCGGCAGCCATCGCCTTTATCTGCCTCTTTTGTTCGATATTCGCCGGATGGGTCTCGCCCACCAACCCCTTTGATCTGGCCACCTTGGAGCTGAGCGATGCCCGCCTGCCGCCGGCCTGGATGGACGGGGGCACCAGCAAGTTCCTGTTGGGCACCGACGATCAGGGGCGCGACATTTTGTCGGCCCTGATCTACGGTTCGCGCATTTCCTTGGTGGTGGGCCTGGCCTCGGTGCTCTTGTCGGTGGTGGTGGGCGTGGGCCTGGGCTTGTTGGCAGGCTTTCGGGGCGGCTGGATCGACGCCTTGCTCATGCGCCTGTGCGATGTGATGCTGTCGTTCCCGGCCATTTTGGTCGCCTTGCTGATCGCGGGTGTGGGGCGTGCAGTGTTTCCCAACGCCCACGAATCGCTGGCTTTCGGTGTGTTGATCTTGTCGATCTCGCTCACGGGCTGGGTGCAATACGCCCGCACGGTGCGCGGCACCACGCTGGTTGAGCGCAACAAGGAATACGTGCAGGCCGCACGCGTGACCGGTGTGGCGCCCTTGCGCATCATGGTCAAGCATGTGCTGCCCAACGTCATGGGCCCGGTCATGGTGCTGGCCACCATCCAGGTGGCCACGGCCATCATCACCGAAGCCACCTTGTCGTTTCTGGGCGTGGGCGCCCCCCCTACATCGCCTTCTTTGGGCACCCTCATCCGGATAGGCAACGATTATTTGTTCTCGGGCGAGTGGTGGATCACCATCTTCCCCGGCCTCATGCTGGTGCTGATCGCCTTGTCGGTCAATTTGCTGGGCGACTGGCTGCGTGACGCCTTGAACCCGCGCTTGAGATAAGTGGATATGAGTCTTTTAAAAGTTGAAAACCTGGTGGTGGAATTCCCCAACCGCCATGGCACCTTGCGTGCGCTGGACGATATTTCATTTGACATCGCGCCCGGAGAAATTCTGGGTGTGGTCGGTGAATCCGGTGCCGGAAAATCCCTCACCGGCGCGTCCATCATCGGCCTGCTGGAGCCGCCGGGCCGTGTGGCCGGGGGCCAGATTTTGCTGGAAGGGCAGCGCATTGACCAGTTGAACGCCGACCAGATGCGCCACATCCGGGGCCGCAAGATCGGTGCGATTTTCCAGGACCCGCTGACCTCGCTCAACCCGCTGTACACCATTGGCAAACAGCTGACCGAAACCATTTTGGCGCACTTGCCCGTGACGCCTCAAGAGGCCCGCCAGCGTGCCATTGACCTGCTCAAGGACACCGGCATCTCGGCCGCCGAAGAGCGCATCGACCATTACCCGCACCAGTTCTCGGGCGGCATGCGTCAGCGTGTGGTGATTGCCTTGGCCCTGGCGGCCGAGCCGCAACTCATCGTGGCGGATGAGCCCACCACCGCACTCGATGTGTCCATTCAGGCGCAGATCATCAGCTTGCTCAAAAAGATCTGCAAAGACCGAGGCGCTGCTGTCATGCTGATCACCCACGACATGGGCGTGATCGCCGAAACCTGTGACCGCGTGGCCGTCATGTACGCCGGGCGCATTGCCGAAATCGGTCCGGTGCACCAGGTCATCAACCACCCGGCCCACCCTTACACCGCAGGCCTGATGGCCTCGATTCCCAACATGGACAGTGACCGCGAACGTCTCAACCAGATCGACGGTGCCATGCCCCGTCTGAACGCCATTCCCACCGGCTGCGCCTTCAACCCGCGCTGCCCCAAGGCCTTTGACCGCTGCCGCCAGGAACGCCCTGAGCTGATGAGCGCAGGTGCCAACCGCGCCGCTTGCTGGCTGCACGACGGGAGCGTGTCATGAGTTCAGGCAAATCCCAGGCACTGGTTGTGGCGCACGACCTGGCCAAAACCTTTGACGTGTCGGCGCCTTGGCTCAACCGCGTCATCGAACGCAAACCGCGCCAGCTGCTCAACGCGGTGGACGGTGTGAGCTTCGAAATCGAACGCGGCAAAACCCTGGCCCTGGTGGGCGAGTCCGGTTGCGGCAAAAGCACTGTGGCCCGTTTGCTGGTGGGCCTGTACGAGCCCACCCGTGGCGGTCTGACGTTTGACGGGCAAGACGCCCATGCGGCCTTCAAATCGGCCGATGCGCAAACGATGCGCCAGCGCATCCAGATGATTTTCCAGGACCCTTATGCCAGCCTGAACCCGCGCTGGACGGTGGAAGCCATCATTGGCGAACCGCTGAGCGAGCACGGCCTCATCAAGGACGCTGCCGAGCTCAAAGCCCGCGTGGCCGAACTGCTGCAGTCGGTGGGCTTGTCGCCGCTGGACATGGTCAAGTACCCGCACCAGTTCTCAGGGGGTCAGCGTCAGCGCATCTCGATTGCCCGCGCCTTGGCCACGGCCCCCGAATTTCTGGTCTGCGACGAGCCTACTTCCGCCCTGGATGTGAGCGTGCAAGCGCAGGTGCTCAACATCATGAAAGACCTGCAGCGCGAGCGGGGCCTGACGTATTTGTTCATCAGCCACAACCTGGCCGTGGTGCGCCATGTGAGCGACCAGGTGGGCGTGATGTACCTGGGGCGTCTGGTGGAACTGGCCGACAAGCACACGCTGTTTTCCAACCCGCAACACCCCTACACCCGGATGCTGCTGGACGCGATCCCGAAAATGCACGACACCGGCCGTGCCCGCACGCCGGTGCAAGGCGAAGTGCCCAACCCGCTCAACCCACCGAGCGGCTGCACCTTTCACCCGCGCTGCCCGCAGGCCACGGACATCTGCAAGGCAGAGCGCCCGCCCTTGCGGGACTTCAAAGGCATCAAGATCGCGTGTCACGCTGTGGTGTGAGCCGCCGGGGATTTTGAAGAGCGGGATCTCACCCGTCAGCGCGAAGCTTTGATGCACTGAGTCAAGTTCGTCCACCTGAACAGAGGGATGAGCTTGCGCCGTCTTCTGTGCAGACGTGGCGTCGCAGGTTCATCAATGGACTGTGTCAGCAGATGCCAAAAGCCCAGCAAAAAACCCACCGTGTTGCCACGGTGGGTTTTTGACTTTCAGGTCTTCAGCTGGCTTGCGCCAGCGTTCGATCAGAAGGAGTGCTTGACACCGAAGTCGTAGCCGCTGGACTTCTCGTTGGCACCAGTGACAGCGCCGTTCAAACCGACAGCAGCGCCGCCCTTGTTTTTCACGGTGGCGAAAGTAGCGTACAGGTCTGTGCGCTTGCTCAGGCCATAAACATAACCGAGAGCGAATTGGTTGCTCTTGGCATCACCCTTGGCAGTGCTGGACAAAGAGGCACGGATGGTGCCTGCACCCAAAGGTGCTGTGGCACCAAACAAACCACCTTTGATGTTGTCGGCAACGCCGTCAACTTTGGTCAGGTTGGTTTGAGCGAACAGCTTGGCAACGCCCAGATCGTAAGAGCCACCGATGTTGGAAGTCTTGTTCTTGGTGTTCAGTGCAACCTTCGTGCTCGATGTGGCCACAGCCAGGCTCAGTGGGCCTGCGTCGTAAGTCACGCGGATGGCGTTGCCGTCACCGGCTTTGGCAGCGTCTGTGGAAGCGTTCTCGCCCATGTAAGCTTGAGCCCACACTTTCAGGCCGCTGAAAGAAGGCGACAGGTAGCCGATGCTGTTGGAAGCACGAACACCAGTGTTGCCGCCTTTGGCTGCGGCAATGTTAGAACCCACGCCGTTGGTGCCGAAGGGATCGTAAGCGGTTTCAGTCCAGAACTGAGGGGTGTAGTCACGGCCCAGACGAACTTCACCGAAAGAGCCTTCCAAGCTGACTGTGGAGCGGCGGTTGAAAGTCAAGCCTTGGCTACGAGATTCAACTTTAGCGTTTGTACCCTTCAATGGATCAAAAGTACCTGCATCTTGGTTGTTTTGGTTGGTGCCAGCGCCAGAGCCGTCATCGTTGTTGACGCCAGCTTCCAGGTGGAAAGAAGCCTTCAGGCCACCGCCCAGGTCTTCCACGCCGCGGAAGCCGATACGGCTGCTGTTGTAGCCGGAGTTCTTGAGCTGGCTTTTGTTGCTGACGGTGCCAGAGCCGTAGGCGTAAGCCGCATCCACAACACCAAACAAGGTCACGGAAGATTGTGCGAAAGCGCCAGTAGCAGCAGCCAATGTAGCCAGAGCAGTTAGATTGTTTAATTTATTTGCGAATAAAGAGTTATTTTCGAATTTGTCACTCTATACTTCTGTAGCATGACCGTTCGGCCTCTTTTAGCCTCTTTGTGCGCCAGTCTGGATGACTTTTTGGCGAAACCCCTTGACACCGTGGCGGCGTCGGGGACCTCGGCCGTGGCCATTCTGGATGCCAATCAGCCCGTGTTTTATGTGGTCAGTCCGGATTTCTGGCAGCAGATGTCGGAGGCTGAAAAAAAAGAGGCCCATGTGCCTGCCCGCAGGGCCAGCCCGGCCCGAAAGCCCCCGCTCATGCGGGAAGACGCGCCAGATGAAGAGGGCGACGAAGACCTGCCGCCGCCGCGCGTGCGCACCTCGAAGTTCAAATCGACCGACATGGCCGATTCGGTGTTGACACAAGGGGCGATGCGCTTCAACCGTTTTGACGCCTTGGCGCAGCAACTCATCGACCAGGAAAACCAGCGCGTCAAGCGCGGCGAGCTGAGTGCCGCCTCGGTGGGCATTTTGAAAAACCGGCTGGATGCCCATGTGTTGCCGTACTTCAAATACATCCCGCCCTCGCAAGTGACGCCCATGATGATGGATGCGTTTGTGCAGCGGCTGACGGACAGCCAATTGAGCTCGACCACCGTGTCCCAGTACCTGGTGGTGGTGCGCAAATTGCTCAAACTGGCCATACGGCATGGGTTTTTGCGGGAGGTGCCCGAGCTGCCTTCGATCAAAGTGGCCAGTCGGCCCCGCTCGATGTTGAGCCTGAAAGAGTACGCCGCCGTGGTGCGCATGGCCCATCGTTTGTCCAGGACGGGCGACAAGGCCCCGGAGCTCAAGGCCTCGACCGGCTACCGGGAGCGATTCTGGGTGCAGCCGCGTCATTTGACCTTGCCGCCGGACATGGCCTGGGCCATCCGCTTCATGGTGAACAGTTTTGTGCGGCCCGGAGATTTGCGTCAGCTCAAGCACAAGCATGTGCAGGTGGTGCGCGGCAGCAGCGTGTATTTGCGCATGACCTTGCCCCAGACGAAAAAGCACGATGCGCCCATGGTGACTTTGCGGCCTGCGGTGCAGGTGTACGAGGCGGCTTTGGCCAAAGCACGGCGGGACGGCTATGGGCAGCCGGATGATTACGTGTTTTTGCCCGCTGAAAAAGACCGCAATTACGCGCTGGCCGTGCTGGGCTTCTGGTTCAAATGGGTGATGCGCGAGGCCGGCGTGCCGCCCGAGGATGTGATGGGGCGGCTGCGCACCTTGTATTGCCTGCGGCACACCGCCATCATGTTTCGTCTGCTGTACGGGCAGGGCATTGACATGCTGACCCTGGCACGCAATGCCCGCACTTCGGTGCAGATGATCGAGCGCTTTTACGCCTCGGCGCTCGATGGCGAGATGAACGTGGCCATGTTGCAAAGTCGCCGCACGGCCAAGACCTGAGCAGGGCAGCCAACCCAGGACAGTGACAGTCAACCCGGTTTGATCTGCCCCTTGATCACGACTTCTTTCCAGCGTGCCTGCTCTTTCGCAATGAAGGCCGCGTATTCGCTGGACGGGCCGCCGCCAGGAATGGCGCTCTCGGCGGCGTATTTGGCGATGACTTCAGGCGACTTCATGACCTTGGCACATTCCTGCTGCAGCTTGAGGATGATCTCGGGCGGTGTGCCGGCGCGTGCCGTGATGCCATACCACTGCACGGTTTCAAAGTCCTTGAAGCCGCTTTCGGCCACGGTGGGTACATCGGGCAAAACCGGGATCCGCTCGGACGTACCCGTGGCCAGGCAACGCAAGGCGCCGCTCTTGATGTGCGGCAGCAAGGCGGGGGTGCCCGCCGAGAACAACTGGATGCGTCCGGCCAGCACGTCGTTGAGTGCCGGGCCTGTGCCCCGGTAGGGAATGTGGGTGATGAACATGCCAGTGGCCAGCTTGAGCGCTTCCATGGCCAAGTGACCCGCGCTGGCGTTGCCGGCCGAGGCGTAGTTGAGTTGACCGGGACGTGCCTTGACGTAGGCGATCAAGGACTTGAGGTCGGTCACCGGCACATCCTTGTGCACCACAAACAGGCTGGGCACGCGCGAGAGCAAGGTGACGGGCACAAAGTCCTTGTTCACGTCGTAGCCGCTGTCCGGGTAAATCAAGGGGTTGACCGCCATCAGGCCGATGTGGCTCATGACAATCGTGTAGCCGTCGGCCGGGGTGCGCATCATCTCCTGCATGGCGGGCACGCCACCGCCGCCGCCTTTGTTGTCGATGATGAATGAAACACCTAACTGCTTGGTCAATTCGGTGGCGATGGTGCGTGCCACGATGCTGGAGGTGCCGCCCGGGGCAAAGGGCACGATCCAGCGGATGGGTTTGTTGGGCCAGGCGGATTGGGCGTGGCCGTTGATGCCGGTGGCGGCCAGACCGGCCGCGCCCAACCATTTGAGGCAGTCGCGGCGAGGCAGGGCAAAGTCGTCGGGGTTGCTCATGAGCATCATCCAAAAATCAAAGGGTTGAATTTAGGGCAAGTTGGCCGCGCCGTGCAGAGGGTAAGTCCTGATCAGCGCTGGCTGCGCGAGCGCCATTGTTTCCACAGCGGTGGCACGATCAGCAGCAGGGTGGCGATGGCCATCAAGCTGCCAGACAAGGGCCGCGTGAAGAAGGTGGACCAATCGCCCTGGCTGATGGTCAGCGCCTGGCGCATCGATTGTTCGCCCAGGGGTGCCAGAATCAAACCCACGATCAAAGGGGCCGCAGGAAAGTCGAAGCGGCGCATGATGTAGCCCAGCAGGCCAAAGACGAACAGCAAGCCGACGTTGAACACCGAGTTGCCTGCACCGTACACACCCGCTGTGGAGATGACGATGATGCCCGCGTAGAGCCAGGGCGGCGGGATCTTGAGCAGCTTGACCCACAGGCTGACCAGCGGCAGGTTGAGCACCAGCAAGATCACATTGCCGATGTACAGGCTGGCGATCAGCGTCCAGACCAGGCTGCCTTGCTGACTGAACAGTTGGGGGCCGGTCTGGATGCCGTAGCCTTCAAAGGCCGACAGCATGATGGCCGCCGTGGCCGAGGTGGGGATGCCCAGGGTCAGCAAGGGCATGAGCACACCCGCTGCTGCGGCGTTGTTGGCGGCCTCGGGACCTGCCACACCTTCGATGGCCCCATGGCCAAATTCTTCGGGGTGTTTGGAGAGTTTTTTCTCGGTGTAATACGACAACAGCGTGGGCAATTCGGCCCCGCCTGCGGGCATGGCACCGATCGGAAAACCAAAGAAGGCGCCACGGAACCAGGCTTTCCACGAGCGTGCCCAGTCACTCTTGCTCATCCACAGGCTGCCGGAGAGCTTCATGACTTCGCCACCTTTGGACTCACGCCCTTGCCAGGCCAGGTACAGCGCTTCGCCCACGGCAAACAGACCCACAGCGGCCACGGTCACCTCGATGCCGTCCAGCAACTCAGGGCGGCCAAAGGTGAAGCGAGGCTGACCGGTTTGCAGGTCCACACCCACCATGCCCAGCAGCAGGCCCAGGCCCAGCGCGACCAGGCCGCGCAGCATGGAGTTGCCCAGCACGGCCGAGACCGCGACCACCGACAACACCATCAGGCTGAAGTATTCGGCAGGGCCAAACGCCAAGGCCGCCTCGACCACCCAAGGGGCGACGAAGGTCAGGGCCAGCGTGCCGATGGTGCCGGCCACAAAGCTGCCGATGGCGGCCGTGGCCAGGGCTTGGCCAGCGCGGCCTCGGCGGGCCATTTTGTTGCCTTCGAGCGCGGTGACCACCGCCGCCGATTCGCCGGGGGTGTTGAGCAAGATGGAGGTTGTGGAGCCGCCATAGGCCGCGCCGTAGTAGATGCCCGCGAACATGACGAACATGCTGGTGGCGGGCACGTGGTAAGTGAGGGGCAACAGCAAGGCGATGGTCAGCGCCGGGCCAATGCCGGGCAACACGCCGACCAGCGTGCCAACAAAGCAGCCCACAAAGCCCCACATCAAGGTGGTGGGTTGCAAGGCAACGGCAAAGCCACCCATCAGGGCGTCAAAAGCTTCCATGGGGAATCCGATTCAAATCAACCAGGGCAGTGCAGGGCCCAAACCCACGCCCAGCAATTGGGCAAACACAAACCAGAACGTGCTGGCAATCGCCGCGCAGATGAGCGCAGACTTGAGGCCCAGCGGCGCGTCAAACGCACGCGCCACCCCCATGCCGCACAAGGTGCCGGGGATGACAAAGCCCAAAGGAATGACCAAGGCGATGAAGGCCAGGCCGCCGCCCAGCAAGCTGAGCACCCGGGCGTTGGCGCCGGGCAAAGGCGACTGGTCTGGCGCTTCACTTTCGTCGGTCTGGCGACCGCGCCAGGCGCTGATGCCGTAGAGCACGGCAAACAGGCTGAGCGCGGCCACGATCACGCCGGGGGCCAATGTCGGGCCCACGGTCATCTGCATCAGGGATTCAGGGATGACCGTGACCTGCCAGGCGGCCACCCCGCACAGGGCGACCAGCAAGAGGGCGACGCGAAGCGGCGTCATGCCAGGCCCAGTTCTTTCATCAGAACTTCCTTCTCGGCAATGTCCTTGGCCAGGTCGCGCTCAAAGGGGCGCTCGGTCATGAAGGCGTCGGTCCACTTGCGTGTTTCCAACTCTTGCTTCCACGGTGCCGATGCGTTCAGCTTGGTCACAAAGTCGATCATGGCTTCGCGCTGGGCGGCCGAGATGCCGGGGGGCGCGAACACGCCGCGCCAGTTGGACTCGGTCACGTTCACACCCAGCTCGGTCAGGGTGGGTACGCTCACGCCGGGGATGCGGCGCTTGCCGGACACGGCCAGCGGGATCATGCGGCCAGCCTTGATTTGTTCTTCGAATTCGGAATAGCCCGAGATACCCGCCGACACCTGGCCACCCAAAATGGCGGCGTTGGCAGGGCCACCGCCCGCAAAGGCCACATAAGCGGCTTCGCGGGGGTTCTTGCCCAAGGCTTTGATCAACATGCCCAAAATCAGGTGGTCGGTGCCGCCTGCGCTGCCACCCGCGACCGACACGGCCTTGGGGTTGGCCTTGATGGCCGCTTCCAGTTCTTTCCAGGTCTTGATCTTGCCGTTGGCCGGCACCACGATCACGCCGGCTTCTTCGGTCAGGCGGGCAATCGGGGTCACGTCCTTGATGGTGACGGGGCTCTTGTTGGCAATGCCCGCGCCGATCATGACCGAGCCGCCCACCATGAGCGTGTTGCCCTGGCCTTTGCGTTGGTTCACGAAGCGGGGCAGACCCACCATGCCGCCTGCGCCGCCGACGTTTTCAAACTGCATGGTGCCCACCAGGCCTGCGGCCTTGGCGGCGCGTTCCATGGCGCGGGCAGTGCCGTCCCAGCCGCCACCGGGGGCTGCGGGCACAAACATGTTGATGCTGGCGACCAAGGGTTTGGCCTGGGCCCAGGCGGGCAAGGTGAACGAAGCACCAGCGGCAGCGCCGAGGGCCAGGAAGTCGCGTTTGGAAATGGACATGCAGGTCTCCTGTGTGAAAATAAAAACACCACTGCCGGGCACGCACCATGGGCAGATGGCACGATTTTGGTGCCGCGCCGGGCGTCAAGCTGTCAATCACCTGTCAAATCCATTCAGTAATTACCCTCAACCGCCCATGACGCCCCGAATCCTGCTGGTGGAGGACACCCCCGACATCGCCCTGTGGCTGGGCACCGCCTTGCGCCAAGGGGGCATGCAGGTCGAATTTGCCACCGACGGCCATGCGGCCGACCGTTGTCTGCAGCCGGGGCACGGCTTTGACGCGGTGCTGCTCGATTTGCAGCTGCCCGGGCAAGATGGCTTGAGCGTGTTGCAGGCTTTGCGGGGGCGGGGTGATGCGGTGCCGGTGCTGGTGCTCACGGCGCGGGCCAGCGTGCCCGACCGGGTGCTGGGCCTGAACATGGGCGCTGACGATTACTTGCCCAAACCTTTTGATCTGAGCGAACTTGAAGCCCGTTTGCAGGTGTTGCTGCGCCGCCATGGCCGCGCCAAAACCACCGCGCTGCGGTGGGGGCCGCTGGAGATGCAGCCGGAAAACGGCACCGCACAACTGCACGGCCAGGTGTTGGCGCTCACCCAGCGCGAAGCCGCTGCGCTTCGGGTGTTGCTGTCGTCCCCGCAACGCACGGTGAGCAAAGAGCAGCTGCACACCGAAGTGTTTGTAGGCGACGACACCGGACTGGATGCGGTGGAGGTGCTGATTTACCGCCTGCGCAAAAAGCTCGAATCGTCTGCGGCATCGCAAGGGCGTGTGCCCGAGGTGGTGATCACCACTTTCCGCGGCATGGGCTACATGTTGACTTCTCCGGTCGGCACCCCATGACGCCGACACCTGCGCCATCGAATCGTGCCGTGGCATCGCTGCGCAGGCGATTGCTCAGCTGGATCTTGCTGCCTTTGGCGGCGCTGATTGGTGTGAACGCCTGGGTGGGCTATGGCAACGCGGTACAGGCGGCCAACGAGGCCTACGACCGGTCCCTGTACCTGGCTGCCCGCACCTTGGCAGAAGAGCTGGCCTGGCGCGATGGCCGCGTTCAGCTGGACGTGATGAAGGCTGCGGGCTACCTGTTCGAGAACCACACCGGATCGCGTTTGTTCTACAAAGTCACCACCCCTGGCGGCCAGTGGCTGGCGGGCGTGGCGGCCTTGCCCGATGCCCCCGTGCGTGCGCAGTCGGCCGTGAAGTACTTTGCCTTGGTGCAGTTTGACGATGGGGTGTATCTGAACCAGCCCGTGCGCCTGGCGCAGCTCACACATGTCATGGAAGACGCGGGCCTGGCCGATCCGCTGATCAAGATCACCGTGGCCGAAACCATGGAGGCGCGACAGCAACTGATCCAGCACATTTTGTGGGACACCTTGGGCAGCCAGGGCTTGTTGCTGCTGGCCGCTGCGGGCTTGGTGATCTGGGGCGTGCAGCGCGGCATCCGGCCGCTGGAGGCGTTTCGCCAGCAACTGGCGAGCAAGGCCGACGATGATTTTTCGCCCATCCAGCCGCCGGACTTGCCGCGCGAGTTGCGGCCCCTGATCGAGACCCTCAACAGCTATTTGGATCGGCTGGGGCGCTTGATCGACATCCGCAAACGCTTTCTGGACAACGCCGCGCACCAGCTGCGCACGCCGCTCACGGCCCTCAAGACGCAGCTGGCGCTGGCCCAGCGCAACACCGAGCCTGAACAGGCGCAGACCTTGTTGACCGCTGCGCGCCAAACCACCGAGGATGCCGTGCGCCTGACTGAGCAGCTGCTGGCCATGACCCGTGTGGAGCACGCCCGGGAAATGCACAGCCCCCAAACCGTGGACCTGGTGGCGCTGGCACGGCGCGTGACGCAAGAGCATCTGGTGCGGGCCCACCAGCTGGGGGACGACCTGGGGCTGGAGGCGCAGGTGGTGCAATGTGAAGTGCAAGGCGTGGACCTGCTGCTGCACGAAGCCTTGAGCAACCTGATCGACAACGCGATCCACCATGGCCCTGTGGGCACCCACATCACGGTGCGCGTCGGCCATGGGTGGTTCGAGGTGGAAGACGATGGCCCAGGCATCGCGCCCGAGCACCAGGCGCATGTGTTCGAGCGCTTTTACCGCGCGGCGCCTTCAGGGGTGACGGGCAGCGGTTTGGGTTTGGCCATCGTGAAAGAGATCGCCAGCCAGCATGGGGCGGTGGTCAGTGTTCGCAGTCCGTTGCGCCATGGCCGAGGCACCGCCATCCGCATGCGCTGGCCAGCGGTCTGAAGGCTCTTGACCTTGTCGGAGCCAGCCTGCTGGCGATGCAGGCTCAGGTGTAGCGTTTGCTGCGCAGGTTGTTTTTCATGTCGCGCAGGGTGGGCTGCAGTTCTTCGCCGATGCGCAGGGCCACGGTGGTGGCCAAAATATCGATGATGAGCAAGTGCAGCAGACGCGAGACCATGGGGCTGTACTTGTCGTAGCCCTCGGGGTGGTCGGCCGTCAGGTGGATGTGCCCTGCGCTGGCCAGGGGTGAGCCGCTGGCGGTGATGACGATGGTGGTGGCCCCTTGTTTTTTGGCAATGTCGCAGGCGTCCATCAGGTCACGCGTGCGCCCGGAGTTGGAGATGATCACCGCGCAGTCGCCGGGCTTGAGCATGGAGGCGCTCATGACCTGCATGTGGCCGTCGCTGTAGGCGATGGCGTTCACGCCCAGGCGGAAGAATTTGTGTTGTGCATCTTGCGCCACGATGCCGGAATTGCCCACGCCATAAAACTCGATGCGGCGGTTGGTTTTTTGTGTGGCGGCCAGGGCTTGCGCGGCATGCTCCAGCGCGAAGGAGCTGGCGTCGTTGCGGTACTTCAAAAACGCCGCCACGGTGTTGTCGATGACCTTGACCGCGATGTCGCTGGTTTTGTCGTCGGCGTCCACGCTGCGGTGGATGAAGGGCACACCCTCGCTCACGCTGCCTGCGAGCTTGAGTTTGAAATCGGACAGGCCGTCGTAGCCCATGCTGCGGCAAAAACGCACCACGGTCGGTTTGCTCACATGGGCGCGGTCGGCCAACTCGGTCACGGGCAGGTTGGCAAAGGCCCGGGGGTCGGCCAGCACGAGCTTGCCCACACGTTGCTCGGCCGGTGCCAGGGAGGGCAAAGAAGCTTTGATGCGATCGAGCATGGTGTGTGTCTCCGGTTTAAATCTCTTCGGACCAGCAAAAGCCGTCCCGCGCGATCATCGCACTGGATGCGCTGGGCCCCCAGGTGCCGGCCGCATAGGGGCGCGGTCCGACGGTGTCGTTTTTCCAGTGTTGCAGGATTGGTTCGACCCAGCGCCAGGCTTCTTCCTGTTCGTCGCTGCGCACGAACAGGTTCAGGCGACCATCCAGCACATCCAGCAGCAGGCGTTCGTAGGCACCCACGCGTTCGCTGCCAAAGCGTTTGTCAAAGTCCAGGTCCAGGTGCACCGGGCTCAAGGTCTGTCCGCCTGCACTCTGACCGCGTTTGCTTTGGCCTTGGGCCAACAGGTGCAGCTCCAGACCGTCCTTGGGCTGCAGGTGGATGACGAGTTTGTTCACCTGACCCACAGGGCTCTTGAAGATGTCGTGCGGAGTGGGCCGGAAGTTGATCTCGATGTGCGCCTCACGCGAAGCCATGCGTTTGCCAGTGCGGATGTAAAACGGCACGCCCGCCCAGCGCCAGTTGGCGATTTCGGTGCGCAAGGCCACAAAGGTTTCGGTGTTGCTGTCGGGGCTCACGCCGGGCTCGTCGCGGTAGCTGGGCACCGCTTTGCCATCCACATTGCCGGCGCTGTATTGACCGCGGATCACATGTTGGCTCAGGGTTTCGGGCGTCCAGCGTTTCAGGGCACGCAACACTTTGAGCTTTTCGTCGCGGATGGCGTCGGCGTGGGCATTGATGGGGGGCTCCATCGCAATGGCACACAGCAGCTGCAGCGCGTGGTTTTGCACCATGTCGCGCAGGGCGCCCGTGGTTTCATAAAAGCCGCCGCGCTTTTCCACGCCCAGCTCTTCGGCCATGGTGATCTGGATGTTGGCGATGTGCTCGCGTCGCCACAGGGGCTCGAACAGGGCATTGCCAAAGCGCATGGCAAACAGGTTCTGCACCGCAGGCTTGCCCAGGTAGTGGTCGATGCGGAAGATCTGCTGCTCTTTGAAGGCCAGGCCCACCGCATGGTTGATGGCGCGGTTGGAGGCCAGGTCGTGGCCCAGTGGTTTTTCGAGCACGATGCGCGTTTTGGGCGTGTTCAGACCGCTGGCGGCGAGTTGCTCGCACACGGTGGTGAACAGGCTGGGCGCGGTGGACAAATACATCACCACATGGTCGGTCTCGCGCTCGGCCAGGCGGCTGGCCAGCGCCGCATAGGCTTCGGGTTGGGACAGGTCCATGCGCACGTAGCAGAGCAGGGCGGCGAAGCGGGCGAACTCTTCAGGGTTGGGGCGCTTGTCGCCCTCGACCTGCTCAAAGCGCGACTGGATCTGTTGGCGGTATTGCTCGTCGCTCAGACCGTCACGGCCCACACCGATGATGCGGCCACCTTCGGGCAAACTGCCGTGGCGGTAGGCCTGAAACAGGGCGGGCATGAGTTTGCGCCAGACCAGATCGCCAGTGCCGCCGAAGAAAACCAGATCAAAAGCCATGATGTTTTGAAGTTACATGAAAAATTGATTTGTAATGTAACTTTGTTTCATCGATAATTCAAGCCAGATTTTTCAAAACCCGCCATGAACCAACTCGACGCCCTCAAACAATTCACCACCGTGGTGGCCGACACCGGCGACTTCAAGCAATTGGCCCAGTTCCAGCCGCAGGACGCGACCACCAACCCTTCGTTGATACTCAAGGCGGTGCAAAAGCCCGAATACGCCCCCTTGTTGGCCGAGAGTGTGACCGCCCACCGTGGCCAGCCGCTCGATGTGGTGATGGACCACCTGCTGGTGCGTTTCGGTTGCGAAATTTTGAAAACCATTCCTGGCCGTGTGTCCACCGAGGTGGACGCCCGCCTGAGTTTTGACACCGCCGCCACGGTGGCGCGTGCGCGCCGCATCATGGCGCTGTACGAGGCGCAAGGCATTTCCCGCGAGCGCGTGCTGATCAAGATCGCCTCGACCTGGGAAGGCATTCAGGCCGCGGCCGAACTCCAGCGCGAAGGCATCCGCTGTAACCTGACGCTGCTGTTCGCTTTTTGCCAGGCGGTGGCGTGTGGCCAAGCACGTGTGCAGCTGATCTCGCCTTTTGTGGGCCGCATCTACGACTGGTACAAAAAAGCCGCAGGCCCCAACTGGGTCGAAGCCGACAACGCTGGCGCCAAAGACCCCGGCGTGAAATCGGTGCGGGCCATCTTCAACCACTACAAAAAGCACGGCATTCCCACCGAGGTGATGGGCGCGTCATTTCGCAACATCGGCCAGATCACGGCGCTGGCCGGTTGCGATTTGTTGACCATCAGCCCCGAGCTGCTGGCGCAGCTGGCCGCGACCGAGGCACCTTTGGGCCGCGCACTCGATGCCGATGCGGCGCGCGCCATGGACCTGCCGGCCATCTCTTATGACGAAGCTTCTTTCCGCCTCGCCTTGAACGAAGACGCCATGGCCACCGAGAAGCTGGCCGAGGGCATTCGCGCTTTCTGTGCCGATGCGGTCAAACTTGAAGACCTGATGAAGAAGGCCTGAACCCTGAGTGTTCTGTAGGTTGGTACCTTCAGGTCCGACAGCTGTGGATTTGGCGCAGACCCATGTCGGGGCTGAAGCCGCCGACCTACAAAACAGCATGCTCGGTCGGCGCTTGTTCTGCAAGCGATCCACTCACTGAAAGTCCCTTATGCGTTGTGACCAGACTCTTGCCTGGAAAAATTTACAAGCCCATGCCCAAGGCTTCGCGGGCTTTGATTTGCGCACCGCTTTTGCGGCCGATGCACAGCGTGCACAGACCCTGAGCCAGTCGGCACCGCATGTGTTTGCCGACCTGTCGAAAAACCACACCGACAGCGCCACCGAAGCTTTGTTGATGGCGTTGGCGCAGCAGACAGGCCTGGCCGCGCACCGCGACGCCATGTTCCGTGGTGAGCACATCAACGCGACCGAAGACCGCGCCGTCATGCACTGGCTGCTGCGCCAACCGGCGGGCAGTCTGCAGGGGGCGCTGGCAGCACCGCTGGCACAGGTGCATGAAACCCTCGATGCCATGTTGCGCTTCGCCGAGCAAGTGCGCGCCGATGCGCAGATCACCGACGTGGTGAACATCGGCATTGGCGGCTCGGACCTGGGTCCGCAGATGGCGGTGCTGGCGCTGCAGGACTTCGTGATCCCGGGCAAGCGCTTTCATTTTGTGTCGAATGTGGATGGCCATGAACTGGCCGCGGTGCTCCAAGGCCTGAAGGCCGAGAACACCTTGTTCCTCATCGCTTCCAAAACCTTCACCACCATCGAGACCATGACCAATGCGCGCTCCGCGCTGACCTGGTTCCAGGCGCAAGGCGGCACCGATGTGGCTCGACACTTTGCGGCGCTCACCACCCACGTGTCGGCTGCGGCCGCGTTCGGCATCACCACCACTTTCGGTTTCTGGGACTGGGTGGGCGGGCGTTATTCGGTGTGGTCGGCCATTGGCCTGCCGGTGGCCATCGCCATTGGGGCGCAAGGCTTCCGAGATTTGCTGGCCGGGGCGCACGCGATGGACCAGCACTTCCAGACCGCGCCGCTGGAGGCCAACTTGCCGGTGCGCCTGGGCTTGCTCGATCTCTGGTACCGCAACTTCCTCGGCTACACCAGCCGCTCCATTGCCCCATACCACAGCGCCTTGCGCCGGGTGCCTGCTTACCTGCAGCAATTGGAGATGGAGAGCAACGGCAAGCGTGTGGACCGCAACGGCCAGGCGCTGCCGTACGGCACCTCGCCTGTGCTCTGGGGGGAACCCGGTACCAACGGGCAGCACGCTTACTTCCAGATGCTGCACCAGGGGACCGATGTGGTGCCGCTGGAGTTCATCGCCGTGAAAAAGCCCACGCACAGCCTGAAAGACCACCACGAGCTGCTGTTGGCCAACGCCATCGCGCAGGCGCAGGCGCTGATGCTGGGCCAAGCCGACGCAGGCGGGCACAAACACTTCACCGGCAACCGGCCCAGCACCTTTTTGCTGCTGGACGAACTCACGCCTGCGAGCCTGGGTGCGCTGATCGCCTTGCAGGAGCACCGCGTGTTCACCAGCGGCTCGGTTTGGGGCATCAACAGCTTTGACCAATGGGGCGTGGAGCTGGGCAAGGTGCTGGCCAAAGACATCCATGCGCGCATGCTGTCGGGCGATGCATCGGGGCTGGATGCTTCGAGCGCCGAGTTGCTTCGCCGGGTTCGGTGAGGGGTTTGCCTGTCATCGAAGTCCAGCTGGGTGATCCTTGGCTTATGATTTGACCATGCGCCGATTTGTTCTATGTTTCCTGCTGTGCCTGATGCCCCTGCGGCTGTGGGCGGGCGCATGGATGCCTGTGGCGGAAAGTGGTGCGCACCATCCCTCTGCGGTGACGGTGCTCAGCTTGGCGCAACACGCGCCGGCGGAAGCTGTGCATGACTGCCATGACGCCATGGCCGCCTGGGTGCCCGAGGCGCACGCGAGCCATGTGCAGCCTGCCGCGCAGCCCGATTCAGGCGTTCAAAATGCCGATTGCCACGATGGCACTTGCCAACTGTGCGGCGTTTGCCACCAGAGCGCGAGCCTCATGGCATGGCCTTTGGCGCTGCCTGTTTTTCAGGCCCATCCGCTGCCTGTCGGTGCTTCTGTGGCGCATCTGGCCCTGACAGCGCCGCCGCTCACCAAGCCTCCCATTTCCTGAAGCTCACGCCACAGGTGCGTCCGTTGGCCGTCAAGGCGGGCGGGTGCCGTGTTCGTCTGTTTCAGGAAATTGACATGAATCCCCTTTTGAAACGCGCCTTGGGTCCTTGGGCCTTGGGTGCCGCGCTGGTGGCAGGCCTGGGGCCTGCTGTCTGGGCGCAAGCCCAAAGTGCCGCGGCACCCGCTGCTGCGCATGTGCATGGTGCGCAATCCTCTGCCGGGCCGAGTCCTGTGCCATCGGCCACGGCAGGCCAGCCCGCCCTCAGCTGGCAGGACGCCAACCGGGCTGTGGCGCAGTTCCCCCGTGGCCATGCGGATGTGCTGCGCTGGGAGCAAAAGAACCTGCCCCCCTTGCAGGAGGCGACCGCGCACCCCGAGGCGGGGGCATTGACGCTGGCTGCGGCCCAGCGCCTGGCCCTGCAGGACGAAGCCCAGTGGCTCAAACCCGGCATGAGCGCCGTGGAGGAGGCCGAAGTGCGCCAGCAGATGGCGGCTGTGCGCCGTGATGTGCAAAAGCTTTGGGTCGATGCGGTGGCCAGCCGCCAGTCGGTGGCGCACAGCCGAGACATTCTGGCCGTGGCGCAAGCTGGTGCTGAACTGGGCCAGCGCATGGCGCAGGTCGGCAACTGGAGCCGTGCCCGGCAAATCCAGGAAGAGCTGTCGCTGTGGGACGCGCGCGCGCGACTGGACAAGGCGCAGCTGCAAGCAGACCGCGCGTTGCAGGCCTTGTGGCAGCGCATCGGTGCAGGCATAACGCCTCACGCGCTGGCGCAGCAGTTGCCTTTGCATCTGCCCTTGGGCGCGCCCACAGAGGGTGCGGTTGAGGTCTTGAGCGGCACGCCGGCACAAGGCGGTGTTCCTGCGGAAGCTCTGGCGGCTTTGCAGGCACGGGCGTTGCAGGCCCATTTGCGCTGGCCTCTGGAGGACCTGCAGGCGCGCCGATGGATGGCCGGGCTGGGCTTGAGTGCGCAAGATTTGCAAGCCGCGCAAAAAGCCATGCAAGAGCTGGCCGGGCAGGAACGGCCAATGTGGGACCCGCGCAACATGCGCTGGGGCCATGGCTTTGAAAAGGCGTGGCAAGCCCGCCTGCAAGCCGACCGGCTGGCGCGGCAGGTGCGTGCCGATGTGCAGCTGGCGGTGAACGCTTACCAGCTGGCACGCCAGACGGCGCAGCACACGCAGGCGCAGGTGCTGCGCTTGCACACCGAGCTCTCGCAGGAGACCCTGCTGCGCTACAACGGCATGCTCAAAAGCACCTGGGACCTGCTGGCCAGCGCCCGCACGCGCATCGACAGCGTGGACGCGGCCCTGCAGGCACAGCGCCAACTCTGGCTGGCCCATGCCGATCTGATGGCCGTGCTGGCGGGCTTGCCTTACCCGGCCGTGGCCAGCGATGCGTCTGGCGCAACCGGCCCTTCCACCAACCCCGCAGGACACTGACCATGCAACGCCGAGATTTTTTCCAGAAAGCCATGGCCGCTGCAGGCTCTATCGCCGGTGCAGCGGTGGCCACCACCGCCGTCAGCCGCAGCGCGCTGGCTGGTCTGCCCGAACCCGTGATCCAGACCCGCCCCGACACCGCCCCGCCCTGGACGCCGCCGGGCGTGACCGGGGCCGGGCGCCCTTACAACCCGGTGGTCACCCTGAACGGCTGGACCTTGCCCTTTCGCATGAAAGACGGCGTCAAGGAGTTCCACCTGGTGGCCGAGCCGGTGGTGCGCGAGATGGCACCGGGCTTTGTCGTCAACATGTGGGGCTACAACGGCCAAAGCCCCGGCCCGACCATCGAAGTGGTCGAAGGCGACAAGGTGCGGGTTTTTGTCACCAACCAACTGCCTGAGCACACCACCATCCACTGGCACGGCCAGCGACTGCCCAACGGCATGGACGGCGTGGGCGGCTTGAACCAAAAGCAGATTCCCGTGGGCAAGACCTATGTGTACGAGTTTGTGGCGCGCAGGCCGGGCACCTTCATGTACCACCCGCACGCTGACGAGATGACGCAAATGGCCATGGGCATGATGGGCTTGTGGATCACCCACCCCAAGGGCCAACACCCGCTGATCGCCGAAGTGGACCGCGATTACGCCTTCCTGTTGAGTGCCTTCGACGTCACCCCGGGTGCGAAAACCCCCAACGTCAACACCATGCTGGACCAGAACATCTGGAGCTGGAACAGCCGGGTGTTTCCGGGCATCAGCCCCCTGGTGGCTCGCCTGAACGACCGGGTGCGGGTGCGGGTGGGCAACCTGACCATGACCAACCACCCGATCCACATCCACGGCATCGAGTTCGAGGTGACCGGCACCGACGGTGGCCCGGTGCCCAAAACCGCACGCTGGCCCGAGGTGACCACCGACGTGGCCGTGGGCCAGATGCGGCAGCTGGAGTTCATCGCCGACGAGCCCGGCGACTGGGCCATGCACTGCCACAAGAGCCATCACACCATGGGTGCCATGGGCCACGACGTGCCCACCATGATCGGTGTGGACCACCGCGGCCTGGTGCAAAAGATCCAGAAGCTCATCCCGGACTACATGGTCATGGGCGAGCGCGGCATGGCCGACATGGGCGAGATGGAAATGGAACTGCCCGAGAACACCTTCCCGATGATGACCGGCACCGGCCCTTATGGCCCCATCGAGATGGGCGGCATGTTCACCACGCTCAAGGTGCGGGCCGAGCAAAAACCGGGCGACTACAGCGACCCGGGCGATTACAAACAACCGCCCGGCACACAATCTTTCGAGTACACCGGACCGGTGGCGGCGACTCCTCATGCCACGCGTGCACCCGAGGCGAGCGCCCAGGCTGCGGCAGCACGGGCAGGCCAGGTGCGCAAACCGCAGGGCCATGCACACCACTGAGTGCAGGTTGTATTCATCTTCAATTTGGACAAACCAGGACTTTTCATGAACAAAACACTGAGTACCACGCTACTTGTCGCTGGCCTGCTGGCGCTGCCTGTGGCGCAGGCCCATTCGCCTTCGGCCCATGCCAGCCATTCGAACCACCACGCCCGGGCAGCTGCCGAGCAAAAAGATTGGGGCATCGCAGGCGACCCGAAGAAAGCACAGCGCACCATCGAGATCCGCATGACCGACGACATGCGTTTTGCGCCCAAGGAGATCCAGGTCAAGCTGGGCGAGACCGTGCGTCTGGTCGCGGTGAACGCGGGCAAGGTCTTGCACGAGATCGTGATCGGCACGCCGCAAGAGCTCAAGGCGCATGCCGAGATGATGAAAAAACACCCCGGCATGGAACACGACGAGCCCTACATGGCGCATGTCGATCCCGGCAAAAAGGGCGACATCGTCTGGACCTTCAACCGCGCGGGCACGTTTGAATTTGCCTGCCTGATCCCCGGCCATTTCGAAGCGGGCATGATCGGCCGCATCACCGTCAAGTGAGGGCGCACACCATGCAAAGACGTCAATGGCTTCATGCCGCAGCCCTGGTGGGGCTGTCGGCCGCCGGCTTTCAGCGCAGCGCGCTGGCGCAAGCCACCACCGTGCAGGTCTGGAAAGACCCCAATTGCGGCTGCTGCCACCTGTGGGTGGAGCACCTGCAGGCCAGCGGCTTCAAGGTCGAGGTGCGCGATGTGGGCAACACCGCTGCGCGCAAGCGCCTGGGCATGCCCGAGCAACTCGGCTCCTGCCACACCGCGACGGTGGGCGGCTACGTCATCGAAGGCCATGTGCCCGCTGCCGACATCCACCGCCTGCTCAAGGAGCGGCCAGTGGCTTTGGGCCTGTCGGTGCCGGGCATGCCGATTGGCAGCCCGGGCATGGATGGCCCTGAATACAAAGGCCGCAAAGACGCTTACGACGTGTTGTTGGTCCAAAAAGACGGCAGCAGCAAAAGCTTCCAGCGCTACCCGGGCCAGGCCCGCATGGCACAGCGCGGCGGTATGCAACGGGTGAGCGACACGGCGGCAGCCCTGCCTTGGGCCACGGCCGAGGTGCGGCGCATCGACAAGGCTGCAGGCAAGGTGTCGCTCAAGCACGGCGACATCAAAAACCTCGACATGCCGCCCATGAGCATGGTGTTCCAGGTCAAAGACCCCAGCCAACTCGATGCTTTGCAAGTCGGCCAGCAAGTGCGTTTTCAGGCGGTGCAGGAAAAAGGCGCTTACTGGGTGGTGAAGATCGAAGCGTCGGCGATGTGAAGGACCATGCGGTCAATCAAAGACCTTTCGCCCAAGAAAAAGCCCTGCAAGATGTGAATCTTGCAGGGCTTTTTGAAGTCATGGACCCCGGGTCAAGCCCGGGGTGACAGACTTGGCCGGGGTTACCTGCCAAGTCCTTTCGACCGGTTGGGCATTTACATGCCCATGCCGCCCATACCACCCATGCCGCCCATGTCAGGCATGCCGCCGCCAGCTGGGGCGTCGTCTTTCGGGGCTTCCGAAACCATGCACTCTGTTGTGAGCATCAAAGAGGCCACGGACGCTGCGTTTTGCAAGGCAGTGCGTGTCACTTTGGTGGGGTCCAGGATGCCCATTTCGATCATGTCGCCATAGGTGTCGTTGGCGGCGTTGAAGCCGTAGTTGCCTTTGCCAGCCAACACCGCGTTCACCACCACCGATGGCTCGCCGCCAGCGTTGTACACGATCTCGCGCAGAGGTGCTTCGATGGCCTTGAGCACCAGCTTGATGCCAGCGTCTTGGTCAGCGTTGTCGCCTTTGATGGTGCCAGCAGCCTGGCGTGCACGCAGCAGGGCCACGCCGCCGCCAGCCACGATGCCTTCTTCCACGGCAGCGCGGGTGGCGTGCAGGGCGTCTTCCACGCGGGCTTTCTTTTCCTTCATTTCGACTTCGGTGGCAGCGCCAACCTTGATCACGGCCACACCGCCAGCCAACTTGGCCACGCGCTCTTGCAGCTTCTCGCGGTCGTAGTCGGACGTGGCTTCTTCGATCTGAACGCGCACTTGCTTGACGCGGGCTTCGATGTCAGCAGCAGCACCTGCGCCGTCGATGATGATGGTGTTTTCCTTGCCCACTTCGATGCGCTTGGCTTGGCCGAGGTCTGCCAAAGTCACTTTTTCGAGGGTCAGGCCCACTTCTTCAGCGATCACTTTGCCGCCGGTCAGGATGGCGATGTCTTCCAGCATGGCCTTGCGACGGTCACCGAAGCCAGGAGCCTTGACAGCCACAACCTTCAAGATGCCACGGATGGTGTTGACCACCAAAGTCGCCAAGGCTTCGCCTTCGACTTCTTCGGCAATGATCAACAGAGGACGGCCGGCTTTGGCCACGGCTTCCAGTGTGGGCAGCAGATCGCGGATGTTGCTGATCTTCTTGTCGAACAACAACACAAAGGGGTTGTCCAGCAAAGCGGCTTGCTTTTCGGGGTTGTTGATGAAATAGGGCGACAGGTAGCCGCGGTCGAACTGCATGCCTTCCACAACGTCGAGTTCGTTGTTCAAGGACTTGCCGTCTTCCACGGTGATCACGCCTTCTTTGCCCACTTTGTCCATGGCGTTGGCGATGATTTCGCCGATGCTGGTGTCGCTGTTGGCAGAGATCGAGCCGACCTGCGCGATTTCCTTGCTGGTGGTGGTGGGCTTGGAGGCCTTCTTCAGCTCTTCGATCAGGGCGGTGACCGCCTTGTCGATGCCGCGCTTCAGGTCCATCGGGTTCATGCCGGCGGCCACGTACTTCATGCCTTCGCGCACGATGGATTGGGCCAGCACGGTGGCGGTGGTGGTGCCGTCGCCAGCGTTGTCTGAGGTCTTGGAAGCGACTTCCTTGACCATCTGGGCACCCATGTTCTGCAGCTTGTCCTTGAGCTCGATTTCCTTGGCCACGGACACACCGTCCTTGGTCACGGTGGGGGCGCCGAACGAACGCTCCAGAACCACGTTACGGCCTTTAGGGCCCAGGGTGACTTTGACCGCGTTGGCCAAAATGTTCACGCCTTCAACCATGCGTGCGCGGGCTTCGCCGCCAAAAATAACGTCTTTTGCTGCCATGTGAGTAGCTCCTGAATGTATTTAAAAAATGGAAAAGCGAGACTTATTCGACAACGGCGAACAGGTCTTCTTCTTTCATGACCAACAGCTCGTCGCCAGCGACCTTGACGGTCTGGCCGCTGTATTTGCCGAACAACACGCGGTCGCCGACCTTGACGCTCAGGGCCTTGGTCTCGCCTTTGTCGTTGGTCTTGCCAGGGCCGACGGCCAGGACTTCACCTTGATCGGGCTTCTCGGCGGCGGAATCGGGGATCACGATGCCCGAGGCTGTTTTGGTTTCGCTTTCGATACGCTTGACGATCACGCGATCGCCCAAAGGACGCAGTTTCATGGAATCTCCTGGATTTGAAACAAGGTTGAAAAACAAAAGCACCAAAGGGGTGCCGCTGAAATCTGAGGAAAAGGTGTTGTTAGCACTCAACTCCATCGAGTGCTAATCATAAGGGCATTTCAGATCATTTCAAGAGATCAGGGTTTACACGGATCAGTGGTGCATCACCTGAGGTTCTTGTTCGTGGTCGCTGCGCAGCAAATAGCCGTACACCAGGTCGCTGCTGATGTCTCCCTCCAACAAGCTCAGGTGCTTGGCCTGGTTGAGTGTGCTGTTGGCGGGGCGGCAGGCGCTGTTGTAGAGGACGATGTGGGCGTTTTGCATGCGTCCATTTGGCACATGCAAAGGCGAGGCATGCACCCATGGAATGCGGGCATCGATGAAAAAAACGCCCACGTTGTTTGAAATCTCCATCAAGTCCAGCGGGTGGGTCATGACTTTGACCTGGTCCCACTGGGCAAGGGTGTCCAGGGCCGGGAGGGGGTGTTCGCTGTCATGCAGGATGCAAACCAGCGACGTGGCTTGTTGGGGCAGCGGTTGTGCAAAGCCTTGCCCTTTGAAATAGTCGTTGAGCGACTCGGTCAAGATGCGGCGGTGGCCACCGTGTGTCACGAAGGCTTTGAAGACCCCGTTTTGCACCATGCGCTGGACCGTGCCCACGGACAGGCCCAGCATTTTGGCGGCTTGGCTGGTGCTGATGTAGGTTTGGGGACTTTGGTGGTTTTTCATGGGGGTGGCATCTGCAGGGGCCGGGACTGGCTGAATTGGGCTTTTTGAGTGTCTTTGGATGTTAGGGGCTGCGGGGTTTGAAAGCTTCCAGAAGAACCGGTAGTGCATGCGTTGAAAACCAGTAGGCGTCCCGGCGGGGCTTGGCCGATCGCGGTGCTTTCAGTTCAAGGCAAAATCACCCCATGCTGCGTTGGTTTCGTTTCTTTTCTCGCTGGCCTTTGTGGGCCTTGCATGCCCTGGGCTGGCTGGGGGGATGGGCGGCTTGGGGTTTTTCGGCCACATACCGGCGCAGGTTTTTGGACAATGCCCGGCGGGCGGGTTTGGGCTGGCGCACGGTGATCGGCGCGGCAGGCCAGGCCGGTTGCATGTCAGCCGAGTTGCCCCGTTTGTGGCTGGGCCGCACGCCGCCGATCGATTGGGCCGACGAACGGCCTGCTGCCGAGGCATATTCCCAGGGGCGGGGCGTTTTATTTTTGACCCCGCACATGGGCTGCTTCGAAATCACGGCTCAGGCGCTGGCCTTGCGCTTTGGTGCGCAGCACGGCCCGCTCACGGTCTTGTACCGCCCAGCCCGACAGGAGGCCTTGGGTGAGGTGATGGCACTGGCACGCAACCGCCCGGGTTTGCAGGCCGTGCCCACGACCTTGGCGGGTGTGCGTCAAATGATCAAGGCCTTGCGAGCAGGTCACGCCGTGGGTTTGTTGCCCGACCAGGTGCCCCCCGAAGGCATGGGCCTGTGGGCGCCTTTCTTTGGTCAATCTGCCTACACCATGACGCTGGCGGCCCGCCTGGCTTTGCAAACGGGCGCCCAAGTGGTCCTGATCTGGGGTGAACGGCTGCCCTGGGGGCGCGGCTACCGCTTGCACACCCAGGCGCTGGGCCACGATTTGTCGCCCGATCTGGAAACAGCGGTGGTGCAGATCAACCAGGCCATGGAGAAGATGATCCTGGCATGTCCGCAGCAGTATTTGTGGGGCTATGCCCGCTACAAATCCCCTCGCAAGGAGGTGTGATGCACCCTGTCGTTTTGATCATGCGGCTGCTGACCCCTTGGCCTTTGGCCTGGCTTCGCGGCTTGGGCTGGGGGCTGGGTCATGTGTTGTTCGCTTTGGCAAAGTCCAGGCGGCGCACGGTGCAGGTCAATCTGCGTTTGTGTTTTCCGCAGCTGTCGGACCACCAGCGCTGGCACATGGCCAGGCGACATTTTGTGCGGGTGGCGCAGTCTTTGCTGGACAGGTCCTGGCTTTGGCATGGCAGCGAGGCCCAGTTGCGCAGGCGTCTTCAGGTGCAAGGCGAGCTGGCGCCTTTGGCCGGAGAATCGCCGGTGGTGATTTTGGCGCCGCACTTTGTGGGCCTGGATGCGGGGGGGATTGCCTTGTCGGTGCTCGGCCATATTCCCATGGCGAGCATTTACGTGCGCCAACGCAATGCGGCTCTGGACGAATGGGTGCGCCAGGGTCGCAGCCGTTCGGGCAAGACCCGGCTGTATTTCAGGCACCAGGGGGTCAAGCAGATCGTGGCGGGCCTGCGGCAGGGGGACAAGCTGTATTTGCTGCCCGACATGGACTTCGGACGGGAGGAGTCCTTGTTCGTGCCCTTTTATGGGGTTCAGGCCGCCACCGTGCCGTCTTTGTCACGCTTTGCACGTTTGGGGCGCGCTCAGGTGCTGACCGTGGCCACCCGGATGACCGGGCAGGGTTACACCGTGGAGGTGGGGACACCTTGGGCCGATTTTCCAACGGACAAGGTGGAGGCTGACACGGCCCGCATGAACCAGGCGCTTGAGGCCTTGATCGACACCATGCCCGAGCAGTATTACTGGGTGCACAAGCGCTTCAAGACACGGCCCGAGGGTGAGCCGGGGGTTTACTGAGCCGGTGGCTTGAGAAAGCTTGTGATTTCGGCCATCACGCGTGCCGGTTGCTCGTGCACCACCCAGTGCGTGGCCTGTTCAATGGGCACCAGCTTCATCGTGGTGACGTGCGCGTCCAGACCTTCGGTCAGGCAAGGCAGCAGGGCCACGTCGTCCTGGGCCCAGAGCACCAGCGTGGGCACCTCGATGCGCAACGCCTCGGGCGGGATCTGCACTGCACTGGCGCCCGGGTCGGTGGCAGTGGCCGGTCGCAGGGGCGATGCGCGGTAGTAGTTGAGCCCGCCTTGCAGGCCGTGTTGCCAGACCTCGCGGTATTGCGCCTTCACGGCGGGTGTGAGCCAGTGCGCCGGGGCTTTGGCGGTTTGCGCGGTGAGCGATTGCAGCGAGCGGTCCTGGCCCGTCAAAAAACCGAACAGGCGCTCAAAATCGTTGGCCGCCAATTGCGCGGCCGCATCGGGCTGCACCAGAAAATTCATGTAGGCACTGGCCGCTTGCTGCGCCGGGTCGTGTTGCAAGGCCCGCAGGAAGGGGCCGGGGTGGGGCGAGTTGACGATGACCAGCTGGCGCAGCTGCTCCGAGTGCTGGTTGGCCAGGCTCCAGGCCACGGCACCGCCCCAGTCGTGGGCGATCAGGGCGGCCAGCGGGGCTGGGCCTGATTCGAGTGCGATCAGGGCCACGATGTCCTGCACCAGGTGTTTGGCACGGTAGGCCTTCACGTCTTCCGGGGCGCTGGAGCGTTCGTAGCCGCGCAGGTTGGGGGCCACACAGCGGTAGCCGCCGTTTTCGGGTTTCGAGAAGTGCAGCAAAAGAGGGTCCCAGACCCAGGCCCCTTCGGGGAAGCCGTGCAAAAACAGCAGCACCGGGCGTCCTGGCTCGCCGCAGGCGCGGCAGCTCAAGGTGATGCCGTGGGGCAGGGCTTGCTGCCAGGTCTGGATGTCGGGATGCACGGCGGATCACTCCTTGAGGGGCGGTGGGCCGTGACTGTGTTCAGCGCAGGCTCACTCGTCCAGGGCTTCGGGTTCTTCTTCGGGTGGCTCGGCGGCAGGGGCTGCAGACGCTGCAGCGCCCGCAGGGTGTGTCCAGTCCCACAGCAGTTGGGCCACTTCGTCCACTCCCTGCTTTTTCAGGGCCGAAAAGAGTTTGACCTCGCCACCCCCGGCTTGCAGTCGCGCAATCGACAAGGCCTTGGCCTGTTCCGATCGGGTGAGCTTGTCGGCCTTGGTCAGGATGATCAAAAACTTCAGGCCCTGCTCCACCCGGGGGCGGATCACTTCCAGCAGGATGTCGTCCAGCTCGGTCAGGCCGTGGCGCGGGTCGCACATCATGACGATGCCGGTCAGGTTCTCGCGGCTGACCAAATAGTTGGCCATCACTTGCTGCCAGCGCAGTTTGTCCATCTTGGCCACAGCGGCGTAGCCGTAGCCGGGCAGGTCGGCCAGCACCGCGTCGGTGACGCCCTGCTTGCCCAGGGCAAACAAATTGATGTGCTGGGTGCGGCCGGGTTTTTTGGAGGCAAAGGCCAGTTGTTTCTTCTGCGTCAGGGTGTTGATGCAGGTGGACTTGCCCGCATTGGAGCGGCCCACAAAAGCGATTTCGGGGGTGTCCATCGCGGGCAGGTGGTGCAGCTGCGCGGCGGTGGTCAAAAAGCGGGCCGTGTGCATCCAGCCCATGGGGGTCACGGCGGGGGCAGCCTGAGC
>Ga0255127_1000121_pt1 | contig 42351 bp, 35 predicted proteins | sample Law_Miss_RepB_8d_FD_188555 | JGI IMG/M metagenome (GOLD analysis project Ga0255127, IMG submission 188555) | Freshwater microbial communities from St. Lawrence River, New York, United States - Law_Miss_RepB_8d | ecosystem: Environmental > Aquatic > Freshwater > River | place: USA: New York...
CGACGGCCGGGCGGCCGCGCGCAGGCGGGTGTTCGAGAGCAGCGCGGCGGCGGCGAACGATAGTGAGCTGCCGACGAAAGCGCGCCGGCCGAGCGCGCGCTCACCGGGCAAAGGAAAGACGGGAGGATTCATCGTAAAAGGTTCAAAGACTGGTCACCGATCGCGGCGCCACCAGCGCCTTGATCTGCGGGAGGTCGAACTCGCGCAGCAAGCCGAAGCAGAACTGTTCGGGCCGCTGCATAACGGTAAGGTCGCCGGTGATCACCTCGCGCAACGACGCCATGGCGTCGCGCTGCACCAGTCCACTGATCGCGTCGGGCTCGAGAGCGGCGGCGACCAATCCGATCAGGCCGGTGCGCGGGCCCTCGGTCGCGATCTCGACGGGACCCAGACCACGCTCGCGCGAAAGCCAGCGCGCCACGGCCGCAACCTGGCCGGCCTGGATGCCGAGCGGGCGCTCACCGATGGCGGCCACAAGGATCGCGAAGAGCCCGGGCTGGCCGGCGATCTTGGATTCGCCGAAATAAAACGGATCGACCGCGATGACGCGGCGCCCGGCGGCGAGCAACTCACGGACCCGCGGACCCGCGGCGGCGCGTCCGGCGTCGGCCAGCAGCAGTACCGTCGAGCGCGCGCCTGGAGGGGAAAGTTCGACCACCGGCACGGTCCAGTCGTTGTCCAGACGCAGGCGCCAGCGGCTCACGTCGGCCCCGCCCTCGCGCCCAGATCCGGCGGCCGTGGCGGCCACCCGATAAACAGGCGCGCGGACGATGGCCCGCAGGCGCGCGCGATCGGGCTGGCCGGCAACGGGCAGATTCGAGCTGAGCTGCAGCGCGAGAGACTGGAAGTCGTGGTTGTCTGCCGGCAAAGGCACCCGGAGAGCCTCGGCGGGGCGCACCTCGGCTTCGGAGGGAATTTCCGCCAGCGGGAAATCGGCGGCGCTGCCGAGCAGCTGGTCTCGCAGGAAGCGGTAGAAGGCCTCGCGGTTGTCGCGGCCGTAATTGTGCCCCGGGTCGTGGTTGACGTGCTGCTGGAGCTGGTCCGCTGCGCCGGCGAGACGGAACACCGGGGCTGCGGCCTGCACGAGCGGCGCGAGCGCGTAGTCGGCGCGGAAGCAGCAATTATCCTTCGCGTTGTAGCTGAGGAGGGTCGGCCGCGGCGCCATCATCGCGGTGAGGTGCGTGTAGTCGACGACCGTGGCGAGGTCGGACGGCGTCTGCTCGGAGTCACCGAGGTCGAGCGCCGGGAACTGCACGCGGGTGACGTAGCTGGAGTAGCCCGCTACCGGGTTCGCGAGCCGCACGCGCTCGTCGAGCGCGGAAAGGAAGATGGTCTGCCATCCGCCGCCGGAGAGGCCGGTGACGGCGACGCGCCCGGGATCGGCGTTGGGCAGAGAGAGGGCGACGTCGAGGGCGCGTTGCGCGGCGAGATGGAAGACCGCGAGCCCGCTCGTGCCGCAGAGATCGAGCTGGTTCATGCGGTAGTGGTCGAGGCCCTTCTCCTCGAGCAGCTGGCCGCGCCCGAGCCACTCCGGGTTAAGGGCGAGGATGCCGCGCTTCGCGAGGTTGATGCAGCGCTCTTGGATGTAGGGCGTCGCCATGCCGGTCTTCTCGTGGCCGTTGACGTTCAACACGACCGGCACGCGACCCGTGAGACGATCCGGCTGGTAAAGCAGCGCGGGCAGCCAGAGCCCCGGCACGACCTCGTAGCGGAGCTTGCGCACGCTGTAACCGTGCGGCGTGGCGAGGGTATCGAGCCATTCGACGCGCCCCGGGGCCGAGGCCCAGGCGCGGGCCTCGCCGCGGAAAACAACCTCGTCTAGGACTCGCCGGCGCAACGTGGCGGCGGTCGCGCTCCAGTCAGCCGCGGTCGCCGCCGGGGGCATCGCGGGAACGCGTGTCGCGGTGAAGACCTGTACCTCGACGGTGGTCTGGTTGGGCGCGAGGATGGCCTCGGCGAGCGGTTCCGTTTCTTCTGGCGCCTTCTCGGCGGCGATAGCGAGCAAGGCCGGCAGCAACAGGAGCGAAAACAGACGGCGCTTCATGGGGGCGGGGTTGGCGCCACCACAGCGCGGGTAACCGGCCTGTCAACCGGTCATTCCCCGCCGCCGGACTTATTCCGCGACCTCCAGCCGGAACGGAACGAACTCCTCGCGGCCGGCGACGTTCAGCTGCGCCCAGATGGTGAAGGTGCCCGCGCGCGGGACGGTGAGCTTGAAGCGGAGGTTCACCCGCGCCGGGTCGGAGATGGCGCCCGCCGGGGGCTCGACGGGATGCAGGTGCGCGAAACCGGAGCGCTCGGGATCAAAGGCGACCAGGTGCGCGTAAGCGTCCATCACCTTTTCCAAGGCGACCGGGCCGCCTTCGGTCCGAACGACGGTGAACTCCAGGTCGAGCGGCTGACCGGCGCGCGCGAGGCGCGGGCTGATCGCCAGCGTGAAGCGAAGTCCGTCCTGCTCCACGGAGGAGCCGGGTCGCGGCGCGGCGAACGGCGGCCCCGAGACCACGAGGTCGTCGTTGGCGTAAAGGCCCCGCGCGGTGGCGGCGGGAGTGAAGTCGGCGAACACCCGGTAGGTGCCGCCGCCCCGCGGCGTGAAGCGGAAGTTCCACTCGCCGGGCACGGTGCCGGGTTCGGGATGGAGGTGCTGGTAGTCGCCGAGAGTCGGATCGATGAGGAGCAGATGCAGCCGGCGGGTGTGGGTGACGAGCAGATCAGGCGGCGCTATCACCTTGCCATTGGCGGTGCGCAGCGAAACGACCGCGCGCACCTCGCGACCCGCGACCGGCGGCGCTTCGGTGCGGACACTCATCGCCACCGGCGAGCGCATGGCCACTACGGGAATGAACTGCGGGTTGAGGGGGTCGCAGAACTCGATCGCGCCGGCCCCGCGGTTATCCACCCGGAAGTCCATGTGGTTCAGGTCGGATCCGCTGGGAATCTGCCGGAGAGCAAAGAAAATGAGCCAGGCGACCGCGGTGATCGCGGCGGCCTGGCCCCAAGCGAACGGGACGCGGGGGACGGAAACGGCGGAACTCATGGTGATTTCATGCGGCGCACGAAGTCCTGCGGCTCCCATTGGCTGCCGTCGGTCCGGTGCGCGATCCGGCCCTGGGGATCGATGAGCAGGGTCGCCAGGGTATGCTGGAGGATATCCCCTTGGAACTGCGTGATGACCCCGAACTGGGTGAGCAGATCTCGGATCGCGCCCTCGGGCCCGGTGAGGAAGGAAAAATTCGCGGTGTCGATCCCGCGCACGGAGGCGTACTCGCGCAGCACGCCGGGCGTGTCGTGCGCGGGATCGAGCGTGATCGAAACGAGTTCCAGGTCGGCCACGCCGGCCTCCCGCGCGAGCCGCTGCACGGTGATCATCTTGGCCGTGGCAGCGGGGCACATGGTCGGGACCGGGCACCGCGTAAAGATGAAGTTCATCATGATGCGGCGGCCACGGAAACGGGACCCCTGCACGACTCGTCCCTCCTGGTCGTAGAGCGTGAAATCCGGCGCGCCCTCCCCCACCTCGCGGTAGGCGTTCTTGCCGCGGGTATGGGTGTCCTGCCGCAACTGCAGCGCGCCGGTGGCGATGGAGCGCGCTTCAATGGTGCGGTCGTCGGGCCAGATCCGCTCGAGGCGGAAATCGCCGTCCTTGCTCGGGATCAGGTCGGCCCGGATGCGCTGGCCCGGCCGCGCGAGCGCGAGGTCCCCGTCGGAAACGAGGAACTCCATGGTCATGGCGGGCATGTAGCCCTTGATCTCGTCGTGCCTCACGATGAGGACCTTGCGCTCGGCCTCGACGCGCAGGATTTCGCCGGTGAGCGGATGGCGCGCCGCCTCAGCCGCCTTCGCGGCCGCCGCGGCGCCGGAATCGCCGGGCGCCGGGGCGCGACCGCAGGCGGCGACAAGCAGGGCTAATCCCGCGAGGGCGATCGGCACGGCGGTATTAGCGGTCATCCGCGTACCGATTCGCACGGCTCACAAGATTGTCAAAGGGTTTGCCCGCGCGCGTGGTCCGCATTCATCTGCGACCTCACGCACCATGGCCTCCTCCGCTGCCACGCGCACCGTCACCCACAAGCCCGCCCTCGCCGCCTTCGCCGTGGCGGGCGCCGTCTGGGTATTCGTGTTGGTGACGCTCGGGGCCTTCACGACGAGCATCAACGCGGGGATGGCGTTTCCCGACTGGCCGTTGTCGAACGGCTCGATCAACCCCGAGGGCTGGCTGCGCGATCTATCCATGTTCGCCGAGCACTCGCACCGGCTCACCGGCGCGGTGATGGGCCTGATCACGATCGGGCTGGCCGCTTGGGTTTGGCGGCGAGAGGAGCGGCGCTGGTTGCGGCACCTTGCGCTCTGGGCCCTCGCGATCGTCGTCATCCAGGGGCTCATCGGCGGCAAACGGGTGCTGCTGCATGAGACCGCGGTGCCCGGCTTCCAGATGTCGCTGGGCGAAATGCTGCGCATCCCGCATGGGATCCTCGCGCAGGTCTATGTGTGCATTCTGTTCGCGATCGCCGCGGCTTGCTCCCGCCGCTGGATCGAAGGCACGGCGCCGGTGGGAACGGCGGTGCGCCGCGCGGGGATCATTTGCTGCGTGCTTATGCTGGCGCAGCTCACCATCGCGGCCACCATGCGTCACAACAACGCCGGACTGGTGATCGGCTCGTTCCCCCTCTCCACCCCACCCCCGGGTAACCACCTGCTGCCGCAGGTCTGGGATTTCCGCATCTCGATTCACTTCGCGCACCGCGCGATGGCGCTCGTGCTGGCCTTCGCGCTCACGTGGTTCGCCTGGACGATCCGGCGAGACAAGGCTTCCACGCTCGCGATGCGCGCGGGAGCCTCGGCGCTCATCAGCCTGCTGGTGCTGCAGATCCTGCTGGGGGCGCAGGTGATCTGGACCCTCCGCAAGCCCGAGATGACGACCAGCCATGTGGTGGTCGGCGCCCTGCTTCTGGCGGTGACTTTCTGGCTGACCTGGGTGGCGCACCGCGACCGCATCGAGGGGCCCGCGCCGCTCGCGACGCCTTCCCGGGCATGAGCGCGCCCGCCTCCGCGAGCTTCCGCGACTACCTCGAGCTGACAAAGCCGCGGCTGAGCCTGCTGTCGGTACTGACGACGGTGGTGGGCTACCTCGCGGCGCGGCCTGCGTGGGACGGGGCTAAGTTCACGCTGCTCCTGGCCGGCACCTCGCTCGCCGCGGGGGGCGTAGCGGCCCTCAACCAATGGCTGGAGCATGACACCGACGCACGGATGGCGCGGACGGCAGGGCGACCGATCCCCACAGGCAAGGTCGCACCTGGTTCCGCTTTTGTGATGGGCTGGCTGATGTGCACGGCCGCCTTTTTCCTGCTTTTCCTGAAAGTTGAACGGCTCGCGGCCGTCTTCACGCTACTGACGGCGGTTTCCTACCTCGCGTGCTACACTCCGGCAAAACGCTGGTCGGCCTGGAGCACGGAGATCGGCGCGATCGCAGGGGCGTTTCCGCCGCTGATTGGCTGGAGCGCGGCCGAGGGCGGTGTCTCAGCGCTGGGCTGGATTCTTTTCGGCGTGCTCTACTTCTGGCAGATTCCGCACTTCATGGCAGTGGCGTGGACGCATCGGCGGGATTACTCGGCGGTGGACTTCCCGATGCTGCCGGTTCGAGACGAGTCCGGCCGGAAAGTGGCGCTCTGGTCACTGCTCAACACGGTCGGGCTCATCGCGGTCAGTGTGCTGCCCCCCTTCCTCGGGCTCGCCACGTGGGCCTACGGGGTGGCGGCCGCGGTGCTGGGCGCGTGGTTTCTTTGGCGCGCGGCGTGCTTCACCCAACCCGCGACGCGCGACCCGGCCGCCCGTAAGCTGTTCCTCACCTCCATTGCCTACCTGCCTCTGGTGCTCGGGGCGCTTGTCGCCGACCGGCTATTCTACCGATGAACGTCCAAGACATCCCCGCCCTCAACGCCGCTCTCAACGCCCTCGCCACGGCGCTGATGACGGCCGGTTTCGTTTTCATCCGCCAGGCGCGCGTCGCGACGGAAGAATCCACCCGCGCTTCGGCAATCGCCCGCCACCGCAAGAGCATGATCTCGGCCGGCGTGGTCTCCGCGGTTTTCCTCGTCGGCTACGTAGCTCATAAGATTCTGGTGCGGGGGGTGCATACCCCGTTCGGCGGCACAGGCGCCATCGCCACCGTGTATTACACGATGCTGATTTCCCATATCCTGCTCGCGATATCCATCGCTTACCTCGTGCCGAGGACATTCCTGCTGGCGTTCCGGGGGGATTACGCGCGCCACCGGGCATGGGCGAAATGGACCTTCCCGATCTGGTACTACGTCAGCATCACCGGTGTCCTGGTCTACTTCTTCCTGTACCGGTGGTGGCCGGCCACGGCGGCCAAGGGCTGACCGCGGTAGGGAGCGGTCAGTTGTCGGAAATCCGGTCGTCTGACAGGCGACCCTGCACCTTGCGCCAAAGCTTCAGGCGGTCGATGTCGGATGCGACCCGGCCCCGCAGCAGCTCCAGACGGCGGTGCACGTCGAGCGTTTCGAGCAGCCGCTGCTTGAGCCGTGAGTCCTCGCACACGCTGAAGGCGGCGATGTCGGAGAAAATTTCCGGGTCGTCAACGGTGCGCAGGAAATCAGCCATCTCCTTGCCCCCGCCGGGCGCGAGTCGGAGCTTCACGGAGATCAAGCGCGCGAGCTCCGCGCGAAGGGACTCGTTTTCCACGGAGGATGCCCCGGCACTGCTCGACAAAGCGCGAACCCTGATCCGTCGGTAGGGCTCGTCGTGGGCGATCGAGAGGACTTCCACCCGGCAAAGCCCTTGAAGCAGAAGATTGGAGGTGCCGTTGTCGTTTTTCTGGCACGCGCGCACTATCCCGACCGTCGCCACCCGGCAGGGCGGCTCGAAGGCCGTCGGGTCGGAGGCGCGCTGGACGTCAAGACCGGCGACGGCGAAAAGTCGGTTCGACGCCAGCACGTCGCGCAACATCTGGCGGTAACGCGGCTCGAAGATGTGCAGCGGCATCAACGCCTGCGGAAACAGGGCGGTCCCCTGAAGGGTCATCACCGGGACCTCCTCCGGTAGCGTGATCTCCATTTCCATGAGGGCACCGTAGGGCCAAGTCGTTGGAATTCAACTGGGACAGAGATTGTCACACGATCGCCAGCGTGGTGTGACACCAGTGAGACAAGGTGGCAGATTTTGCCTGATCTTCCAACTAGCCAAAGTACTCAGGCGATTTTCTATCCTTTGCACATCAACACTTAAAGAAAGCAGCAGGAACCGCGGCACATGCATTGCTTTCGGGCTGCCATGAGCCGAATTCTGGGCATCGATCTTGGTACCACCAACTCCTGCATGGCTGTGATGGAGGGCGGAGAGCCCGTGGTAATTCCGAACGCCGAAGGCGCGCGCACGACCCCTTCAGTGGTGGCGTTCACCAAGTCCGGGGAACGCCTGGTCGGCCAAGCCGCGAAGCGCCAGGCGATCACGAATCCCCGCAACACCGTTTTCTCGGCGAAGCGTTTCATCGGCCGCAAGTTCACCGAGGTCCGCGAAGAGGCGCGCAACATGCCCTTCAAGGTCGTGGAGGGAAAGAATAGCGACGCCTACATCGAGGTGCAGGTCGGCGACAAGACGGAGCAATTCGCGCCGCAACAGATCGCCGCGTTCGTGCTGGCGAAGCTGAAGGCCGACGCCGAGGCCTACCTCGGGGAAAAGATCTCCCAAGCCGTCATCACCGTGCCGGCCTACTTCAACGACTCCCAGCGCCAGGCGACCAAGGACGCCGGTAAGATCGCCGGGCTGGACGTGCTGCGCATCATCAACGAGCCCACCGCCGCTTCCCTTGCCTACGGACTCGACAAGAAGAAGGACGAGAAGATCGGCGTGTTCGACCTCGGCGGCGGCACGTTCGACGTCTCGATCCTCGAGATCGGCGACGGCGTCTTCGAGGTGAAGGCCACCAACGGCGATACCCACCTCGGCGGCGATAACTGGGACGAGGCCCTGATCAGCTGGCTCGTCGAATCTTTCCGCAAGGAGAACGGCATCGACCTGCGCAAGGACCCGATGGCCCTGCAGCGGCTCAAGGAGGAGGCCGAGAAGGCCAAGATCGCACTGTCCTCCGCGCAGTCGGTCGACATCAACCTGCCGTTCATCACCGCTGACGCCTCGGGGCCGAAGCACCTCAATATGCAGCTCACGCGGGCCCGCATGGAGCAGATCTGCGATTCGTTGTTCGAACGCTGCACGCAGCCTTTCAAGAACTGCCTCAAGGACGCCGAGCTCACATCGGCTCAACTCGACGAGCTCGTGCTCGTCGGCGGCATGACCCGCATGCCGAAGGTCGTCGAGATCGCCCACAAGCTCGGCGGCAAGCCGCCGCACCAAGGCGTGAACCCCGACGAGGTCGTGGCGGTCGGCGCGGCGGTGCAGGGTGGCGTGCTCAAAGGCGAAGTGCGCGACGTGCTGCTCCTCGATGTCACGCCGCTGACGCTCGGCATCGAGACGGCCGGCCAGGTCGCCACGCCGATGATCCCGCGCAACACCACGATCCCGGCGAAAAAGACGCAGGTCTTCTCCACGTACAGCGACAACCAGCCGTCGGTGGAGATCGTCGTGCTGCAGGGCGAACGCCCGATGTCGCGCGACAACAAGGTTCTCGGCACCTTCCGCCTCGACGGCATCCCGCCGGCGCCGCGGGGCACGCCGCAGATCGAGGTGACGTTCGATATCGACGCGAACGGCATACTCCACGTCTCCGCCAAGGACCTCGGCACCGGCAAGGACCAGAAGATCACCATCCAAGGTTCCTCCGGCCTCTCCAAGGACGAGGTCGAGAAGATGACCAAGGAGGCCGAGCTCCACGCTGCCGAGGACAAGAAGCGCAAGGATGCGGTGGAGACCCGCAACCAGCTCGACTCCACGATCTACCAGCTCGAGAAGACGCTTCGCGATTCCGGCGAAAAACTGGCCGGGGGGCTGAAGTCCAAGGGCGACGCCGCATTGGCCGACGCCAAGAAGGAACTCGAGAGCAACGACGTCGACCGCATGAAGGCGGCGATGGAAAAGCTCTCGGCGGTCGGAGCGGAGATTTACCAGGAAGCGCAGAAGGCCGCCCAGGCCGCGGGAACTCCCGCCGGCGGCGAACCTCAGCCCGGCGCAGCCAAGAAACCGGAGAAAAAGGCCGACGTCGTCGACGCGGACTTCGAGGTCGTCGACGACGACAAGAAGAAGAAATAGCCTCGCCCAATCCTTTTGGGCGTCGCCGCGGTGCTTCCGCGCCACCGGCACGCCCATTTCAACCCGACAACCGGCAATCCCACAAAGATTCCGTTAAGAAAACCCAACCACAACCACATATGGCTAACGTCAAAATCAAGCCCATCGGCGATCGTGTTCTCGTCGAACACATCGAGGAAAAAGAGCAGGTCCGCGGAGGCATCATCATCCCGGACAGCGCCAAGGAAAAGCCCCAGGAGGCCAAGGTCATCGCCCTTGGCACCGGCAAGAAAGGCGAGGACGGCAAAGTCCAGCCCTTCGAAGTCAAGGTCGGCGACCGCGTGCTGATCAGCAAGTACGGCGGCACCGAGGTGAAGCTCGACGACAAGAAATACACCCTGGTGCGCGAGGATGACATCCTCGGCGTCATCGGCTGAACCCAACCACCGCTCATTTAGCAAAAACCAAACCCACTCATCCACATGGCTTCCAAACAACTCCTCTTCGACGAGAGCGCCCGCCAGAAGGTCCTGCGCGGCGTCGAGCTCCTCGCCAAGGCCGTCAAGGTCACCCTCGGGCCCAAGGGCCGCAACGTCGTCATCGACAAGAAATTCGGCTCGCCGACCGTCACCAAGGACGGCGTGACCGTCGCCAAGGAGATCGAGCTCCCCGATCCCTATGAGAACATGGGCGCGCAGATGGTTAAGGAGGTCGCCTCCAAGACCAGCGACGCCGCCGGCGACGGCACCACCACGGCCACGGTGCTGGCCGAGGCCATCTACAAGGAAGGCCTCAAGAACGTCACCGCGGGCTCCAACCCGATCTTCCTCAAGCGCGGCATTGACAAGGCCGTCGAGGCCGCCGTCACCGAGCTCGCCAAGATCTCGAAGAAGGTGAACGACCGCGAGGAGATCCGCCAGGTCGCCACCGTCTCCGCCAACTGGGACCAGAAGATCGGCGACATCATCGCCGATGCCATGGACAAGGTCGGCAAAGATGGCACCATCACTGTCGAGGAGGCCAAGTCCATCGAGACCACCCTCGACGTCGTCGAGGGCATGCAGTTCGACAAGGGCTATCTCTCACCCTACTTCGCCACCAACATGGAGGCGCAGGAGGCCGTGCTCGAGGACGCCTACGTGCTGATCCACGAGAAGAAGATCTCCAACCTCCAGGAGTTCCTCCCGCTGCTCCAGACCGTCGCCAAGGGCGGCAAGCCCCTCCTCGTCATCGCCGAGGAAGTCGAGGGCGAGGCCCTGGCCGCGCTCGTGGTCAACAAGATCCGCGGCACCCTGAACGTGTGCGCCGTCAAGGCTCCCGGCTTCGGTGACCGCCGCAAGGCCATGCTCGAGGACATCGCTATCCTCACCGGCGGCCGCTGCATCACCGAGGACCTCGGCCTCAAGCTCGAGAACCTCCAGGTCAGCGACCTCGGCCGCGCCAAGCGCATCGTGGTCGACAAGGAGAACACCACGATCGTCGAGGGCGCCGGCAAGTCCTCCGAGATCCAGGGCCGCGTGAAGCAGATCCGCCGCCAGATCGACGAGACCACCTCCGACTACGACCGCGAGAAGCTCCAGGAGCGTCTCGCCAAGCTCGCCGGCGGTGTGGCCGTCATCAACGTCGGCGCCGCCACCGAGACCGAGATGAAGGAGAAGAAGGCCCGCGTTGAGGACGCCCTCCACGCTACCCGCGCGGCCGTCGAGGAAGGCATCGTCGCCGGCGGCGGCGTCGCCCTGCTCCGGACCTCCAAGGCCATCGACTCCCTCAAGCTCGAGGGCGACGAGGCCATCGGCGCGCAGATCGTCCGTCGCGCGATCGAGTCGCCCATCCGCATGCTCTGCGCCAACGCCGGCGTTGAGGGTGCGGTCGTGGTCGGCCAGATCATCGCCAGCAAGGGCAACTACGGCTACAACGTCGCCACCGGCGACTACGAGGACCTCGTGAAGGCCGGCGTCGTCGACCCGACCAAGGTCACCCGCACCGCGCTGCAGAACGCCGCGTCCGTCGCGGGACTGCTGCTCACCACCGAGTGCATGATCACCGAGATCCCGGAGAAGAAGGAAGCTCCGGCCGGCGGTCACGGTCACGGCCCGGGCGGCGGCATGGACTACTAAGTCCTGACGTCAGTCCTCCGAAACCTGCTCCCATCAGGCGCGCCACTACGGTGGCGCGCCTTTTTATTTTCCATCGGCAAACCCGCGGGCTTGGCATTGCCCACGGTCGGGATTCAGGCTGCCCGCCGCATGAGACTGACCGCGCTTTTGCTTGCCGCGCTCCTCTCCTCGATTTCGCGCGCCACCGCCGCGGAACCCATCGAGCCGGAAGCGCCCGCCAACCCGCCGGATCTTTTCACCAGTCCGGCGAAGGTGCGCCTGCTGAGGATCGCGCTCTACGAGGGACCGGGTTCGGGGGCAGCCGGGGTGACCCACGTCGCCAACCGTGCGCGTCAGCTGCCGGGCACGACCGTGACGCTCCTGAAGCCAGAGGAGGTCGGCACCCGGAGCTTGGCTGAATTCGACGTGATTATTTTCTCCGGAGGCAGCGGGAGCGGTCAGTCCAAGGCCATCGGCGACACCGGGCGCGCGAAAGTGCGCGAATTCGTGGCGGGCGGAGGCGGCTATCTCGGGATCTGTGCGGGCGCCTATCTGGCATGCGCCGGTTTCAATTGGGGGCTCGGAATTCTCAACGCGCGGACCGTCTCCAACAAATGGCAGCGCGGACGCGGCATGATGCGCATCCAGCTCACGGAAGCGGGCCACGGTCTTTTCGGTACGGTGAAGGAGCCCTTCACCATCCGCTACGCCAACGGTCCGATCATCAAACCGCTGGGCCGGACGGATCTGCCACCTTACGAGGTGGCGGCGGTGTTTCGCACCGAGATCGCGCAGAACGGCACGCCGGTCGGCGTGATGATCGACTCGCCGGCCGTCGTGCGCGCGCCATTCGGAAAAGGCCGCGTGCTGATCATCTCGCCGCATTCCGAGGACACACCGGGGCTGGAAAACTTCGTCCCTCTGGCGCTCGCATGGCTGGGCGCCCCTCGAGGTTTGGATTAAAGCACACCGCATGGAGGTCATCTTTCTCGGCACCGGCACCTCGCAGGGGGTTCCCATGATCGCATGCGGCTGCGCCGTCTGCCGATCGGAGGATCCCCGCAACCGGCGCACACGCACCTCCATCCACGTGGTGATGGACGGTCTGCACATCCAGATCGACGCCGCACCGGAGTTCCGCCTGCAGTGCCTGCGGGAGCGCATCGAGGCGCTGGATTTCTTCATCCTCACCCATGGCCATGCCGACCATATCGCGGGCATGGACGACTTGCGGCGTTTCTGTGACCTGCTCGGCGGCAACGCCCTGCCGGTCTATTCCACGACCGAGGGCATGAGCCGCGTGCTCGCGATGTACCCGTACGCCATGGCCGAGCGCCCAATCGCGAAAGGATACGCGGCCTTCCGGTTACTCGAGATGCCGGGAACCCTAGATCTGCCGCAAGGAACAATCCAATCGACGCTGCTCCCGCACGGAGGGATCAACACGCTCGGCCTGGTTTTCACGGAGCGGAGCAGCGGCCGGCGCTTCGCCTACTACACCGACTGCAAAAGCGTTCCGCACGGCGCAGTGGAACTGGCGCGCGGCGTCGACGCCCTCGCCCTCGATGGCCTTCGGCCCGTGCCCCATCCTTCCCACCTCTCGATCGCGGAGGCGGTCGAGGTGGCGGGGGAAATCAGGGCGAAGAAAACTTGGCTCACGCACCTGACTCACGCCACCGACCACGGTCCCGCGGAAGCCGAGCTTCCGCCAGGAGTACGCTTCGCTTTTGACGGACTCCGGCTGAGCCTCTGAAGCCTCCGATTAGCGGCATCCGGCGCAAGTTTGCAGGAATTGGACTTGCCCGCTTGCACGATCTTATTCGAATCGAGGGGTTTTAATCCCTACCATTCTTATCTGTATTTGTTTTATAGCCCCATGAAGCTTTCCAAAAAGGGCGAGTACGCCCTGCGTTCCATGATCGGTCTCGGCATTGCCTCCGAGGTCGGCAGAACGCTGGTCCAGCTTCCGGAACTCGCTGATAACGAGCAGCTCCCGCTTAAGTTCTTGGAGCAGATTATGCTCCGGCTGCGGGAGGAAAAATTGGTGATGGGCGTACGAGGGAAGTTTGGCGGCTACCGGTTGGCGAAGCCCGCCTCGAAAATCACCATCGGCTCAATCATCCGGGTCATTGACGGTCCGCTGGCGCCGTTGGGCTGTGTGAGTCAAAGCGCCTACCAAAAATGCACGTGCCCCGATGAGGCCCATTGCGGCCTACGGATGCTGATGCTCGACGTCCGCAATGCCATCACCGGCATTCTCGATCGCTACACCTTGGCCGACGTCGTGGAGGTCACGTTGCGCAAGTTGCGGCGCGGTGCGATGCCCCTCCCGTACGTACCGGAGTCCGAGGTTGTGCCGACGCGCGTCCCTGCGACCCATGCGCGCCGGCTCGCGCGTCGCGCGACCAAGCCCCGTCTGGATGAGACCGAGGGCGTTTTGCACCAATTGCTCGGCGACTATACCATTTGAGGTCCCGCCATGCTGTTAAGGTTGCTCATCGCCATTGGGCTGGAAGCGGTCTCCGCCGAGGCCGCGCCTCTGGCGGTACGCATCGGCTATTTCCCCAACGTGACGCACGCCCAAGGGGTTATCGGCAGCCACACCTCACGTCAGCACCAGGGATGGTTCGAAACGCGCCTCGGTTCGGATGTATCCGTCCGGTGGCTCCCGTTCAACGCCGGGCCAAGCGCCATCGAGGGCATTTTCGCCGGCTCCGTTGATCTCACCTACGTGGGCCCGAATCCGGCGCTCAACGGGTACATCCGCTCCGAAGGTGAGGAGATCCGGATCATCGCCGGGGCGGCGGAAGGCGGGGCGGCGCTCGTCGTCGCCGGGAACTCCGGCATCCGTACACCGGCGGATTTCCGAGGTCGACGCGTGGGTACGCCTCAGTTGGGAAACACCCAGGATGTCGCCGCGCGATCCTGGCTGAGGGCGCAGGGATTCAGGGTCACGCTCACCGGCGGCGAAGTGAACGTCCTGCCCGCCGCCAACCCCGACCTTCTCCAGCTTTTCACCCAGGGTCGGATCGACGCCGCGTGGACCGTGGAGCCCTGGGTTTCACGCCTCGAACAGGAGGTCGGCGCGCGGGTGTTTCTCGAGCAAGGCGACGCGATCACCACCGTGCTGGTCGCCAGTGCGAGTTTTCTATCCAAGCATGCCAGCGTGGCGGAACGGATCCGGAAGGCGCACGTTGAACTCACCAGCTGGATCAGCGCCCATCCCGCCGAGGCGATGGAACTTACCCGAGCCGGGCTCACCACAGAAACGAGGCGCGAGGTCCCTGGCGCGTTGATGAGGTCGGCTTGGAAAAGGCTACGGTTCACCGCGAAGGTCGAGCCGGAGCGATTCAAGGTCCTGGTGGAGGACGCGCGAAGTGTTGGCCTGCTGCGGCGCTCAGTCCCCCTCGAAAGGCTCTTCCCGCCGGCGCCATGAATCCTACGCGCCCGATATCAGCGCCAACACCGTCGAAACTCTCCCTCCGCGGGGTGGGCAAGTCCTTCCGCGGACGAGGCCGGGAAATCCGAGCGCTGGAAGATGTCACGCTGGAGGTGTCCGAGGGCGAGTTTGTTTGCCTGCTGGGCCCCAGCGGTTGCGGGAAGTCCACCCTGCTCAACATCGTCGCCGGCCTCGAGAAGGCCGACGAGGGACAGGTTCTTTGCGACGGCGAGCCGGTTCTGAACCCCGGGCGCGACCGAATGATGATGTTCCAGGAATCCGCGCTGTTTCCGTGGCTGGACGTGCTGGAAAACGTGCTCTTCAGCCTGCGGCTGAAGCCAGGCATGAAAGCGGCGGAACGACGCGAGGTGGCCGAATTCCATCTCCGATTGGTCGGACTCGAGAAGTTCAGCCGTGCGTTCGTGCACGAGCTTTCAGGGGGAATGAAACAGCGCGTCGCCCTGGCCCGGGCGCTCGCGCCCAACCCCCGGGTGCTGCTCATGGATGAACCGTTTGCCGCGCTGGACGCCCTGACGAGGGAACAGCTCTACGGTGACCTGCAGCGCATCTGGCGGGACCGCCGGAAAACCATTCTTTTCGTGACCCATAATGTGCGGGAGGCGGTGTGCCTGGGCGACCGCGTGGTGCTGCTTTCTCCACACCCAGGCCGCATCAAGCGCGAGTTTCACATCGGGTTGCCACGTCCGAGGGAAATCAACTCGGTCGAGCTCGCCCTCCAAGCGACTGAAATCATGGGCGAACTTAAGGCCGGCCCCGGGGCGCGAACGGAAGAGAGGCGAGTGGCATGAAACGCTTCCTGCCCACCTTCATTTTCTTCGCCGGGCTGCTGGCCGTGTGGGAACTGCTGGTCCGCGCCCGCATCTGGTCACCGGTGCTGGTGCCCTCGCCGCTCTCCGTTGCGGGCTATCTTGTCGAGGCGCTGGCGGACGGCACGCTGGCGTCAGCCCTGCTTGTGACGCTGCGCCGCCTGCTGCTGGGCTACTCGGTCGGACTCGCGCTCGGGGTGCCGCTCGGTCTGCTCACAGCGCGCTTTCGCGCGCTGGCTGACACCCTCGGGTTGCTGGCGCTCGGGCTGCAGGCACTGCCTAGCGTCTGCTGGGTGCCACTCGCGCTCCTCTGGTTCGGACAGACCGAAGGCGCGATGTTCTTCGTGGTCGTGATGGGGACGCTGTGGTCGGTGATCATCGCCGCGGACAACGGCGTGCGCAACGTCCCGCCCATTTATGCGCGCGCCGCCCGCACCATGGGCTCGAACGGCCTGCACACCTGGCTACGAGTGATCCTGCCGGCCGCGCTCCCGCACGTGGTCGGAGGTATGAAGCAGGGCTGGGCCTTCGCGTGGCGCAGCCTGATGGCGGCGGAGATTTACGTCACGATCCTAAGCGGCTTCGGCCTAGGCCATCTGCTCCATTACGGCCGCGAGCTGAACGCCATGGAGCAGGTCATCGGCGTGATGATGGTGCTGCTGGCCGTCGGCCTGGCCGCGGACCGAGCGCTCTTCTCACCCTGGGAACGGCTCCTGCACCGGCGGTGGGGAACCGACCGCTGAACCTGGATTTTATCCCAAAAACCAAACTCAACCCGTCATGCCACGCATCCATAACGACATCACCGAGACGATCGGTAACACCCCGCTCGTCCGCCTCAACCGCACCGCCGCCGCCCATGGCGCCCAGGCCGAAATCCTGCTAAAGCTGGAATTCTTCAACCCACTCTCGAGCGTGAAAGACCGCATCGGCTTCGCCATGATCGATGAGGCCCTCCGCTCCGGGAAGATCGACGCCAAGTCCGTGCTGATCGAGCCCACTTCAGGCAACACCGGCATTGCACTCGCGTTCGTTGCCGCCGCCAAGGGGCTGAAGCTCATCCTGACCATGCCCGAGACCATGAGCCTCGAGCGCCGCAAGCTGCTCAAGATCCTGGGCGCGCGCCTCGTGCTCACCGAGGGCGCCAAGGGCATGAAGGGCGCCATCGCCAAAGCCGAGGAACTCGCGACGCGTATCCCCGGCGCCGTGATTCTCCAGCAGTTCACCAATCCCTCCAACCCTGCCATCCATCGCCGCACCACCGCGGAGGAGATCTGGCGCGACACCGACGGCCGGGTGGACATCGTTGTCGCGGGCGTCGGCACCGGCGGCACGATCACGGGCATCGGCGAGGTCCTCAAGACCCGCAAACCCTCGGTCAAGATCGTGGCGGTGGAGCCCGACGCCTCGCCAGTCCTCTCGGGCGGTGCCCCCGGCCCCCACAAGCTGCAGGGCATCGGGGCTGGCTTCATACCCGGCGTACTGAACCAGAAGATCTACGACGAGGTGATCCGCGTGAAGGAAGCCGACTCGGGACCGGTTTCGAAGCAGATCAACCAGCTCGACGGCATCGCGGTCGGCATCTCCTCCGGGGCGACCGCGTGGGCGGCGCTCCAGTTGGCGAAGCGGCCCGAGAACAAGGGCAAACAGATCGTCGCCATCATGCCGTCCAGCAGCGAACGCTACCTGTCGTCATGGCTGTTCGCCGACATCAACGTCGAGAGCGACTCCATCGACGACCTGCTCGGGCCCATCGCGGGCTGAGCCGTCGCTTCGGACCGTTTTCTTTTGGTACGCGGGGCGAAAGCCCCGCGTTTTTTCATTCCTTCAGCGGTGTCGACGATACCATCCGGCGAAAGCGAAGCCAAACGCCACCATTCCGCCGAAAAGCCCCACCAGCTTCATCATCACGCCCGCCAGCACCTGGTCGTGCATCGGGGAGAAGGTCGGAAACAGCCGGGGCGCAAACTCGTAGGTCGGGTAGAGCACGTCGTGCGAAAACGTGATGAACGCGAACAAAGGCGTCATAGCGATGATGATCGCGAGGAGGTAAAGCATCTGCACCCCGAACGCGCGGCGGGGCAGCACATTTGAGGGGCTAAGCACGGGCCACCAGTACAGCACCGCTGCGCCAAAGAACATCAGGTGCTCGATGATGTGCACCAGGCGGTCCTGCAGCGCCCAGTCGTACAGGTCCGGTGCGTGCCAGACGCTGACCACCAGCGTGTAGATGACGCCGGCGACCAGCGGATGGGTGAAAAGCCGCGCCGGCATCTGAATCAGGCGCGGACGGAGCAGCGGGTCGATCATCCATGCGGGTGCGCCCTGGAGCAGCAGGATCGCGGCGGGAAAGATGAGGATCTGGTGCTGCAGCATGTGCGCACTGAACAGGAATCGCTCGGCCACCTGATCGAGTGGGGATCCGACCGCGATGTAGAAGGAGAAAAGGCCGAGATAGAAACGAACCGCCTGGGCCCGCGGAAAAGGCAGCCCAGGGGCAAGCTTTGAGCGCAGAGGTCCCGCGGCGATCGCCCAGAGCCATCCAAGAACAACGAGCCCTCCGACCAGCCAAGGTTCATTGTGCCAATGCCGCCAATCGATCATGGGCTGCACCATGCAGCCTCCGGGCGATAATTCCAGCGCCGCCGGACAGGCGGGTCGTGAATAAGAAAAAAAGCGGTCCGCATTCGGACCGCTTTTGCGCGAGAGGAAATCAGAGGCCGGGTCAGGTCGGCAACGGCAGGCTGGCCTCGGCTTGGAACAGGGCGATAAGGGCCCAGGCGGTACCACCCGCGATGACTAGACCGATGAAGAAGAGGACAGTGCAGAAGGGCTTATCCCAGCGCAGGTGCATGAAGTAGAAAATGACGAACAGGAACTTCACGGCAGAAAGCACGACCAAAGAAGTGACCAAGATCCACTTCGCGAACGGCAGGTAGACGGCGACGATCTCCACCCCGGTGATGACCGCGAGGAGCATGGCTATCTGAACATAGATCTGGAACTTGCTCTCGTCGTGACCGTGATCGTGGCCGCCATGGGCCGGGGAGTGCGCGGGGGAGCTCATCGGTTCAGAGGTACTCGAGCAGGTAAACGGCGGTGAAGATCACAATCCAGACGATGTCGACGAAGTGCCAGTAGAGGCCCATGGATTCGACATCGATGGCGTTAGCGACGCCGAAGTGGACCGGGCCTCGCGGACGGGCGAACCAGACGCAGCCCCAAAGGGCGAGTAGCATCGCGCCGATCCAGAGGACCTGCTCTTTCATGAACAAACCCATCGCGCCACCCAGCGAGGGCTGGACTTGGATCGCGTGAACGAGACCAAGGGTGACTTTCAGGGCCAGCAGCAGTACGACGATGAGGGTCGCGGCGTGGAAGATTTGCCCGGAGAACCAGGAACGTTGCGCGGAACCCGCACCGGGCTTAAAGGAACGAACGTACATGAGCGCCAGCCAGAGGACACCAATCGCGACGTGGCAGCCGTGCGTACCGGTGAGGGTGTAGAAGGTGGTCCCGAGCAGGCTGTTCGAGATCGTCATCTTCTTGTCGTGGACGAAGTGCTCGAACTCGTAGACTTGGCACCCGAGAAAGATCATCCCGAAGAAGATGGTCGTGAGCAGCGACCACCGGCAGCTCTTCACATTGCCCTTCTGGATCGCGGTGACCGCGAGGGCCATCATGAGCGACGACATCAGCAGGATGAACGTCGAGAAAGAGGTGAGTTCCGGGCTAAAAATGACCTTGGGATCCAGACCACCCGCGGGCGGGTGCAACCGGTAAATAAGGTGCGTGGAGATCAGCACCCCGAAGAACATGCAGTCCGAAGCAAGGAAAGCCCACATGAGGAGCTTTTTGTTCGGAATGCCCGTCGAAGTGGTCGGGTCGTGATGATGATCGATCTCGGCCGTGGCCGCGTGGCTGCTCATTGGGAAGGCGATGCTCGGGGTTGCGGGGCGTTCGCTCAATGTCCGTGACCGTGGTCCTCGACGGGCTTGCCGTCCTTGTCGAGATGGAGGTGGTAACCCTCGTTGCCCTCCAGCGACCAGAAGTAGATGCCCACGAAGGTAATCACGCCACCAATGAGGGTGAGGCCGAGCTTCGCATGGATGCCCGGGGCGGGATTGGAATCAAAGCAAGTGACACCGATCGCGACGACGAGCAGCCCCATGCTGGCCACAAACGGCCAGATCGAACCGAAGGGCATGTGAATGCCCCCATGGGCCTCCTCCGCCTTGGCCTTCTCAGCACGCTCCCGCTCGATCTCGGCACGGTTTTGCTTCTCATACCACCAGGAGTCGCGGGCGTGGACCGTGGGGATAGCAGCAAAGTTGTACTCGGGCGGCGGGTTCTGGAGCGACCATTCCAGCGTGCGGCCGTCCCAATAGTCGCGGCCGACCTTCTCTCCTTTGAAGTAGGTGTAAGCGAGGACGGCGAAGTAGATGAACATGCCGATGCCGAGCAGGTAGGCGCCCATCGTCGCGATATAATTGGCGGTGTTCCAACCCAGGTTCGGATCGTAGGTGAAGGTACGCCGCGGCATGCCATTCAACCCGAGAAAGTGCATGGGGAAGAAGGTCACGTTGAACCCGACGAAGATCGTCCAGAACGAAAGCCGGCCCCACCCTTCGCTCACCTTGCGGCCGAACATGAGCGGGAACCAGTAGTGCAGCCCGGCGAGAAGCGCGAAGATCGAGCCGCCGATCAGCACGTAATGGAAGTGAGCGACCACGAAATAAGAATCATGCTGCTGGGCGTCGGCGGGGGCCGCGGAATGCATGATACCCGACAGGCCACCCATCATGAACATCCAGACGAAGCCGAGCGCGAAAAGCATCGGAGTGCGCATCATGAGGTGACCGCCCCACAAGGTGCCGATCCAGTTGAAGATCTTCACGCCCGTGGGAACCGCGATGGCCATGGTGGCGAGGGCGAAGGCCGCGGTGGCGACCGTGCCCATGCCAGTGGTGAACATATGATGACTCCAGACCGCAAATCCCAGGAAACCGATGCACGCACCGGAGAAGACGACGATCGGGTACCCGAAGAGCGGCTTGCGCGAGAAAGTCGGCAGTATCTCAGAGATGATGCCCATCGCAGGGAGAATCAGGATGTAAACCTCGGGGTGGCCGAACACCCAGAAAAGGTGCTGCCACAAAATGGGCATTCCCCCGCCCGAAACCTCAAAGAAGGCCGTGGAGAAATTCCGGTCCATCATCAGCTGGACCAGAGCGATCGTGATCGCGGGGAACGAGAGGACGATAAGGAACGACGTGACGAGCGTCATCCACACAAACACCGGCAACCGCATCATTGTCATCCCGGGCGCGCGCATGTTGATGATCGTGACGATGAAGTTCAGCGAAGCCGCGATCGAAGCCACGCCGAGGAGCTGCAGGCCCATGATCCAGAAATCGATCGCGTGCTTCGGATTGTAGGTCTTCGAAGTGATCGGGGGGTAACCCACCCAAGCGCCGTCAGGAGCACCGTACTTGTCGGCCGGCAGGAACCAACCGATGTTCAGGATGATCGCGCCGGCCACAAAGGTCCAAAGCGAGAAGGCGTTGAGCCGCGGAAAGGCGACGTCGCGCGCCCCGATCTGCAGCGGCATGATGAAGTTGAAGAACGCCGAGGACAGCGGCATCACCGCGAGAAAGATCATCGTGGTACCGTGCATCGTGAACAGCGTGTTGTACTGCTGCGCCGTGAGCACGTTGTTGTTGGGCACCATCAGCTGCGTGCGGATCAGCAGCGCCTCGAAGCCGCCAACCAGAAAGAAAATGAGGGCAAAAAAACCGTAGAGGAACCCGATCTTCTTGTGATCGACGGTGGTGAGCCAGCTCATGAGGCCGGTCTTGGCCGTCGGATGGGCAAGGAACTTCGGGGCAGCCGGAACTTGCTCCTCCTTGATAAGGTGGGCGGTGTTGGCCGATGCGTCCATGGTAGTCGGGAAGAGAACTAAGGTTGCGGGAAATTACGCGGGCGGATCACTTCAGGCTCTCAAGGTAGGCGACCAAGGCCACCTGCTCCTCATCGCTGAGAGCGATCTTGTTGTCGCGGTAAGCCTTGGCCATTTTGTTGCCCGGTTTCACCGACTCCGGATCGCGCAGCCAACGACGGAGCTGCTCCGAATTGTTTTCCAAGAGACCGGCGCCCACCGTGGAACGCGATCCGAAGTGGGAGAGGTCGGGTCCCTGGATACCCATCGCGCCGTGACCACGCACCGTGTGGCACGCGTTGCAGGTCTTGGCGGCGAAAAGCTGCCGTCCTTGGGCGATCAGGGCGGTATCCTCGTTCTTTTCCGGCAGTTGCTTGGCCTGCCACGACTTGAGCGGATCACGGTCGAACTGAGCGGAGACCCCGGTTTCATTGGTCCGGAAGGAGCGGAGGGCGACCACCTTCTCGCGGGATTTCGCGGAATCAGCCGGCCGGACCGCGACTTGGCGCGCGAGCGACTGCTGCTGTTGCAACCACTCCGAATACTCATTCGGGGCAAGCGCGATGACGCGAAAGCGCATCACGGCATGGGAGTCGCCGCAGTACTCCGCACACTGGCCCCAGAAGTAGCCCGGACGATCGGCTTTGAGCCACAGGAGATTCCGACGGTTAGGCGTCATGTCGACCTTTCCAGCCAGCTTCGGAACCCAGAACGAATGGTTCACGTCCACGGTGCGGAGGTGAATGCGGATCGGCTTACCCACCGGAATGACCAACTCGTTGCCCGTAACGAGGGGCGCCTTGGCGCCTGCGTTGTCGAGGGCAGCCATTTCCGAAGGGTACTCGAACTTGAACCACCACTGGTAACCGGTCGCGGTGATCTCGAGAGCGTCTTTTCGATCGGCCTCAGCCACATCGTAAGTCGACCAGATCGCCTTCACCGTGGGAACGGCGATGATGACCAGCGCAAGGACGGAGGCTCCAATGAGTCCGAGCTCGATTAGGGGGTTGCCGTGGCCCTGGGGAGGCGGTTCGGCATGCTCGTCGGCCTCGGAGCGCGCCCGGAAGCGGATCGTCGCATAGGCCAGCACGGCCCCGACAGCCACAAAGATGAACAAAGTCACCCAGACAGTAACCCAGAAAAGCTCCAATTGCGTTCGGGCTACCGGGCCCTCGGCGATCATTGTCGTCTGATGGCCGTCCATCCGCCAAAAATTAAAGTCGCAACCGGAAAGCAGGAACAGGGCCGGCAGCGCGATGAACGAACCTAGCGCTGAACGGACGTGGCGGAGTCGTTGGGACATGGCGTCTGGCGTGGAGCGTGGAGGCGCGGGAGGATTCCGGGAAAAACACAACGTTGGAGAAGGGTCCGCCGTTTCAAGCCCTAATCACCCGCGGCTTACCAAGTTAAGGAGACGACCCCGGCGGCATTTGCGGGGCTAATTCGCGCGACGGAATCGGCCTTTGGGATTTGAATGTCGCGACCGGCGCGGCATCGTCCCGCTGTCATGAAAAACCTTCGCGCCCTTCTCCCCTTCGCCGCCGCGCTCTGCCTCGCCGGCGTTACCCAGCTCTCCGCCGCGGCCGCGCCGCGTGAGATCGAAATCACCGCCAACGATCAGATGAAGTTCAACGTCACCGCGATCGACGCGAAGGCGGGCGAACAATTGAAGATCGTGCTTAAGAACATCGGTACGCTGCCGAAGGAGGCGATGGGCCACAACTGGGTGCTGCTCAAGCCCGGCACCGACCTTAACGCGTTCGCGATGGCCGCCATGACGGCCAAGGATTCCGACTACGTGCCCGCCGCCCACAAGGACAAGGTCGTCGCCTTCGTCAAGGTCCTCGGACCCAAGCAGACCGCCGACACCACTTTCACCCTGGCCGCTCCCGGTGAATACCCGTTCGTGTGCTCCTTCCCCGGTCACTACATGCTCATGAAGGGCACCATCACGGTGAAGTGACCGGCCCGGAATAGGCAGCTCCTCGCAACGCCGGACGCCTGCGTCCGGCGTTTTTATTTGCCCGGAATCAGCGCTGCGCGCCCCTTGCCAACGGATCCCGGCGCGGCCAACCGACTGCCATCCGAATCGCCGCGTCCGAGAAAGCTCCATGAGACCAAGCCGTTACACCCCGCTGCTAATCCTGGCCGCCATCCTCGCGGGGTCACGGTCCCAAGGGGCCTCGGTCGCGCTCGAGGGCGATGTGGTGGACCACGGGGTCGCCACGCCGCTGAGCCAGCATCGCGGGATGGTCGCGACTGCCGACGGAGAGGGGCGTGATGTTATGCTCGTCTGGCTCTATGACCACCGGGGCGGCTACGCGTTGCTCATGATCGACGCCGAAACCGGGCGCACCCGGCAAATCGCCACTCCCTACCCATGGGGCGGGGACGGACCGTTTGCGTCACTGCTTTCGAGCCGGGGGCGCTATTACACCCTTTTCGGCGGCCACTTCAGCGAATTCGATCCCCAGAGCCGCGCCTTCACCTTCGTACACAAGACGGCTCCTCGAATGGCGATGAGCCTCACCGAGGCGGACGACGGCACGGTATGGGCGGCAACCTACCCCAACACCGGGCTGGTCTCATTTGATCCGAAGGGGCGCCAAATGCGGGAGGTTGCCTCCGCCAACCGGGAAAACTGGGCGCAGTACCCGCGAAGCCTGGCGGCGGGCTCCGACGGCTGGATTTACGTCGGCATCGGCACCGCGGCGGCGCAACTGCTCGCGCACGACCCGCGCTCGGGCGAAACGCGGGCGCTGCTGGACGCCGACCAGCGCGGTGCGGGCACCGGCGTGGTCCGGCGCGATGTCAGCGGCAAAGTCCTCGGCGAGATCCCGACTCCCAAGGGACCGCGCTGGTTCGAGCTGGCGGGAGGCCGGGCCTTTCCGCTGGAAACACGACCTGCTTTCCTGCCGAAGCCAGTGATCGCGGGAGACCAAGGGCTCTTTCACCCGCGTTTCCCGAGCGGGCGGGTGGCGGAATCGTGCGACACCGTCGAGCGGACGATTTCCGTTCGCGAGGCCGGGACGGGAGAGCGAAAGACGGCGGGATTCGAGTACTCCGGCGACGGTGCCCACATTGTGTCGCTCGCGGCGGCGCCGGACGGAACCATCACGGGCGGAACCTCGTTTCCGATGCGCATGTTTAGCTATGATCCGAAACGAGATGCATGGGAAAACCGGCCGGCCTTCGGTCAGTTCAACACATTGGCGCGACAGGGCGACCGCTTATTTGTCGGCGGCTACGGTCACGGATTTCTTTTGGAGTGGAACCCCGCCAACCCTTGGGCGGCGACAGCTAAGTCCGGTGGCGGCAACCCGGCTTTCCTCACCGAATGCGCGCCCACGATCAACCGGCCGCATGATCTGCTGCCGATGCCAGACGGTCGCACAGTCGTTCTCGCCGGCACCCCGGGGTACGGTCTGACCGGCGGCGGGCTGCTGATTTGGAACCGCGCCTCGGGGCGCCGGCGGTTGTTACACCACGAACAATTGCTGCCGGACCAAGCGACGATGAGCCTCGTGGCGCTTTCCCCGCAAAAACTTCTGGGCGGAACCACCATCGAGGCCGGCACCGGCGGGGAACGGAAAGCGAAGGAAGCGGAGCTCTACATCCTGGACCTGGAAACCGGGAAAATCACGTGGCGATCCGCCGTGGAGCCGGGAGCGCAGAGCATCACCGACCTCGCCCCCGGTCCCCGCGGCCTGGTCTACGGATTCAGCGACCGGACTCGTTTCCTTGTGTTCGACCCGGCGCGGCGTGAGGTCGTGCACACAGCGGATTTAAAGGACTCCTTCGGACCGGTGGTGACCGGGCAAGGACCGCGCGCCCTGATCCGCGACGAACGTGGGCGCACTTTCGTGCTCTTCCAACGAGGGGTCACGCGGATCGACGACGCCAGCTTCGCGTTGCAGTGGGTGGCGAAGTCGCCCGTGCCCGCGACAGCCGGCGGGGACATCCTTGGAGGCCGGCTTTATTTCGCGGGCGGGTCGCATCTCTACAGCGTCGCGCTGCCCGATTGACGGATCCGGACGGCCGGGAAACTGGAGCCAACACCCGGATTTGAACCGGGGACCCACGCTTTACGAAAGCGTTGCTCTACCAGCTGAGCTATGTTGGCGCGAGACCGGGAGGGAACGGTGGGCGGAAAGGATCGCAAGCAACTTTTTCCCCGAGGGGCGCGGCTCAACCCGGACCGCCGGTGATGTAGCTCTTCAAGCCTTCCGCCTCGGCATGGTCGTTCGCGGCAACCCAACGTGAGATGTCTCCGATCGAGATCAGGCCCGCCAGCCGGCCGTCGGAAACCACGGGCAGGTGGCGGCAGCGCTTCGCGGTGAAGATCGAAGCCACCGCCTCCACGCTAGCGTCAGGTGAAACCGTGATCACTTCGCGCGTCATCACGGCCGACACCGGAGTCGTCCGCGGGTCGACGAGGCCCAGCACCCGGCAGAGCACATCGCGCTCGGTGAAAATTCCGGCGATAGCTCCGTCCGTAAGTACTACGATCGCCCCCACCCGGTGACGGTTCATCTCGGCGACGGCGGCGAGTATGCTCACCTCCGGGGAGACGCTGAAGACCTGATCACCTTTGCTCCGCAACAGGACCGAGATCGGGAAATTCATGGCTTGGCGGGATTCCCGGCAAGATGCTCAGCAGGCACGCAACGGCAAACGCCATCCCGGCGCGTGACGGAACCGTGAGCAGGAGTTGGATCAGGTCCGCGGGCCGCCCAGCAGCTTGTCGAGCGCGCCGAGGCTTTTGACCGGCGCGGACTTCGCACCCGAAGGCTTGGCGGCGACCGCGACGATCGGTTTGACCACGGCCGGAGCGGCGGCCGCTGCAGCCGAACCCGGAGCGGAAAAACGCAGCTCAGCGATCCGGCGCTCGAGCTTCAGCGCTGAGACGGGCTCCGCCGTGCCGAGTTCCTGTGCGAAAAGACTCACCCGCAACTCCTCCAGCTGCCAACGCAGCCGGGAAACCTCCGCGGGATCGGCTTCGCGCGGTAGCTTTCGCCACGCGTCCTCGAGGGTGGCCGCCTGGCTCTCGCGCTCGGCGTCCTTCGCCGGATTCCGGCGCGCCCGTTCGATGCGGAGACGCATGGCCTTCAAGTAGCGCGGAAAATGCGCCAGCCGCGGGAAGAGAGTCGCTCGCAGGAAGTCCGCCGGCAGCAAGGACGCGAGATGCCGCGCCACGGCGGACGGCGCGTCGGGCGCAACCTGCAGCTCGAGCCGCAGCGAAAGGATCTCCCGCAAAAGATCGCCCAGCCGCGGCACGATCCCGCGCAGGTCCGCCCGCGCACGCTCGAGAACGACCTCGAAAGTCCCCGCTTCGGCGGGCTCGACCGGTCGGCCGGTCACCCACGCGCGGATCGAATCGAAGGCGTGCGACTCCAAATCAGCGACCGGCGCCAACGTCGCCACCAGTGGACCCAGTTCACGCAAGGCCCGCAAGTCCCGCTGCGTCCACATCAGTTCGCGTCCCAGCTGCGTTTCGAACAACGCCTCCAACCCGCGCCGCGTCGCTTTCGCAGCCTCATCCGGAGTGCGGAATAAACGACGGGAGACGCCGTCGGGCCCGGCCTGCAGGCCGGGAAAGGCGTAAACCGGCGCTCCCGCCTGCTCCGTGACGAGCACCCGTTCCGGCAGACCGTCAAAAGCCCAAGTGGTGTGGGCGGGCGTTTCCCAGCGCGCTCGCGCCGCACGCCACGCCGCCGGCTCCTCGCGGGCCACGGTCACGCTGGCGGCAAGCGAACGGGAAAGAAGCCCCGAACGGATCTCGGCCAGATCGCGGCTGGCGGCGAGTTCCCGCCCCGCACCATCGACCACCCTCACCCTAACGCGAAGATGGTCTGGAGGCGGCTTGCCGTCCCAAACGGCGGCATCAAGCGCGATACCGTGCGTCTCGGAAATGACGGCCGCCAAGGCCTGGACCAGCGACTCACGCCGCTCCATCAGCCGGTCCCGTGACGCAACTTTCCCCGCCAGAGACCGGGCGGTCTCCGCGAGGGGTACGAACGCGCGCCGCAATTCTTTGGGCAGGACGCGGAGGTGATGCTCCACTTTGGCCTCCAAATGTCCGGGGACCGCCCAGTCCAGCGCCGCCGGCGTCAAGGCCTCCGCCTCCCCCACCCCGACTTCGAGGGTAACGCCGTCGTCGGCCTGCCCCGGCCGGTAGGCGTAATTGAGCGGCAAGACGCGGGTGCTGAGCGGCAATGCGGCCGGAAAGGCCGTGGCGTCGTGCTCGACCGTGGCGGGGTCACGCAGATCGGCCGGTTCCATCATGAGGAAACGGGGCTCGGATCCGCGACGCTCGCGCACCAGCGCGACCAAATCGCCGACCGCGCTCACGCCCTCCGCCGGCTCGCCTTCCCCTCCCGGCAGCAGCCGCGCCGCGTAGAAGCGGTAGGCGGCCTCGTCGAGATTCAGGTACGAGCTGTCCCGCGCCCGCGTGAGCAGATCCTCGATTTTTTCCCGCACCGTCCGGTTGTGGGCCAGGAAATCCAGCGGGAACGTGACGGTGTCGTTCACCAGACCCTCGCGAATGAAGATCTCCGTTGCATGCCGGGGATCGATGCGCCCGTAGGCGACGGCCCGGCTCTCGAGTTCAAGCCCGTAAAGCCGCGAACGGCGGCGTACCATCACCCGGCCGCCCTCCGCGTTCCAGAACGGCTCGCTGTGCGCCACACGCACCACATGGGCCCCGAGTTCCAGCGCCCAGAGCGGGTCGATCCGCGCGCACGTGCGAGCGTAGAGGCGCGTGGTCTCCACGATCTCTGACGCCATGATCCAACGTGGGCCGCGGGAACTGGGGCGGGCGGCGCCTTTCGGCGCGCCATCCTTCGGCCGATGCTTGGCCCGCGGGTCCTCCCGGCGAAAAAGCACGGAGCCGGGAAACAATCCCACCCGCCGGTCCTGCGTGGCCTTGTAAGCGCCGCTCTCCTCGTCGAGTTGCGCGATGTTTCCGAGCAGCCCGGCGAGGATGCTGCGGTGGATGGCGCGGTACGCCGGCGTCCCGAAGCCAGTCGAGCGGGGATCGGTTTCCTGCATGCCGGAGAACGCGGAGGAAACGCGGAAGCCGTCGCGCCCCTCAAGCGCGTCCATGAGTTGCGCGTGGATGTCGCGCCACTCGCGCATGCGCGGGTAACTGAGGAAATGATCCCGGCAAAAGCGCCGAAGCCGCGCCTGCGTCATCCGTTCCACCTCGTCATGAAAGGCGTCCCAGATGGCCAGCAGGGTCAGGAAGTCGGAGTCGGGATGGGCGAAACGCCGGTGCGCCGCGTCAGCCTGCGCCTGCCGGTCGAGCGGGCGTTCGCGGGGATCCTGGATGGAGAGACCGGCAGCGATGACGACCACCTCGCGCAACGCCTTTTCCTCCCGCGCCTGCAGGATCATGCGCGCCACCGTGGGGTCGACCGGCAGACGCGCCAATTCGCGCCCCACCGGCGTGAGTTCGATTGCTCCGGCGACGGCGCCGGGCGCGGTGGCGCCCAATTCCTCCAGCAGCGCGTACCCTGCCCGCACGGCCTTGGCCGAGGGCATGTTGATGAACGGAAAGCGCTCGATGTCGCCGAGACCGAAGGCCTTCAGGCGGAGGACGACGTCCGCGAGGTTCGCCCGCTGGATCTCCGGCTGGGCGAAGCGAGGCCGCGCCAGATAGTCTTGTTCCGAGTACAGTCGGATACAGACCCCCTCCGCCACGCGCCCGGCGCGGCCGCGGCGCTGGTCGGCGCTGGATTGGGCGACCGGCTCGATCGGCAAACGGCGCGTGCGGGCCTGCGGCGCGTAGCGGCTTACCCGTGCAAGGCCCGTATCCACGACGTAGCGGATGCCGGGTATGGTGAGCGAAGTCTCGGCAATGTTGGTGGCGAGCACCACCTTGCGGCGGGTCGTCGGCGCGAAGACGCGCTGCTGCTCGGTGTTGGACAGGCGGCCGTAGAGCGGGACCAGTTCGCAATCGCGCAGCCGCCGGCCGGTCAACAGGTCCCCGGCCTCGCGGATGTCGCGCTCGCTAGGCAGAAAAACCAAAATGTCGCCGGTGGTGCTTTCCCGCACGATCCGCTCCACCGACTCGACGGCGCCATCGATGTAATGGAGCGCCTCGGCGCGGGCGGAGGCGACCGCGGAGGCGTCATGCCGCTCTTCATTCTCATCGTCTTCGGCGTAGTCCCGCCCCAGCGAGTCGAGCGGGGCATGAATCACCTCCACGGGAAACATGCGGCCCTCCACCTGAATGACGGGGGCACCGTCGAAGGCCGCGCTGAAGGCGGCGGTGTCGATCGTGGCGGACGTGATCACGATCTTCAGGTCGGGCCGCCGGAGGCGAAGGCCGCGCAGGTGACCGAGCAGGAAGTCGATGTTGAGCGAACGCTCGTGGGCCTCGTCGATGATCACCGTGTCATACTCGCGGAGCAGCGGGTCCCCCTGCACCTCGGCGAGCAGCATGCCGTCGGTGAGAAATTTAACCACGGTGGCGGACGACGTGCGGTCGTCGAAACGCACCTTGCAGCCGACCTCGCGTCCCCAGGCGACACCCATTTCCTCCGCCACACGCCGGGACACGGACAACGCAGCCACCCGCCTCGGCTGGGTGCAGGCGATCCGCCCCCGCGCGCCGCGCCCGGCGGCGAGGCAAAGCTTCGGGATCTGAGTCGTCTTTCCCGAACCCGTCTCACCCGCGAGAATCAATACCTGCCCCGCCGCGATGGCGGCGGTGATCTCCTCGGCCCGGGCGCTGATGGGCAGCTCGGGAGGGAACTCGAGACGGAAGGGAAAGGACGGCTGGGCGTCGGAAGGCACGAAGAGACTTGAGCTTCCGAAACCTCCGCGGGATGACAAACCTTCGATGCGACAACCACCGCTCCTGCCCGCCGAAACCCTTGAGCGCGTGGAAAGGCTCGCCCGATTCGACGGGATAACCCTCGTGATTCTTGGTTCCTTGTTCGCGATCACGGCCGCCAGCGTCCGCGACGTCCCTTTCGCGTTGATCGGACTGCTTGCGGCGGGAGCCGGCGCCCTGGAACTCCACGGAGTGGGATTGCTGCGCGAGGGCGAGCGGCGCGGGATGACCTGGCTCGTGGCTAGCCAACCCATGCTGCTGGTGGTGATCTGGTGCTACGGGGCTTTACGCCTGCTTTTCTTCGAGCCGCCGCCCCTGAACGAAGGAATGGCGGACATCGCGAAGGCGGGCGCCGCGCAGTGGGGCATGCCGGTCGAGGAGTATTTCCGCCGCGTGAATCAAATCATTGTGGGAACCCTCTCGGTGATCGCCGTGCTGTACCAAGGCGGGATGACCCTTTACTATGTCCGGCGTCGCGCCGCGGTGGCAGCCGCCCTGCAACGCGAAGACCCCGCGCCCGCCGGGCCCGGCGAATCCGCGGACGCGTGAAGCGCGACCGGAGCAGGCCGGCTTGCACCGTTAGATTCCAGGGGTAGGGTCGATTCTCATGTCGAAAGAGCGCTACATAGCCGCGAAGCAGCAGTGGGCGGAAAAACAGCGCGCCCGCGGGATAACCGCCCGGGCGGAAGCGGCTCCGGACCGCCTGCCACCTGGGCAGAAACTAACCACCGGATTCCCGGTGTTGGACCTCGGCGTACAGCCGCGGATCGCGGAGCAGGACTGGCGGCTGCGGATCGACGGCCTCGTTGAAAACCCCGTGTCACTTACCTGGTCCGACTTCAACGCGCTGCCGCAGGTTGAGGACGTGAGCGACTTCCACTGTGTGACCACGTGGAGCAAGTACGATTGCCGCTGGGGCGGTGTGGCCTTCACCACGCTTTACGAATTGGTTCGGCCCTCGCCGGACGCTGGCTTCGTTTATTTCACGAGCTACGACGGTTACTCCACCAACGTCGCGCTGGAAAAATGCCTCGATGCCGACGTGCTGGTGGCGACCAGCTTCAACGGCGCCCCGCTTCCGCTGGAACATGGCGGCCGGGCCCGCGTGATCATTCCCAAGCTGTACGCTTGGAAGGGCGCCAAGTTTGTTAACGGCATAACGTTTCTTGCCGAGGACAAGCTGGGGTTCTGGGAGGTTCGCGGTTATTCGAACACCGCGGACCCTTGGACCGAGGACCGCTACGCTTGAGCTAAGGCGGAAATCGGGGTTGCTGGCAGGCCGGCGTTTAATTGTCCTCCATGCGATGGCTTTGATTTCGGCCGCCAAACCAGCCGCAGGGAAACCCGCCGTCCGCGGGTCCTCGGGCTCATCCGGCGCGATGACGGCGCAGGCATTGGCGAAACAGAAGGCCATCGAGAAGAAGGCCAAGACGTACAAGCTGCCTCTCGGCGAGCTCGCCATTTTCACGCAGCAGCTCGCGTCACTGCTCACGGCCGGCCTCCCTCTGGTTCAGTGTCTCGAGGCGCTGCAGGATCAAACGGAGGATCCATATTTCCGGGTGGTGATCCGCGACGTGCGCGTGGACATCTCGCAAGGCAACTCGTTCTCCTCCGCCGTTCGGAAGTTCCCGAACTCCTTCAACAACCTGTTCTGCTCCATGGTGGAGGCGGGCGAGGCGAGCGGCGGCCTGGCGGAGATCCTCGGCAAGGTGGCGGGTTACTTCGAATCCACCGTGAAGCTGACCAAGAAAGTGAAGTCAGCCATGACCTACCCCATCGCCGTCATCGGCCTCGCGGTGGCGCTGGTTAACGTGCTGCTCATCTTTGTGATCCCGGTCTTCGCCGGAATGTTTTCGGATTTCGGGGCGAAGCTGCCGGCGCCTACCCAGTTCCTGATCGACGTCTCCGATTTCATGAAGGCCTACTGGTGGGCCATCGGCCTGGGTTGCTACGGCGCCTATTGGATGCTGGGCAAATTCGTGGCCACACCGAACGGCCGGCGTGCCAAGGACCGTTTCCTCGTGCGCGCGCCGATCTTCGGCAATCTGGTCCACAAGATAGCGCTTTCGCGCTTCTGCCGCACCTACGCCACCCTAATCCGATCAGGCGTACCGATCCTGCGGACCCTGGAGATCGTCGCCGCCTCCAGCGGCAAGGTTCAGATCGAGGACGCTTGCGCCGAGATCGCGAAGCACGTCAGCCAAGGCGGTCAGGTGTCCGAGGTCATGGCCGCCAATGAATTCTTTCCCCCCATGATGAAGCACATGGTCAAGGCGGGGGAGTCGACCGGCAACGTCGACGGGATGATGAACAAGATCGCGGATTTCTACGACACGGAGTGCGATGCCACCGTCGCCGCCCTGACGTCGCTCATCGAGCCGATGCTCATTGTATTTCTCGGAGTGGTGGTGGGAGGCATCGTCATGGCGATGTTTCTGCCCATCTTTCAGATGGGTGCGGTGGCCGGCGGGGTCTGAGTACGCGGGGCGCAAAGCTGGTTGGCGGCCGCCGGCAAGGGTCGTTTGACATCGCGCCTTCCGGACGAGACCCTCGGCTCCTTTTCCCGACACCATGCCCTCCGTCCTGATCGTCGACGACCTCATCTCGATCCACGAGATGCTGGAGGCGGTCATACAACCCACCGGTTTCGCGACCTCCTTCGCCACGGACGGGGAAAAGGCGCTGGCGCTCTACAAAGTCGAGAAGTTCGACCTCGTGCTGGCCGACATCGACATGAAGCCGATGGACGGGATCACCCTGCTCAAACGTCTGAAGCTCTACGACCCCGGCGTGGTCGTGGTGATCATGACCGCCTATGCCTCCACGGAAAGCGCGGTGCAGGCCCTGAAGTTCGGGGCGTTCGACTACCTGCAGAAGCCGTTTCGCGTGGACGAATTGATCGCCACGCTGCGTCGCGGGATAGAGTTTCGAAACCTGCAGGCTGAACGGGCGGCGCAGGGCGGCGCCGCCGCCCAAAGGGGAGCCGACCTAGACTCCCGGTTGATCGGCGGCGGCGAGAAAATCACCCGCTTCAAAGCACAAGTCCGCAAGTTGACGGCGACCCGAACCGCGGTGCTGCTGCTGGGCGAGAATGGCACCGGCAAATCGACGGTTGCCGAGATCCTGCACGCTGCCAGCGGCGCCCCGGACTCCACCTTCGTCCGTATAGACTGCGCCTTGGCCAGCCCGGAGAAGCTCCGCGAAGGTTTGCTCGGTTCGGCAGGCGCGGGCGGTTCCTGGGTGCAACAGGCCAAGGGCGGCACACTGTTTCTGCAGCATCTACCGTGTCTCGATTTGGAGTTGCAGGAGCAGTTGGTCAGCGTGCTCCGCAACAACGCCAACCATTTCCGTCTGATTTGCTCGAGCGGTGAGGACCTTGAGCGGTTGGTGGAGGAAGGTCGGTTCAACGAGGAGTTGCTCTATCGGGTCGCATCGCTGCCCCTTACCGCGCCCCCGCTCCGCGAACGCATCGAGGATCTCCCGGCGCTGGTGCGGCACTGGGCGGCCCAAGCGGTGAATCCCCACCTGGACACCAAACTGATCGAGTTCACCGACGATGCCTTCGCGGTGATGAGCGCATACCATTGGCCCGGAAACGTGACCGAGCTGTTCCAGGTCGTCTCCCGGATCGCCGCCGCCACCACCACGCGCGTCGTCACCTCGCAGCAACTGCCGCTGCGGCTGCGCGAGGTGAAATCATGGCCGACCCTGGAGGAATTCCTGCGGGGACAGGAACGCCATTACACCGATCAGGTGCTGCAGGCCTGCAGGGGCGACAAGGCCGCCGCCGCGAAGGTTCTCGCCGTTCGGCCGGAGCGATTGAATTGATCGGAAGGGTCGGGCGCTCCCGACAGGTCTTTCACCACCGGGAACCGAATCGCAGAGGCCCATCGGGCCTGGACAGAGGACGAAACCGCTTTCCCGCTTGCCGGCGGTTCCGCCGCTCACAACCCTCATCGAAATCTACGTCATGCCCAAGCGCACCGACCTGAAATCGATCCTTATCATCGGCGCCGGCCCCATCGTCATCGGCCAGGCATGCGAGTTTGACTACTCCGGCACCCAGGCCTGCAAGGCGCTCAAGGAAGAGGGCTACCGCGTCATTCTGGTTAACTCCAATCCGGCCACCATCATGACCGATCCGGAGTTCGCCGATGTAACCTACATCGAGCCGCTCACGATCGAGTTCCTGGAGAAAATCATCGCCACCGAACGTCCCTCGGCGCTCCTACCCACTCTCGGCGGCCAGACGGCCCTGAATCTATCGATGGATCTCCACCACAAGGGTATCCTTACGAAGTACGGGGTGGAGATGATCGGCGCGAAACCCGAGGCGATCGCCAAGGGCGAGGACCGGGAGTTGTTCAAGAAAGCCATGCTCCGAATCGGCCTCGACGTGGCCCGCTCCCGGACCGTGAAGTCCCTGGAGGAGGCCCGCGCGGCGGCGGATGAGCTGGGCATGTTCCCCCTCATCATCCGCCCGTCGTTCACGCTCGGCGGCGCAGGAGGAGGCATCGCGTACAACCGCGAGGAATTTGAGCGCGTCGTGGCCAGCGGACTGGATCTTTCCCCGGTGCACGAGGTGCTGGTCGAGGAATGCCTGCTCGGCTGGAAGGAGTACGAGATGGAGGTGATGCGCGACCACAAGGACCAGTGCGTAGTCATCTGCTCGATCGAGAACTTCGACCCGATGGGCGTCCACACCGGCGATTCCATCACCGTGGCGCCATCGATGACGCTGACCGACAAGGAGTACCAGGTCATGCGCGACGCCTCCTTCGCCGTCATCCGCGAGATCGGCGTTGAGACGGGCGGCTCCAACATCCAGTTCTCCGTGGATCCCGAGACCGGCCGGATGGTCGTGATCGAGATGAATCCGCGCGTGAGCCGCAGCTCGGCCTTGGCCTCGAAGGCGACCGGTTTCCCGATCGCGAAGATCGCCGCCAAGCTGGCGGTCGGCTACGCGCTCGACGAGCTGCGCAACGACATCACGCGGCTCACGCCGGCGAGCTTCGAGCCGACGATCGACTACGTCGTCACCAAAATCCCGCGGTTCACCTTTGAGAAGTTCCCCGACGCCGACGCCACCCTCACCTCCGCGATGAAGTCCGTAGGCGAGGCCATGGCCATCGGGCGCACCTTCAAGGAATCGATCCAGAAGTGCCTCCGTTCACTGGAGACGGGCGCCCGCGGCTTCGGTGGCGGAAGGTATGGCGGCGACGAACCGGTGGAGGAAAAGATAATCAACGCCAAACTCGGCACCCCGAACGCCGAGCGGATCTTCTATATCCGGCACGCGTTTCGCGCCGGGTATTCGGTCGAACGCATCTTCGATCTCACGAAGATAGACCCGTGGTTCCTGCACCAGCTCCGGGAGATCTGGGAGATGGAGACCTCGCTCGCCGGCCGCACCCTCGCGGCGCTTCCCGACACCGAGCTCCGCCGCGCGAAACAATTCGGCTTCTCCGACGCCCAGCTGGCGCACCTGCTGAAGTCCGACCTCACCACCGTGCGGGCGGATCGCAAGCGCCGGGGCATCAACACCACCTACCGGCTGGTAGACACCTGCGCGGCGGAATTCGAGGCGTTCACACCGTACTACTATTCGAGCTACGGGGACGAAAACGAAATCCTCCCGCCCTCCGGGAAGAGGAAGATCATGATCCTCGGCGGCGGCCCCAACCGCATCGGGCAGGGCATCGAGTTCGATTATTGCTGCGTCCACGCCAGCTTCGCCCTGCGTGAGATCGGCTACGAGAGCGTGATGGTTAACTCCAACCCGGAGACCGTCTCCACCGATTACGACACCAGCGACCGGCTCTTCTTCGAGCCTCTCACCCTCGAGGATGTGCTGGAGATCTATCATCAGGAAAAGTGCGACGGGGCCATTGTGCAATTCGGCGGCCAGACCCCGCTGAATCTCGCCGGCGCCCTCAAGGCGAACGGGGTGAACATCATCGGTACATCGCCTGAAAGCATCGAGATTGCCGAGGATCGTAAGCTGTTCGCCGCCATCCTCCACAAGCTCCAGCTGCACCAGCCCGACAATCGTATCGCGACCAGCGAGGCCGAGGCCATCGCCTGCGCCGGCGAGCTTGGATATCCGGTGCTGGTCCGCCCGTCGTTTGTTCTCGGCGGTCGCGGCATGTTCATCCTCTACAGCGAGGAGGAGCTCAAGGGGGTCGTTCGTCAGGTCTTCGACGTGATGCCGGGAAAACCCGTGCTCATCGATAAGTTCCTGGAGGACGCGATCGAGCTCGACGTCGATTGCATCAGCGACGGGGAAACCTCCGTGATCGGTGGAATGCTCGAGCACATCGAGTACGCGGGCGTCCACTCCGGCGACGCCGCGATGGTCATGCCACCCCACACGCTCTCCAGCTCGGTCCTGGACGATGTCCGGAAGGCCACACACGCGCTGGCGCGCGAACTGCGGGTGATCGGGCTAATGAACGTGCAGTTCGCGATCAAGGAACAGCAACTATACGTCCTCGAGGTCAACCCGCGCGCCTCGCGCACCGTTCCGTTCGTCGCGAAGGCCATCGGTGTTCCGCTCGCCAAGCTAGCCGCCAAGGTCATGACCGGGGCAAAGCTCCGCGACCTGGGCTTTACCCGCGAGCAGACGCCGAAGCATTGGTGCGTGAAGGAGGCCGTGTTCCCGTTCGTCCGATTTCCTGGCGCCACGATCGCCCTCGGACCGGAGATGCGCTCCACCGGCGAGGTTATGGGGTTGGACGCCGACCTAGGCGTAGCCTTCGCGAAAGCCCAAGCCGCCGCGAAGCCCGGCCTCCCTACTCAAGGCAATGTCTTCCTATCCGTAAAAGACTCGGACAAGAAGCGTGCCATCGGCATTGCCCTCGAACTGGAGAAACTGGGTTTCACGATCTGCTCCACCAGCGGGACCGCCAAGGAGCTCACCGAGGCGGGAGTCAAGGTGCGCAAGCTTGCGAAGATTCAGGAGGGTCGTCCGAACGCGGTGGATCTCATCAAAAACGGTCAGATCCAATTGGTGATCAACACACCGGCGGGGATGATTCCGCGACGGGACGAGAACGCCATTCGCGCGGCCGCCCTGGCCCACAACGTCTGCATCATGACTTCCATCACGGGCGCCGCCGCCGCGCTCGATGGCATCCGCTCTCTACGAGACAAGCATGTCGGGGTATGTCCGATTCAGAAATACCGCGGCAACGTGAAGATGCTCTGAGCAACCTGAAGGGTAACTTACTGCCATGCCCTCAAAGGCTTTGCCGCCCGTCGCGTTCGTTTTGATCGCTGTGCTGACCGGCTGTACCACGACTTCGTCTTCCGAATCCGGCGAAAGCGCCCGCCCCGAAACGGAAGCCACCGCTTCCTCGGAATCGTTCCGGTCAACGGAATCGAAGTCCGCGGCGGAAGAGGACCCCCTCCGCCAATCCTCGCGCGAACGGACCACGCGGACGCCAGCCCAGGAAGGCCGTTCGGAAACACCCACCAACACCGAGCGTGCGGCGGCTAGGAGCGCTCTTGCCGTCGCAACTTCGGGCGGCACCGCCGATATTTCCCGCCTGGTGGAACAACTGAGGGAAGCAGGTCGGGAGCTTGCCTCCCTGAGGGCGGCTAATGCGCGTCTGAGGGTGGAAAAGGCCCGTGCCGAGAAGTCAGCCCAGACGGCCGCTGAGTCTGAGGAAGCGCGGCGTGCCCGCGAAAAAACCCTCACCGAGCTCAAGGCCGCCGGGGAAGAGATGCGCAAACTGAGGGAAACCGTCGACCGCCTGGGGGAACTCCTATCGGAGGAAAAGGGTCTCCGTACGCAAGCCGAGGCCACCACGGCGCAACTTCGGGAGGAACTACGAACCATCGCACGGGCGGTCGGCGAGTTGGCCGTCGAGCCGCGCAGCGACGAGGACCGCCGCCGAAAGCGTGAGTAAGGCGCCCACCGGATGACGCATCACTCCCCCACCCTGATCGCATTGCTCCACGGCGCCGACCAGCCGGGTCTGGTAGCGAGGGTGTCCGGCTGGATTTTCGAGAAAGGAGGAAACATCCTCCATGCCGATCAACACCGCGATATGGAGGCGGGAATTTTTTTTCAACGAGTTGAGTGGGTGCCGGCGGACAAAAGCCCCATGCCGCTCGCCGGCGCCGCGGAGGAGTTCGCGCGCTTCGCCGTTTCGCTTGGGATGCAGGCGCGCGTGCTCTCTTCCGCCCAGCGGAAACGTATCGCGCTTTTCGTCTCGAAAGCGGACCACTGTTTTCACGATTTGATCCTACGATGGAAGGCTGGGGACCTAGCCGCGGACATCGTGGCCGTGATCAGCAACCATCCGGACCTCGCCGAGGCGGCCCAGGGCTACGGTATCCCTTTCCACCACATTCCGGTGACCGCAGAATCCAAGTCTCAGTCGGAGATGCGCCAGTTGGCGATTCTCCGCGACCACGCCGCTGAGTTGGTGGTGCTGGCGCGCTACATGCAGGTTCTGACACCCGGCTTTCTCGATCAGTTCGGGAAACCTGTGATCAACATTCACCACTCCTTCCTGCCTGCGTTCGCCGGTGGCCGGCCTTACCATCAGGCCTACCTCCGGGGAGTTAAGCTCATCGGCGCGACAGCGCATTACGCCACTCGCGATTTGGATGAGGGACCCATCATCCATCAGGACGTGGTGCGGGTAACCCACCGGCACGACGTGGACGATCTCGTGCGATTAGGCCGAGACCTTGAGCGCCTCGTGCTCGCCCAAGCGGTTCGCTGGCACCTGAACGGCCGCGTACTCGCCTACGGCAACAAGACGGTCGTCTTTGATTGAACCGACCCCGCGGCCGAAAATCAGCCGCGGCTCGCTGCCGCTACTGCGGTAGCAAACACCCGGGCCTTGGCCGAAATACCGTTCCAATCCCCCTCTTTCAGCGCCTTACCGTCGATCAGCGAACTCCCCGCCGCCACCGCAAAGGCACCGGCCTTCAGAAACTCGCCAACGTTAAGCTCATTAACCCCGCCCGTCGGCATCATATCGATCTGAGGAAAAGGAGCCCTCACCGACTTGATGTAGCCGGCGCCCAGCGCCTCAGCGGGGAAAATTTTGACCACGTCCGCACCTGCTTCCCAGGCCTGTAAAATCTCCGTCGGTGTGAACGCACCGCAAAAGACCGGGATACCGTAACGCCGGCAGATGCCGATAACCTCGGGACGTACCGCCGGAGTCACGATAAACCGGGCTCCCGAAAGAATCCCCGTCCGGGCAGTTTCGGCATCAAGAACCGTACCTAATCCGAAGAGGAATCCCGGCAATTCCGAAGTTGCCTTCTCCAGCATCGGGATGGCCCCCGGAGTCGTCATCGTCAGCTCAATGCTGGTCAAGCCGCCATCGGCCAAAGCCCGCGCGCAATCCAATAATCCCGCCGACGACTCAGCTCGGATAAGCGCCACGACGCGCTCCGACCGAATTTTCGCCAAGACAGACTCCCGATTCATTGGGTGCAAGTTTTTAAACAAGGCACTAATTCTTATTCGACCAACGAAAAAACCGGCCAAGAGGCCGGTTTCCAGCGGTTTCGCGATCGAAACCTGACCTTACTGGGCCAAAAGCATGTTACGCGATTGCTTCAGGGTTCTGGTGACAGAACGCTGGTGCTTGGCCGAAAGTCCGGTGTACTTCCGGGGAAGGATCTTTCCTGTGTCGGTGACATAACGAACCATCGCCTGAGGATTCGTGAAAGGAATTTCAGCCGGAGTGGGGGTCTGTTGATTTTGCTCGGAAGTGCTCATGAGGAGGCGTGAAAACATGCTATCGGTCCAAGGGTGTCAACCGGCATTTAAGGTCCGACGGCCACCAACGATGGGGCAGTCGGAGTAGCTCTCGGAGGGTTACTTCTGATCCCCGTCCGAAGCGTCGCCCTTGGACATAGAAACGTAATAGTCCTTGTAGGACTTATCGTAGTACTGGGCGTAGTAGTAACCGGACACCGCGAGGTTCAATCCGTTCAGAATCGCTCCGAAGTTAGGCACATTCGCCTCAAGCAGACTCTTGGCGCTAAATTGAGCCGCCTTGCGCCTGACTTTGTTGAAGAATATCGTGAAGAGAGATCCGTCAACCAAAGGTAATATGATCAACGCATCACTTACCGCCGCGAGCGGTGGAGTATCAATAAATACCCGATCGTAACGCTTCCTTAGCTCAGCGATCAATTGTTCAAAGCCCTTACTATTCAATATTTGGGTTGGGTTTTTCGCCCGTCCTCCAGCGACGACTACATCGAGGTTAGGCTGGAAATTTTTCACGGTTACCTCGTCTAAACTGTATCTTCCGGAGACAATATCGATGACACCCCTTGAGTTCTCCAGACCAAGCGATTTATGAATGTTGGGCTTCCGCAAGTCGCAATCAACAATCACAACCTTCTCCCCATGGGCCGCAAAGGTCATCGCTAGATTCGTCGTCAAGAAGGACTTGCCTTCACCGGGTACCGTACTTGTCGTCAGGAACGCCTTGGCGTTCTTGCTCTCGTCCTTCAGACGCAAACTGGAGTGGAGAGTCCGGAACGCCTCCGCTACTTGTCGATCGGCGTTGGAGGACACCACCGTGGCCCTTTCGTTCGCATCGAGGCGTTTCACTTCGGGAACGATGCCGATCAAAGGGAGTCCTAATACTCCTTCGATATCATAGGCGCTCTTAACCCGATCATCAATAAAGGCGACAAAGAAAGCCAAAGCCAGACCGAGTCCGAGACCTCCGACCACACCCAGGCCAAGATTAAGCGGAACGTTCGGCGAGATAGGCTTGTTTTCAGGAGACGGCACCGCCTGATCCACCAGACGCGCATTCTGGGTGGCAAAAGTGCTCGTCATCGTCGTTTCCGTCTTTCGAGCGACGATACCCTGGAGAATTTGATTTTGCGTGAGGTATTCACGCTCAATCTGAGTGTACTCGACGGCGAGGGACTCTAGTTGGAGGGACTCGGTTTTCTGATTCCCCAACTCCTCCTGCCTTGCCTTTAGATTTGCTAGAGAGGAATTATATTCCGATTGAACCTGCTCGCTTATCGAAGCTATAGCCCGTTCCAACTCTAGTCGAGTTTGGTCAAAGGATTTCCGAGCCTGCTTCATATCAGGATGCCCATCCCGGTAGCGTTCCTTCAGTTTTGATATTTCGATTGTTCTGGCAGCTAATTGTTGCTGCAAGTCTTGCACAAGCTTGGACTCCGAAATGAAAGCGAGACCGGTGAGATCCTGGGACTTGGCTCGGTACTCACGAATCTGATTGAGACGCGACTCCGCCGCTTGTAGGGAAATTCCAGCCTTCTGAGCCTCGAGATTGGCCACCTTAAGCGACTCGCTCACAATATCCTTACGCTGATCTAACGAAACGGTCTTGTTACGTTCCTTGTAGGCTTGGAGCTTGTGAGCCAGCTGGTCTACTTTTCTCCGCTGTTCCTCGACCGTCGACTGCAGGTCATCGACCGCCTTGGAGAGGTCCGCATCTCGGACTCCCTTATTGTACTTCATATACTCCTCGACGAAGAGATTTGCGACCTTAGCGGCTACGGCCGGGTCGGGATGCTGGTAGGATACGATGACCACTAAGGTTAGCCTTTGAGGAACAACCTTCCTGTTGCGGGCGATGGTATTTTGGACAAAGGCCGCTTCTGATTCGGGTATTCCAGCCCTTTCGAACGGCGCGAGGAATGCCTTCAGGTCACTCCCCTTCAATCGATCCGCTACCCTGCGGATCAAGGTTGAGCTCTCGATGATCTTAATCTGAGTGTTGAGATCCTCCGCCGATCGTATTTCACTCTCAGACACCTGCTGCACTCCCGGCATGGGGGTGAGGTCCCTCCGCAGAATTTGCACCGTAGCGCTGGATTGGTAAATTCGCGTCTCTCCGAGAGTATAGACTAGCGAACTGGAAAAAACGACCAAGAATACAACGACGATATACCAAATACGCTCGCGGAGGATCAATATATAATCACTCAAAGAACGCTGAACCGTTCCCGCCGCAGTATCACCGCCGTAACCATATCCGTAT
>Ga0255127_1000122_pt1 | contig 42146 bp, 42 predicted proteins | sample Law_Miss_RepB_8d_FD_188555 | JGI IMG/M metagenome (GOLD analysis project Ga0255127, IMG submission 188555) | Freshwater microbial communities from St. Lawrence River, New York, United States - Law_Miss_RepB_8d | ecosystem: Environmental > Aquatic > Freshwater > River | place: USA: New York...
GCAAGACGGCCGATCTGCTGTGCGAGCGCGGCCGCTTTGGCCAGAAGGTGGGCAAGGGCTGGTACGACTACGTGCCGGGCAAGCGCGACGCCATCCCCAACGCCGAGGTGGAGCAGATGATTGCCGACCACCGCCAGGCCCTGGGCATCAAGCCGCGCAAGATTTCGGATGAGGAAATCGTGCAGCGCCTGGTGTACTCGCTGGTGAACGAGGCCGCCCACATTCTGGAAGAGGGCATTGCCAACAAGGCCAGCGACATCGACGTGGTCTACATCTTTGGTTACGGCTTCCCGGTGCACCGTGGTGGCCCGCTGTGCTACGCCGACGAGCAAGGGCTCTTCAACGTGGCGCAGGCCATGAAGCGCTTCGCGTTGAACCCGCTGGACGACGCCAAGTTCTGGGAACCCGCGCCGCTGATCCAGCGCCTCGTCGCCGAAGGCAAGACCTTCAACGGCTGAACTGCATGCCCCCCTGCGCCGCTTCGCGTCGTCCCCCCGAGGGGACGCACCCAGTGGCCCGGCGAAGCCGGTTCCACGGGTGCCCTGGGGTGAGCGGCGTCAAACGCAGCACCGCCTGCGAACAACCGAATCATTGAGGAATTCACCATGAGCAACGCCGTCATCGTTTCCACCGCCCGCACGCCCCTGGCCAAGAGCTGGAAGGGCGCCTTCAACATGACCCACGGCGCCACCCTGGGTGGCCACGCGGTGCGCCACGCCATTGAGCGCGCCGGCATCGACGCCGGCGCCGTTGAGGACGTGATCATGGGGTGCGCCAACCCCGAAGGCGCCACCGGTGCCAACATCGCCCGCCAGATCGCCCTCATGGCCGACTGCCCCATCACCGTCTCGGGCATGACCGTCAACCGCTTCTGCTCCAGTGGCCTGCAGACCATCGCCCTGGCGGCCCAGCGCATCATCGCGGGCGAGGGCGATGTGTACGTGGCCGGTGGCGTGGAAAGCATCTCGTGCGTGCAGCAAGAGATGAACCAGCACATGCTGCGCGACCTGGCCCTGAACCAGAAGAAGCCCGAGATCTACTGGAGCATGCTGGAGACGGCCGAGCAGGTGGCCAAGCGTTATGGCATCGGCCGCGACGCCATGGACGAATACGGCGCCGCCAGCCAGCAGAAGGCCTGTGCCGCGCAGGCCGCCGGCCTGTTCGATGCCGAGATTGCGCCCATCACCGTCACCGCCGGCGTGATCGACAAAACGATGGGCCTGATCACCAAGCAGGTCACCGTGAGCAAGGACGAAGGCACCCGCGAGGGCACCACCAAGGAAGGCATCAGCGGCATCAAGCCGGCCATTCCGGGCGGCGTGGTGAGCGCGGGCAACGCCAGCCAGTTCAGCGACGGCGCGGGCGCCTGCGTGGTGGTGAGCGAGCAGTACGCCAGCAGCCACAACCTCAAGCCCCTGGGCCGTTTCCTGGGCTTCGCCGTGGCCGGTTGCGAGCCCGATGAGATGGGCATCGGCCCGGTGTTCGCCGTGCCCAAGGTGCTGAAGAAGCTGGGCCTCACGGTGAACGACATTGACCTGTGGGAACTGAACGAAGCCTTCGCGGTGCAGGTGCTGTACTGCCGCGACAAGCTGGGCATTCCGGCCGATCGCCTGAACGTGAACGGCGGCGCCATTGCCCTGGGCCACCCCTATGGCGTGAGCGGCCAGCGCCTGACCGGCCATGCCCTGATCGAGGGCAAGCGCCGTGGCGCCAAGCGCGTGTGCGTGACCATGTGCATTGGCGGCGGCATGGGCGCGGCCGGGGTGTTTGAGGTGTTGTGATCCGCGCGCTGCGCGGGGCACAACACCCCCCCGCGCCGCTTCGCGTCACCCCCCAGAGGGGGGCGATGCCTGTGGCCCGGCGAAGCCGGCGCCACGGCATCCTCGGTTCGGTGCCTGCGCACCATCGTTGTTTGCCTGTTCAGAGGGATTGCCCATGAGCCTGCGCCCCACCATCGATTTCCTGCTCTACGACTGGCTGGGGGCACCGTCCCTCAGCGAGCGCGAGCGCTTTGCCGACCACAGCCGCGAAACCTTTGACGCGGTGCTGGACACCTGCGAGCGCATTGCCCGGGAGAAGTACGCGCCCTTCAACCGCCTGGTGGACACGGAAGAGCCGCGCTTCGACGGCGAGCGGGTGATCTTGCCGCAGGCCACGCACGAGGCGCAGCGCGCCTACGCCGAGAGCGGCATGCTCAGCGCCGCGCAGGACTACGCGATTGGCGGCATGCAGTTGCCCTACACGGTGGAGGCGGCGGCCAACGCCTTCTTCGCCATGGCCTCGGTGAGCATGGGCAGCGGCCTGCTCACCGTGGGCAACGCCAACCTGCTGATGGCGCATGGCAGCGAGGCGCAGAAGCGCGTGTTCGCGCTCAATGAGTTCTCGGGCCGCTGGTCGGGCACCATGTGCCTGAGCGAGCCGCAGGCCGGCTCCAGCCTGAGCGACGTGGCCACCCGCGCCGTGCCCGACGGCGACGGCTTCGAGGCCGACCCGCTGGGGCCGCGCTACCGGCTCAAGGGCAACAAGATGTGGATCTCGGCCGGCGAGCACGAACTCACCGAGAACATCGTGCACCTGGTGCTGGCCAAGATTCCCGGGCCCGACGGCAAGCTGCCGCCAGGGGTGAAGGGCATTTCGCTGTTCATCGTGCCCAAGAAGCTGGTGGACACCGAGGGCCAGCTCACCGGCGAGCGCAACGACGTGGCCCTGGCCGGCCTGAACCACAAGTGCGGCTGGCGCGGCACCACCAACACCTTGCTGAACTTTGGCGAGGGCAAGTACCCGGTGCGCGGTGGCGCTGGTGCCATCGGCTACCTGGTGGGCCAGCCCGGCGAGGGCCTGCGCTGCATGTTCCACATGATGAACGAGGCCCGCATCGGCGTGGGCATGGCCGCCACCATGCTGGGCATGGCGGGTTACCACGCCAGCCTTGACTACGCCCGCAACCGCCCGCAGGGCCGCCCCGTGGGGCCAGCCGGCAAAGACCCGGCGCAGCCGCCGGTGCGCATCATCGAGCACGCCGATGTCAAGCGCATGCTGCTGGCGCAGAAGAGCTACTGCGAGGGCGCGTTGGCGCTGGCTTTGTATTGCGCGCGATTGGTTGACGAACAACACACCGGCGCGCCCGACGCCGCCGACGAGGCCCGGCTGCTGCTGGAGGTGCTCACGCCCATTGCCAAGAGCTGGCCCAGCGAGTGGTGCCTGGAGGCCAATTCCCTGGCCATTCAGGTGCACGGCGGTTACGGCTACACGCGCGATTTCCCGGTGGAGCAGTACTGGCGCGACAACCGCCTGAACATGATCCACGAGGGCACGCACGGCATCCAGGCCATGGACCTGCTGGGCCGCAAGGTGCTGATGGAGCAAGGGCGCGGCCTCAAGGCGCTGGCCACGCGCATTGACGCCACGGTGCAGCGCGCCATTCACGTGCCCGAACTGGCCGCCCACGCCAATGCCCTGAGCGAGGCGCTGCAGGCGGTGGGCGCGGCCACCAAGGCCGCCTGGGCCACCGGCGAGCCCACGCAGGCGCTGGCCAACGCCGTGCCCTACATGCAGGCCTTTGGCCACACCGTGCTGGCCTGGATCTGGCTGGACGTGGCGCTCACGGCCCAGGCCAGCCCAGCGTCGGCCGCGCGCACTGGCCGCCTGCGCGCGATGCGCTTCTTCTTCCACTACGAACTGCCCAAGATCGGGGCCTGGCTGGCCGTGGTCAGCCGCCGCGACCTGACCTGCGCCGACATGCCCGAAGAGGCGTTCTGAGGCCCACGTTCCACCCCATCAGGAGACACCCCATGACCCGCACCGTTCAACAACTCTTTGACCTGAAAGGCCGCACCGCCCTCATCACCGGTGGTTCGCGAGGCCTTGGCCTGCAGATGGCGCACGCCCTGGGCGAGGCCGGGGCGAAGGTGGTGATCAGCTCGCGCAAGGCCGATGACCTGGAGCAGGCCACCGCCGAGCTGCAGGCCGCCGGCATCGACGCGCGCTGGATCGCCGCCGACTGCGCCCATGTGGAAGACATTCGCCGCCTGGTCAGCGAAACCCTGCAGCGCGTGGGCGACGTGGACATTCTGGTGAACAACGCTGGCGCCTCGTGGGGCGCAGCCGCCGAAGACCACCCGCTGGAAGCCTGGGACAAGGTGATGAACCTGAACGTGCGCAGCTATTTTTTGTTGAGCCAGCTCATCGCCAAGGGCAGCATGATCCCGCGCCGGCGCGGCAGCATCATCAACACCGCGTCCATCGCCGGCCTGGGCGGCAACCCGCGCGACATGAAAACCATTGCGTACAACACATCGAAGGGCGCGGTGATCAACTTCACCCGCGCACTGGCGGCCGAGTGGGGCGCGCATGGCATCCGCGTGAACGCCATCTGCCCGGGCTTCTTCCCCAGCAAGATGACGGCCGCCACCCTCAAGAACATGGGCGAAGAGCGCCTGGCCGCGCAGGCCCCGCTGGGCCGCCTGGGGGGCGACGAAGACCTCAAGGGCCTCACTGTCCTGTTCGCGTCTGAGGCGGGGCGCCACATCACCGGACAATGGATGGCGGTGGACGGGGGCGTCTCGGTCGTCACGGGCGGCTGAAGCGCTGGCGTCCACCGGCGCGTGCCGCCGGTGCGCGCCCGTCACTTGTCGCCACTGCCATGCAATTTCCTGTTCGCATTCCTTTTGTCGATCTCCTGGGCTTTCGCCTGCAGCGCATGGACGCTGGTGAGGCCGAGATCACCTTCGACGCCCAGCCTGAGCACCTGAACTCGTTTGACGTGGTGCACGGCGGCGCGTCCATGACCCTGCTCGATGTGACGATGGCCCACGCCGCGCGCAGCGTGGAGCCCAGCATGGGCGCGGTCACCATTGAGATGAAAACCAGTTTCATGCGCCCGGGCAAGGGCGCGCTGCGCGCCACCGGCCGGCTGCTGCACCGAACCGCCACCATGGCCTTCACCGAAGGCAGCGTGTTCGATGCCGGCGGCAAGCTCTGCATTCACGCCACCGCCACCTTCAAGTTTGTGCCCCGGCTGCCCACCAGCCCCACGTCCACCCAGCCACTGAACCGCATCGCCACCGACTGAGGCCGCGGCGACCCGGCTGGCTTTCTTTCACCCCACAGGAGACAACACATGCCCACCAATCGCCAGATCCTTCTCGACAACCGCCCCCAGGGCGAGGCCACGGTCAGCAACTTCAAGCTGGTGAGCGTGCAGACGCCCGCCCTGCAAGACGGCCAGGTGCTGGTGCGCCACCACTACCTCAGCCTCGACCCCTACATGCGCGGGCGCATGAACGAGAGCAAGAGCTACGCCGCACCCCAGCCCCTGGGCGAGGTGATGATTGGCGGCACCGTGGGCGAGGTGGTGGAGTCGCGCCACCCCAAGTTCCAGCCCGGCGACCGGGTGGTGGGCATGGGCGGCTGGCAGGAGTACAGCGTGGTGAACGGCAATGAGCCCGGCGCGCTGCGCAAGGTGGACACCACCCACGTGCCCCTGAGCTACTACCTGGGCGCCGTGGGCATGCCGGGCGTGACCGCCTGGTACGGCCTGGTGAAGATCATCGCCCCCAAGGCGGGCGAGACCGTGGTGGTGAGCGCCGCCACCGGTGCCGTGGGCAGCGCGCTGGCGGCCCTGGCCAAGGCCCGTGGCTGCCGCGTGGTGGGCATTGCCGGTGGTGCCGAAAAGTGCGCCTACGCGGTGAACGAACTGGGCTTTGACGCTTGCATCGACTACAAGCAGCACACCACGCTGGCCGCCATGTCCAAGGCGGTGAAGGAAGCCTGCCCCAACGGGGTGGACGGCCTGTTCGAGAACGTGGGTGGCCTGGTGATGGACGCGGTGATGCTGCGCATGAACGCCTTCTCGCGCATCGCCGTGTGCGGCATGATCGCCGGCTACGACGGTGCCCCCCTGGCCATGGCCAACCCGGCGCTCATTCTGGTGAACCGCATGAAGATTCAAGGCTTCATCGTGAGCGAACACCCCGAGGTCTGGGGCGAGGCGCTCAACGAACTGGGCACGCTGGTGGCGCAAGGCAAGCTGCACCCGCGCGAGACGGTGGCGCAGGGCCTTGAAGCCGCGCCCGAGGCATTCCTGGGCTTGCTCAAGGGCAAGAACTTCGGCAAGCAACTTGTGAAGCTGATCTGATCGAAGGGGGCCGCCATGACGCAGAGCGACACCACGCACGAGGTCTTCAACCAGGTCGAGCCCCTGGTGGACGTGAACCTGTTCGACGGCAACCGTGCCCTGCAGGCGGCCCTCAAGTTCAACGCGCCCGCCATGGACACCGCGCCCTTGCGCGCGCTGGGCCAACTGGTGGGCAGCGCTGACATGCAGACCCATGCCCGCCTGGCCAACACCTTCACGCCCCAGCTCAAGACCCACAGCCGGTTTGGCCACCGCATTGACCAGGTGGAGTTCCACCCCAGCTACCACGCGCTCATGGCCGCGGCGGTGGACGCCGGCCTGCACGGGCGCGTGTTCGCGCCCGAAGAGCAGGCCAGCGGCCACGCGCACATGAAACGCGCGGCGGGCTTCATGCTCTTCACCGAGCTGGAGCCCTCGATGCTGTGCCCCATCTCCATGACCTACGCCGTCACCCCGGCGCTGAAAGACAACCCGGCCATCTACGCCGACTGGGCCCCGCAGCTCACCAGCCGCGCCTACGACCCCGCGCTCAAGCTGTGGCGCGAGAAGCCGGGCGTGACCATGGGCATGGGCATGACCGAGAAGCAGGGCGGCTCTGACGTGCGGGCCAACACCACCCGCGCCGAGCCCGTCGGCAGCGACGCCTGGGGCCAGCGCTACAGCGTGGTGGGCCACAAGTGGTTCTTCTCGGCGCCCATGTGCGACGCCTTCCTGATCCTGGCGCAGACGGCCAGCGGCCTCTCGTGCCTGTTCCTGCCGCGCGTGCTGCCCGACGGCTCGCTCAATGGCCTGCGCATTCAGCGCCTGAAAGACAAGCTGGGCAACAAGGCCAACGCCAGCTCCGAGGTCGAGTTCCACGGCGCCACGGCCTGGCTGGTGGGCGAAGAAGGGCGTGGCATTCCGCAGATCCTGGCCATGGGCACGCTCACGCGGCTGGATTGCGCGCTGGGCGTCAGCGGCCTGATGCGCCAGGCCTTGTCGATTGCGCTGAACCACACCACGCAGCGCAAGGCCTTTGGCAAGTACCTGATCGACCAGCCGCTCATGAAGAACGTGCTGGCCGATCTGGCGCTCGAATCCGAAGCGGCCACGGCGCTGTCCATGCGCCTGGCCCGCGCCTTTGACCGCGCCGATGACCCGCACGAGCAGGTGATGGCCCGCCTGCTCACGCCCATTGCCAAGTTCTGGATCTGCAAGCGCGGCAGCCACTTCGCCCAGGAAGCCATGGAATGCCTGGGTGGCAACGGCTACGTGGAAGAGGGCGGCGAGGGCATCATGGCCCGCATCTACCGCGAAATGCCGCTGAACTCCATCTGGGAAGGCGCCGGCAACATCATGGCGCTGGACCTGCTGCGCGCCCTGCGCAAGGCCGATGCTGCCGCCGCGCTGGCGCAAGAACTGGCCCCGGCCAAGGGCATGCACCCCGCGCTGGACCGCCTGGCCGCCCAGTTGCCCATTCGCGTGGAAGAAATGGCCACCGAACTGGAGGCCCGCCGCCTGGCGCAAGACGTGGCACTGGCCGTGCAGGCCGCGCTGCTGGCCCAGACCGCGCCGCTTGAGGTGTTTGCCGCCTTCTGCGATTCGCGCATCGGCGGCCACTGGGGCTACAGCTTCGGCTCGCTCAACGCCGCCACCGCGTTTAACCGCATCATCGAGCGCGCCCAACCGCGCTAAGCCAAGGTGACCACCATGCCTGACCTGATCCTGCACCACTACCCCATGTCGCCCTTTGCCGAGAAGGCGCGGCTCATGCTCGGCCTCAAGGGCCTGGCCTGGAAGAGCGTGTACATCCCCACCGTGATGCCCAAGCCCGACGTGGTGGCGCTCACCGGCGGTTACCGCCGCACGCCACTGCTGCAGATCGGGGCCGACATCTACTGCGACACCGCCCTGATCGCCGACGTGCTGGAACACCGCCAGCCCGAGCCGCCCCTGTACCCCGCCACCGCGCGTGGCCTCTCGCGCGTGGTGGCCCAATGGGCCGACAGCACCTTGTTCTGGGCCTCCATGGGCCACAACCTCAGCCCCAAAGGCGCGGCGGCGTTGTTCGCCCGCCAGCCGCCCGAAGCGGCCCAGGCCTTCGCCCAAGACCGTGGCGCCATGCGCGGCGGCATGCCTGGCCTGCGCCCCGGCGATGCCCTGAGCGCCTACCGCAGCTACCTGCGCCGCCTCTCCAGCATGCTGGACGACCAGCCCTACCTGCTGGGCGAGGTGCCCTGCATCGCCGACCTGGCCGCCTACCACCCACTGTGGTTCACCCGGCACATCAACCCGGCCATGGCCGGGGTGCTGGAGGCCACGCCCGACGTGCTGGAATGGATGGACCGCATCAAGGCCATTGGCCACGGGCAGGGCGAGCGCATCACCTCCACCGACGCCATCGCCATCGCGGCCGCCGCCACGCCCGAGCCGGTGCAGGGCGAGGCCTTCCAGGACGATCACGGCATTGACCTGGGCAGCCGCGTGACCGTGGCGGCCGAATCGTTCGGGCAAGAGCCCACCGAAGGTGAGCTGGTGGCCGCCACCCGCACCCGCTACACCCTGCGCCGCACCGACGAACGCGCCGGCACCGTGCACGTGCACTTCCCCCGCGTGGGCTATGTCTTGAGGGAAGTGCGAGCTTGAGCGAACCGGTTTTGTGGCGCTGCCTGCCCTTCGATGCGATGCAGGCGCGCACCCTTTATGCCTTGCTTCGCCTGCGCAGCGAGGTGTTCGTGGTGGAGCAGCAATGCGTTTTCCTGGACATGGACGACGCCGACGCCGACTGCCTGCACCTGCTGGGTGAGCGCAATGGCCAGTTGGTGGCCAGCGTGCGCCTTGTGCCGCCCGGCCTGAAATACCCCGAGGCCAGCATCGGCCGCGTCGTCACCGCGCCCGGCGCACGGGGTGGTGGCCTGGGGCACCAGCTCATGGCCGAGGCTGTGCGCGTGCTCTGTGGCCTGTGGGGCCAGCAGCCCATCCGCATTGGTGCACAAGCCCACCTGCAAGCCTTTTACCGCCGCCACGGCTTTGAGACCGATGGCCCTGTTTACCAAGAAGACGGCATCGACCACGTGGAGATGCGGCGCCCCTGATTGCTTTCCCCCCATCCACCAGATCACACAAGGAGACAACACATGATCGACAACTTCGCGGGCAAGACCGCCGTTCTCACCGGCGCGGGCTCGGGCTTTGGGCTCGAATGCGCCCGAATTGCCGCCCAGCGCGGCATGAACCTGGTGCTGGTGGACGTGCAGCAAGACGCGCTGGACCGCGCCGTGGCCGAGCTCAGCGCCAGCGGCGTGGCCATCTTGGCCCGCCGGGTGGACGTCTCCAAGGGCGATCAGATGGAGGCCCTGGCCCAGGCGGTGCAAGAGCGATTTGGCGCGCCGCACTTCGTGTTCAACAACGCCGGCGTGGCCATTGCCGGCCTGTTGTGGGAACACTCGGTGCGCGACTGGGAATGGGTGATGGGCGTCAACGTGTGGGGCGTGATCCACGGCGTGCGCCTGTTCACCCCCATGATGCTGGCCGCCGCCGAGGCCGACCCGTCCTGGCGCGGCCACATCGTCAACACCGCCAGCATGGCGGGTCTGCTCACCCCGCCCAACATGGGCGTCTACAACGTGAGCAAGCACGCCGTGGTCAGCCTCACCGAGAGCCTGTACCAAGACCTCAAGCTCGTCACCGATCAGCTCAGCGCCAGCGTGCTGTGCCCGTACTTCGTGCCCACGGCCATCAACCAGAGCGAGCGCAACCGCCCGGCCGACCTGGTGGTGGGCAAGCCCACCAAGAGCCAGCTCATCGGCCACGCCATGAGCGACAAGGCCATCAGCTCTGGCAAGGTCACCGCCGCCGAGGTGGCCGCCCGCGTGTTCGATGCGGTGGCCAACGACCAGTTCTACGTCTACAGCCACCCCAAGGCCCTGGGCAACGCCCGCTCACGCTTTGACGCCATCGTGGCCGGCCAGAACCCGCCCGACCCCTTCGCCGAGCGGCCCGAGGTGGGGGCGCAGTTGCGCCAGGCGCTGCGCAGCTAAGCGCAAGAGACCGAAGCGGGGGTATGGCAAACTCCGCCGCTTCGGTTTTTTGACCGGTCGCCGCCCCCGGGCAGGCGGCCCATGACGAGGCATGCAACACATCATTGCGCAGATTGCGCAGGAACTCCGCGTTCAGGTTCAACAGGTCAAGGCAGCGGTGGAGCTGCTCGATGGCGGGGCCACGGTGCCCTTCATCGCCCGGTACCGCAAAGAGGTGACCGGTGGCTTGGACGATATTCAATTGCGTGAACTGGAATACCGCTTGGGCTACCTGCGCGAGCTCTCCGACCGGCGCGAGGCCATCCTCAAAAGCATCGAAGAGCAGGGCAAGCTCACGCCCGAGCTGCGCGCCGCCATCGAGGCCGCGCCCACCAAGCAGGAACTGGAAGACCTGTACCTGCCCTACAAGCAAAAGCGCCGCACCAAAGGCCTGATCGCCCGCGAAGCCGGCCTGGAGCCCCTGGCCGATGCGCTGTGGGCCGACCCCACCCTCAACCCCACCGAGGCCGCCGCGGCCTACGTGAAGGCCGAGAAGGGCGAGGACGGCAGCGACTTCACCAACGTGCTGGCCGTGCTGGATGGCGTGCGCGACATCCTCAGCGAGCGCTGGGCCGAAGACGCCGCCCTGGTGCAGAGCCTGCGCGAATGGCTGTGGGCCGAAGGCCTGTTCACCAGCAAGCTGGTGGCGGGCAAGGACGAAAACGTGCCCGACGTGGCCAAGTTTCGCGACTACTTCGACTACAGCGAACCCATTGGCAAGGTGCCCTCGCACCGGGCGCTGGCGGTGTTCCGTGGCCGCCAGCTCGAAATCCTGGACGCCAAGCTGGTGCTGCCCGGCGAGCCGCAGCCTGGCGTGCCCAGCCCGGCCGAAGGCCGCATCGCCCTGCACCTGGGCTGGAGCCACCAGGGCCGTGCCGCCGATGACCTGCTGCGCAAGTGCGTGGGCTGGACCTGGCGCGTCAAGCTGAGCCTGTCCAGCGAGCGCGACCTGTTCGCCCGCCTGCGCGAAAACGCCGAGGCCGTGGCCATCAAGGTGTTCGGCGACAACCTGCGCGACCTGCTGCTGGCCGCCCCGGCCGGCCCCAAGGTGGTGATGGGGCTTGACCCCGGCATCCGCACCGGCGTGAAGGTGGCCGTGGTGGACACCACCGGCAAGCTGGTGGACACCGCCACCGTGTACCCGCACGAGCCGCGCCGCGACTGGGAAGGGTCGCTGCACACCCTGGGCCTGCTGTGCCGCAAGCACGGCGTGCAGCTCATCGCCATTGGCAACGGCACCGCCAGCCGCGAGACCGACAAGCTCGCGGCCGACCTCATCAAGCTGCTGGCCAAGGCCGGGCAGGATGGCATCACGAAAGTGGTGGTGAGTGAGGCGGGCGCCTCGGTTTACAGCGCCAGCGAATACGCCAGCCAGGAAATGCCCGACGTGGACGTGAGCCTGCGCGGCGCGGCCAGCATCGCCCGCCGCCTGCAAGACCCGCTGGCCGAGCTGGTGAAGATCGACCCCAAGAGCATCGGCGTGGGCCAGTACCAGCACGATGTGAACCAGAGCGAACTGGCGCGCACGCTGGATGCCGTGGTGGAAGACTGCGTGAACGGCGTGGGCGTTGACCTGAACACCGCCAGCGTGCCGCTGCTGGCCCGCGTCTCCGGTCTGTCGCCGGCCGTGGCCAAGGCGGTGGTGCGGTGGCGCGAGGCCAATGGCGCCTTCAAGAACCGCCAGCAGTTGCTGCAAGTCACCGGCCTGGGCCCCAAGACCTTTGAGCAGAGCGCGGGCTTTCTGCGCATTCGCGGCGGCGACAACCCGCTGGACATGACCGGCGTGCACCCCGAGACCTACCCGGTGGTCGAGCAGATCATGGCCAAGGCGCAGCAGCCCATTGAGTCCCTCATGGGCCGGGCCGACATGCTCAAGACCTTGCGCCCCGAGCTGTTCGCCAATGAGACCTTCGGCGTCATCACGGTGAAGGACATCCTCACCGAGCTGGAAAAACCCGGCCGCGACCCGCGCCCCGATTTCCAGGTGGCGCGCTTCAACGAGGGCGTCGAAGACATCAGTGACCTGCGCGAGGGCATGATTCTGGAAGGCACGGTCAGCAACGTGGCCCAGTTCGGCGCCTTCATCGACCTGGGTGTGCACCAGGACGGCCTGGTGCACGTGAGCCAGCTCAGCCACAAGTTCGTGAACGACGCGCGCGAGATCGTGAAGACCGGCGACATCGTGAAGGTGCGCGTGGTCGAGGTGGACGCCGCGCGCAAGCGCATTGGCTTGAGCATGCGCCTGGACGCCGCCCCGGCGCGCCGCGAGGGTGTGGCAGGGCGCGAAAACCGCTTTGAGCCGGCGCGTGGACAGCGCCAGCAACGGGCCCCGGCGGCACCGTCTGCGATGGCCTCTGCATTCGCCAAGTTGCAAGGCCTGGGCAAGCGCTGACACCAAGGGCTGAGTTGCCCGACCAAGATGGCTGGGCGGCTCAAGTGACAGGTCTGATGGTCGATAAAACAGGCACGCTGAGGCTAACCTCAGTGCGTCGTTCAAACGCCCTCACACATGTCCACTACCCTGACCCTTGATGCCCTCCTGAACCGTCCGAACGCGCTGCCCGCCATGTCGGGCACCGTGACGGAATTGCTGACCGAGATGAACAAGGACGACCCCAGCCCGAAACGCGTGGCCGAGCTGGTGGGCAGAGACCCGGCGCTTCTTACCCGCGTGCTTCGCCTGTCGAATTCCTCGTTCTTTCGCTCCAGCCGCCAGATTGGCACTGCTGAAGAGGCAGTGAACCTGCTGGGCATGACCCACGTTCGATCCCTGGTCATGGCAGCGGCCCTGGGCGGCAGTTTCAAGGCCGTGCCTGGTGTCAACCTGCAACAGTTCTGGCGCTACAGCCTGCGGGTGGCCGAAATCTCGCGTTCCCTCGCCGGCTTACTGCGCCATGCCGAGGCCAGTGCGTACACGGCGGGCCTGATTCACGCCCTGGGCGATCTGGTGATGCACACCGGCATGCCCGATGAGGTGCAGCGGCTGGACATGATCGTGCCGCCCTTGGATCTTCGCCGCTCGGTGTTCGAGTACCAGACCTTCGGTTTCAGCTTCGCCGAGGTAGGCGCCGGCATGCTCGAGCGCTGGCAGTTCCCCGCGCCGATCGTGTCGGCCCTGGCCCACCAGAACGCCCCGTTTGAAGGCGATGCCTACGACAAGCTGGCGGGGGTTCTGCACCTGGCGTCATGGCGGGCGCGGGCCGAGGAGATTCAGTTGGACCGCGCCGGTATGGTGGCCACGTTCCCGGACATGGTTGGTCTGGCCTTGGGCGTTGATTTGGACAGCGTGCTGGGCAAGGATCCGCAGGAATGGTCGTTCAGTCAGGCACTGCAGGCTTTTATCGGTGATTAAGCCTCAAGTGTGTCTAGAGGGTGCCGATCAGAGGTCTGTCGATATCCCATGTGACAGACCTCTCCTATCAGCACCACCATGCAGCTCGAGAAACTCCTCAAACGACCCAGCGCCCTGCCTTCTGCCCCAAAGGTGGTGCGAAAGCTGATCGAGTCGTTCGACGACGAAGACGTGGATCCGATCAAGATCGCGATGCTGGTGGAGGAAGACCCGGCTCTCACCGCCAAGCTGCTCAAGACCGCGAACTCGGCGTTCTTCGGCATTACCCGCAACGTGACGAATGCGCGCGAAGCCATGAGCGTGCTGGGTCTGATCAAGGTTCGGGCCCTGGTGATCGCGGCCGCTCTTGGCGACGGCTTCCACCAGGTGGGCGGCGTGAACATGAGCCAGTTCTGGCGCTACAGCCTGAACACCGCGGCTTTGTCGCGGTACATTGCCCTGCCCATCCGCATTGACGAAAACACGGCTTACACCGCTGGCCTGATCCACGCCGTGGGCAAGTTGGTGATGCACGCGGGTATGCCAGAGAAAATGATCGAACTTGATCGCAGCGTCTCGATGCTTGACCTCAAGCGCGCCGAGACCGAGCGGGCGCTGTTCGGTTACAGCTACGCCGAGGTGGGCGCCGCCCTGGCCCGCGAGTGGAGCTTTCCCAAGCGCATGATCGATGCCATCGGTCACCACACGGCACCCTTCGACAAGGACGTGTACGAGCCCATCGCAGGTGTCATCCACATCGGCGCCTGGCGCGCCCGCGCCGAAGAGCATGAGCGCCGCAGCGAGTTGCTCATCAACACCTACCCCGACCCAGTGGGGGTGATCCTGGGCATTGACCCGGACATCGTGGTGGCCGATCAGATTCCGTCCATTTCGCGTCAGGACGACGTGAGCGAATCCGCCGATTGATCGGCTCGTTCTGGCCCACAATCGGTGGCCATGCGAGCACTGCGCCTGTACGCCGGCCCTCGGGCACTTGATCACATCCGCACTCACGGGCTGCAGCCTCAGCACGTGGGCGCCATTCCGGCGGCGGCTGGCGGCCCCAAGGGGCTGGTGTTGCTGGCCATCGACCGTTTTCTTTTTGGCGACTGGCTGACCCAGGCGACCCAGCCCATTGATTTGATCGGGGCGTCCATCGGTGCCTGGCGCATGGCCACCGCCTGCCTGAACGACCCCGTGGCAGCCTTTGAGCAACTGGAACACGAGTACGTGCACCAGCACTACGAGTTGCCCCCCGGGCGCAAGCGCCCCAGCCCTGAGCAGATCAGCGCCACTTTTGCCCAGAACCTGCGCCGCTTTTACGGCAACCGCCTCGGCGAAGTGCTGAACCACCCGCGCTGGCGTCTGCACATCGTGACCTCGCGCGGGCGTCACCTGTTGGCGCGGGAAGGGCGTTTGCGCACCCCGCTGGGTTACCTTGGGGCCTATGCGGCCAATGCCATGAGCCGAGCGGCCCTCGGAGCCTGGCTGGAGCGGGTGGTGTTCTCGCGGGAAGGCACGCCCTTGCCCTTCGAGACCCGCGATCTGCGCACGCGGCAGGTGGCGCTGAGCACCGAGAACTTCATGGACGCGCTGCAGGCCAGTTGCTCCATTCCTTTCGTGCTTCGCTCGGTGCCCTCGATCGCCGGCGCACCACCGGGTACGTATTGGGATGGCGGCATCACCGACTACCACCTGCACCTGCATTACCGCACCTCGGTCACGTCACCGGTGGTGCTGTACCCCCATTTCCAGCGCGCGGTGGTGCCGGGTTGGCTCGACAAGGCCTGGAAACAGCGCCACCGCAGCACCGCCGCGCTGGACAACATGCTGGTGCTCGCCCCCGATCCGGACTGGGTGGGCACCTTGCCCCACGGAAAATTGCCCGATCGTTCGGACTTCACCCGCCACGGTGCCGACTGGCGCAGCCGTGCCCGGGAATGGACGCAAGCGGTGCAGGCCAGCCAGCAGATGGCGGACGAGTTCGCCGACTGGCTCGCCAGGCCCGAGATCGGGCGGGTGGAGGCGCTCTGAGCGCATCCTGGCGAGGCCTGCGGGGATAATTCGACCATGCCTCGCTACTACACCGCCGCCCTCTACCTGTTTGTTGACCTGCCCGATTTCGCCGATCTGCGCGAGCCTCTGCACCAATGCTGCGTGGCCAATGGGGTGAAGGGCACGCTATTGCTGGCCCGTGAGGGCATCAACGGCACGATTGCCGGCCCGGAAGAGGGGGTGCGCGCGGTGCTGGACCACCTGCACGCCGATCCGCGTCTGGCCCGCTTGCAGCACAAGGCCTCTTGGAGCGATCACCCGCCCTTTCACCGCCTGAAGGTGCGGCTGAAAAAGGAAATTGTCACCCTGCGCGTGCCGGGGCTTGACCCGAACCAGACGGTTGGGCAGTACGTGAAGCCGGCCGACTGGAACGCGCTGATCCGCGACCCGGATGTGCTGCTCATCGATACCCGCAATGACTACGAGGTGGCCATTGGCACCTTTGAGGGCGCGGTGAACCCGAACATCAAGGCCTTCACCGAGCTGCCCGCTTGGCTGGACGCGCAAGAGCGGCTGCAGGGCGAGGACGGCAAGAAGACCAAGGTGGCGATGTTCTGCACCGGTGGCATTCGCTGCGAGAAATCCACCGCCTTGCTCAAGATGCGCGGTTATGACGAGGTGTACCACCTGGAGGGTGGCATCCTGAAGTACCTGGAAGAGGTGCCGCCCGAGCAAAGCACCTGGCAGGGCGAGTGTTTTGTGTTCGACGAGCGCGTGAGCGTGGGCCATGGGTTGCGCCCGGGGCCTCACGAGTTGTGCCGCTCGTGTCGCTGGCCTTTGTCTTCGCAAGACAAGGCCTCGCCCCTGTACGAGGCAGGGGTGAGCTGCCCGCATTGCCACGATCAGCGTTCGGCCGAAGAAAAGGCCCGCCTGGCCGAGCGCCAGCGCCAGGTGGCGCTGGCGGCCTCAAGAGGTCAAGCGCACATCGGTGTGGTGCAAGACAAGCGGACCAGGCACTTGGACGACGCGCCGCAGGCGTAGCGTCTGAACGATTCCTCGGGTCAATTCCGCGGGCTCGTCGGGGCCATCGTGTTGGAAGCCGCAGCGGGTCAGGACCGCCATCGAGGCCTCGTTGTCGTGCGTCACTTGGGCGTCGAGCCACGAGTACCCCAAGGCAACGGCTTCAATCACGCACTGGCGCACCAGTTGCGTGGCCACGCCCAGGCGGCAGTGATCCAGGTCGGTCTGGTAAGCCACCAGCCCCCACGCCTGGCCCCGCTGTTGATGGGCGAACAGCGCGACGCGGCCGAGCCAGTGGCCAAACTGGTGCCGCGCCACCCAGATGTGCAACTGACCGACGGACTGCCGGGACAGCAGTCTGCCGAACGCCTCGTCAAGTCCTGCGGGGGTGTAGTGGTGTGGGGAACGAGCGCGGTTGTAGCGCTCGAACGCTGGGCGGTTGCGCAGCTCAAAGTGAACAAACGCCTGGCGGTCGCCATCGTGCATTGGGGCAATGGTGAAGGGTGTGCTACTCATCTGATGTCTCCGGTGGCATTCAGATGGGCAGGGGCAGGTGGTCCACGTACCGGGTGGGCTCTTCGTCACCCAGGTCAGCGATCAGGTGGCTGTACACCCCGCCGCCACTGCCACTGGTGAGCATCAAGGGCAACTGACGAGGACGCCAGGTCCAGCGGTGGTGGTCCTGTAGCACCGCCTGCAAGTAACGGCCTTCTCGCGTGTGGACCACCCAGTCTCCTGCGCCCGCGAGAGCGTCCAGTGCCTGAGGGCGCTCGCTGAGCAGGCATAGCCAGACCTGGGCGAATTGCAGCATCGGCGCCAGGCTGGTGTTTCGCGCCAAGGGAATGGCGAGCTCGATGTCCTGCAAGGCGGCTTGAGCGTCGGCATCGAAGTAACTGACCATGGACCGCAAGACAATCGTGCACAGCCGGCGCCAGGCCACGTTGGTCACCTGGTCGTTGCGCTCCATTTCTTCCAGGGTGTCGACCAACACGCGGCGCTCTCTTGCGCACATGGCCACGTGCGCCAGCAGTATCCAGCTCTCGTCGGGGCACCAAGCTCCCATTTCGCTCAGTGTGCGGTGGGCCTGAAGAATCAGGGGAAGGGCCAGGCTTGGCTGGTCCTCCAGAAGGTAGCGGCGTCCTTGCAACCACTGTGACACTGCTTGACCCAAGGGGCAGAGTGCCAGTGCCGAGGCGCCCAAGCGAATCAGACATTGGTCCAGACCATTGGCATCGCCTTGGCGCGCATAACACGAGCCCAGGTGCATCAGCACGAACAGCCTCGCTTGAATGCCGCCCGACTGATCGGCGGCGAGCCAGGCCTGCTCAAGTTGCCGTCGGCACACGTCGAGTTGACCTCGCGATGCGTGGTCAAGAGCAACGTACACGCCGCAAATGGCGCCAAGTTCCTGCTGCCCCTGCGAAAGGGCTGCGTCCATTGCCTCGGCGTACGCGGCGCTGGCCGCGTGATGGTCGCGCTGCAGGTACAGCAATTCAGCCCGTTGGGCCAGCACCCAGCACGATAGGCCCTGGTTATGGCGCTGCCCTGCCGCCTGGGCGGCTTCGCGCCAGAGGGTAGATCGACGCTCCGTGGGCGTCGCAGGCCAGGTCTTTCATTTGGGCCCAGAACTGAGCAGGTGGCCTGGATGGATCGGCCTGGCGCTCGGTGCGCTGAGCACTTGTGGCACCGTTGGCATTGCGCAAAAACGACTCTCCCAGCGCAGTACCAGAGCTGATGCCCAAGATCGCCAATACAGAGCTGTTGAGGCTGTCGGTTCGGCCGGTGGTCAACCAGATAACCAGAAAGGAAGTGAAGATGGCGAAGAACCAGAGGGCAAATTGCACTTTGGCCAGGCTCAGGCGCGGGCGTGAGCCATCTGCCCCCAGGTCGGCGGTATCAAGTAGCAGGCGGGTGTGCTTGGCGAGGTAGGCAAACCCAAGCGCGCAAGCCACCACCAGCACGGCTGCCGTGGCCGCCCAGCCGGGACGTATAACGATCACCCGCGCGAGGCGGTCAGACCCATCGTGGTACCGCGACGCAAAGGCGTCGCCCTGCTCAGGACCGACGCTGAACGCAACGAACCGTTCGAACGCAGGTGGGCTCAACAGATCGACCCAGCCGATTTCGTTGTCCTGTGTGATCCGCAGATGAAATTGCAGCCAACCTTCGCGCAGCGAGACACCGCTGGGATAGCTTCCCTTGAGGGGGCGCCCATCGACATGAGGCACGAGACGCCAGGCCGATTGGCGCTCGCTGTCAGCCCATTCTTGCAGGCCGCTCACCTTCACGCGTATCAGCGCATCGGGCTCGATGTCCCCCTCGATTTCCAGCACGACAGGAGCCTGGTTGTGCAATGGCTGGGCCTGGACGTCCAGTGGTGCTGCCACGCCTAACAAACCCAGCAACCAGGCAATGGCCAAGGCTCCGAAGGCCAGGAAAGATGGGGTGTCCACGGGATTCCCATCAAGACTGATGCGCCAATAGGGAGCGGGCGTGGGTCCACAGCGCGACCCTCGCGTCATGCCCCGTGAGTTGGCCGTTGATGGCTCGCGTGAGGGCTTCAAAGGCGTCTTGTGTGTCGCCTTGCATCAGCACATTCGCGCCAATCTGCTCCCAGTACCAGCCCGCCGACAGCGCGGCCAAGTCCGGCTCGATCAACAGGTCGGGCCAGAGACCCGGGTTGGCGAGCAGGGCGTCGTACACCGCCCGGTAGGCCTCATTACCGGTGGTGTTGATTACCCGCAGCATGAGGTTGGGAAGGGCTTCAAAGAAGGCCTGGTACTGCCCGCGCCCAGTGAGCTGCATCAAGCCTCGGCCGCGGAAGCGCCAACCGTCGCCACTGCTCTCGTCGCCATTGCCTAGCCGACCCGAGTAAACCGCATTCGCGATCAGCTCGGGGTGGTGGGCGAACCGCTCTGCGTTGCGCCTGCCACTTTCCGGGTCGTCCTCGGCCAGGTGAAAGCGATGTGGCCACACCGTGGCCAGGCGTTGGGCGGTGTAATCGAGGTTTTCCTCCAGGCGCCGTAGCTGGGCTGATTCGTGAACCACGTTTGCCAAGAACGCAGCCATCAGCGGCGGTGTGTCGATGCTGAAGGTGAGCAGGGTGACCGTCAGTGGCTCCACCCACATGGCCATTTCCTTTTCCGGTCGCTCCGTCAGGGCGACAAGACACGACAAAAGATCTCGGGTCATGGCCGCTCAGTACCTCGATGTCACTTCTTGGCGGGGTTGGGCTGGGCGTCATTAGCAGTCGGATCGACCCGTTTGGTCATTGGCGTCAGAGCCCGCGGTTGATGCGCTTGCAGTGATGAAGCTGCGCACTTTGTTGAGTTGGTTGTGAGCATCCTGAGCGTTCTCATTGAAGGAGAAGTACTGGACTTCCAGCTTCAGGTTGTCGGCGCCGATGGCAACCTGCTTGATTTGGGTTCGCTCATCCGTAGGCGCAAAAAGGCCCCAGGCCCGGGCCGCTTTCGCGGTACCGGGCCTGGGGCCTTGGTCAGTGTGGGCGGGGGTGTAGGGCGCCGCTTAGCGAGAGGCCTCCAGCATCAATCGGTAGTCGTCGGCGCTGGCCAAGCGCGGGTTGGTGGTGTGGCAGTGGTCGGCCATGGCGCCTTGAATCACGCGGTCGTACAGTTCTGGCCCCACGCCCATGGCGTCCAGGCCGCTGGGCAGGCCCAGGCGCGCGCTCATGTCGCGCACCGCTTCGGCCACGTCGCTGCCGCTGGTCAAGCCCATGGCCCAGGCCATGCGTTGAAGGCGCTGCTCGCGCTGCATGTGCGGGGCCTCGGCATTGAAGCGAATCACCGCCGGCAGAAACACCGCATTGAGCGTGCCGTGGTGCAGGCGCGGGTTGGCACCCCCCAGGCTGTGGCTGAGGCTGTGCACGCAACCCAGGCCCTTCTGGAAAGCCATGGCGCCCTGCATGCTGGCGCTCATCATGTTCAGGCGGGCCTCGCGGTCTTGGCCGTTGCGGGTGGCGCGCTCGATGTGGGCCCAGCCGCGCATGAGACCGTCCAGCGCAATGCCATCGGCTGGCGGGTTGAAGGCCGCCGACATATAGGTTTCCATGCAGTGCGCGATGGCGTCCATGCCGGTGGCCGCCGTGAGCACGGGCGGCAGGCCCAGGGTGAGCTCGGGGTCGAGCAGGGCGGTCTTGGGCACCAGGTGCCAACTGTGAAAGCCCAGCTTGCGGCCATCGTCCACGATGATGATGGCCCCGCGCGCCACCTCGCTGCCGGTGCCCGCGGTGGTGGGGATGGCGATCAGTGGTGGCACGGCCGCGGTGATCTTGGGCGAGCCGCCTTCAATGGTGGCGTAGGTTTTGAGCGGGCCCGGGTGCGCGGCCGCGATGGCCACGCCCTTGGCGCAGTCAATGGCGCTGCCGCCGCCCAGCGCGATCAGGCCGTCACAGCCCTGCGCCCGGTACAAGTCGGCGGCGGCTCGCACGGCCGCTTCGGTGGGGTTGGAGGGCGTGCCGTCAAACACCGAGTGGGGCACGCCAGCCAAGGCCTGCTGAACCCGGTCGAGCAGGCCGGCCGCCTTCACGCCCGCATCGGTCACCACCAGCGGGCGCGCCATGCCCACGCGCTCGCACTCGGCCTTGAGCTGCGCGAGCACGCCGAAGTCGATGAGGATGTTTGTCACATAGAGGATCTGGGCCATGCGGGTCTCCGTTTATGGTGTGGTGGTGCCGAACGCTACTAGCGTGGCAGCGGCCGGCCCGGTCGCCAAGAGGACAATCCGCACCCTATGTCACACCACCCCGATCCCCGCCAGCGCCTCACCCCCGCCATGCGCGGTCTGCTGGACCGCGTGGCCCGCGCCGGGCACCCCCCGATGGACGCGCTAACGCCGGCCAAGGCCCGGCTGGCCTACGAGGCCGGCGCCCCCGTGCTCGATATCGAGCCGCACAAACTGGCCCGTGTGCAGAACCTGAACATTCCCACACGCGACGGGCAGTCATTGCCCGCCACCTTGTTTGCGCCTTCTGAAGCGCCAGGCCTGCCAGTGCTGCTGTACTTTCATGGTGGCGGCTTCACCGTGGGCAGCGTGCGCACGCACGAGCGCTTGTGCCGCCGCCTGGCCCACCTGGCGAACTGCGCGGTGGTGTCGGTGGATTACCGCCTGGCGCCCGACGCGCCGTTTCCCACCGCGGTAAACGACGCCTGGGACAGCCTGGCCTGGCTGCGGGCCGAGGCCAGTGCCCTCGGTCTGGACGGTTCGCGCATTGCCGTTGGGGGAGACAGCGCCGGCGGCACGCTGGCGCTGGTGACCGCCATTTCCGCACGCGATGCCGGCTGGCCCCTGGCGCTTCAACTGCTGTATTACCCAGGCTGCGCCGGCCACCAGAACACCCCCAGCCACCGCCTGTATGCCAAGGGCTTTCTGCTGGACGCCAGCCTCATCACCTATTTCTTCAGTCAGTACCTGAGTGACCCGGCCGATCGCAACGACTGGCGCTTTGCCCCGCTGGACGGCGTGGACGCCAGCGGCCAGCCGCGCGAACTGGAAGGCGTGGCGCCCGCCTGGTTCGGCCTGGCCGAGTGCGATTCGCTGGTGGACGAGGGCGTGGCCATGGCCGACCGCCTGCGCCTGGCGGGTGTGCCCGTTGACCTGGAGATCTACCACGGCGTGGTGCACGGCTTCATCCAGTTCGGCCGCGCCATTCCCCAGGCACTCAAGGCCCACGAAGACGCCGCCCGCGCCCTGAAACACGCTTTTGAAGGAGACACCTGAGATGCCCGCCATGACCCGAGACGACTTCCGCTTCTTCCACCCCCTGCGCGTGCGCTGGGCCGAGGTGGACATGCAGCGCATCGTCTTCAACGCCAACTACCTGATGTACTTCGACACGGCCATTGGCGATTATTGGCGGGCGCTGGCACTGCCCTACGTCGAATCCATGGAGCTGCTGGAGGGCGACATGTACGTGGTGAAGGCCACGGTGGAGTTCCACGCCTCGGCCCACGCCGACGAGATGATCGACGTGGCCTTGCGCTGCACCCGCATGGGCAACTCGTCCATGGCCTTCACCGGCGCCATCTTCCGTGGCGAGCAGCACCTGATCTCGGCCGAGATCGTTTACGTGTTCGCCGACCCGGCCACGCAAACCTCCAAGCCCATTCCGGCGGCCTTCCGGGCCATCATCGAGGCCTATGAGGCCGGCGAGCCCCTGGCCGAGGTGCGGGTGGGCGACTGGGCCACCCTGGGTGACGCGGCCCGCGGTCTGCGCGAGATGGTGTTCGTGCAAGAGCAATCGATTCCGCTGGCCATCGAACTGGACGAGGCAGACGCCACCGCCGTTCACGCCGTGGCGTTCAATCGCCTGGGCCAGGTGATCGCCACCGGGCGCCTGCTGGCGCCAGCGCCCGGCGTGGCCAAGATCGGGCGCATGGCGGTGCACCGCTTTCTGCGCGGGGGCGGATGGGGGCGCGGCGTGCTTGATGCCCTGATGGCGGTGGCGCGCGAGCGCGGCGACCGCGAGGTGGTGCTGCACGCCCAGCGCACCGCCGAGGGCTTCTACCGCCGCCAGGGCTTTGTGGTGCGGGGCGAGCCGTTTACCGAGGCCGGCATCGCCCACGTGGAGATGGTCAAGCCGCTGTGACTTGCAGGCGGCGGTGCCGCTCGGGGCTCAAGGCCGGCCCAGGGGCGCCAGGGTCGTGGGTCCACTCGTCCAGGTCGGCTTGCCAGCCACCAGGGGTTTCGCGCACGCGCATCCACAGCGTGCTTCGGGTGCCATAGCGCCGCTCGGGCACGCGCACGAAAGGGCTGGAGAGGGCGCGCTCCACGGCCGGGGCCACGCCCGTGTGGGGCAGGGCGTGCTCGTCCACCGGGGTGGTTTGCACCAGCACAGGCGCCAAGTGGGCCAGTTGCTGCTGTTCTTCAGGTGCCCCCATCGCGGCCCGCAGCGCGGCCTTCAAGGCCAAGGCCTTGGGCCAGGGGGTGTCGAGGCTGGCGTTGGACAGGCCGTAAAGCCCATCGCCAAGGGCGCGGTGGTGCAAGGCCGGGCGCTGCTCGGCGTGCGGGGCTTGCGGGCGGCGGTTGCTCATCCAGTGCCAGTGGCCGGTGTGCAAGTTGCCCCAGACCAGGTTGAACCCGCCGTAGGCCTCGGGATCGAGCTGGGCCAAGAGCGCCCGGGCGCTGTCGCTTTGCAGGGCCTGGGTCACCAGCCGGCCCCGGCTCTGGCGGGCCTGCGTCAGCACGGCCTGGCGCACGTTGGTGAGCATGGCCACCCGCCCGCTGGGGCTGATGCCCAGCCAGGTGCCGCCATCGCGCAGGTCACGCCCGCCCACCACCTCGGTGCCGTCGTCCAGCGCCCAGCGGTGCAGAGGGGCGGTTTCGCGGCCCCATTGCTCGTCGCGGTTGGCCGCCACCCACAAGGCCTGGCCCGGCTGGGCATTGATGGCGAAAGCGATCAGGCACATGCGGCGTGGGCCCGCTCAGATGTCGTCGAGCAAGTCGTATGGCAGGGGCAGCAAGGCCAGACCGTGCTCGCCTGCCCGCAGCGCCCCGCCTTGCGTGGCGCTCACTTGCAGGGAGACGATGGCGTCGAAACCGCCGCCCGGCGCGGGCGCGGCTTGCACGACGGTGCCGCAGGGTTGCTCGGCATCGCTTTCGTGAAACACCTCTTGGCCCGCCGCGAGTTCGCCATCGGCATGCACCAGGAAGGCGCGGCGCTTCAAGGTGCCACGAAACTGGCTGCGCGCCACCACCTCCTGCCCGGGGTAGCACCCCTTCTTGAAGTTGACGCCCCCCACCGACTCATAGTTCAGCATTTGCGGCACGAAGGCGTCCACCACCGGTGCCGACACCGTGGCCACGCCGCTGGCCAAGTCCAGCCATTGCCAGAGGGTCAGGGGCAGGGCCGCCACGTTGGGCAAGGCCGTGCCAACCGGTGCCAGCCACAGGGCGCGGGCCACGCCCGCCCCGGCGGGCATGCGCACCAGGCTGGCGTCTGCGTCGCGGGTGTGGGCCCAGGGCGTGTCGGGCAGGGCTTGGGGCACCGCGGCGCCCGCCAGGCCGCCCACTTGCCAGTCGGCGCTGGCGTCCGACAGCTTGGCCTTGGCTCGCAACACGAACATCGACAGCCGCTTGAGCGTGGGGGCGAGCAGATCGCGTGGGCAGACCAGCAGCAAGTCTTCGGCGTCGCGCTTGACGACCACAAAGCTCGCCAGCAGCCGGCCCTTGGCCGAGCAGTAGCCGGCCAGCCGGGCCTGGGCGGTGGTTTGCAGGGCCACGTCCTGGGTGAGCTGGCCGTGCAGGAAGCTGGCGGCGTCGGCCCCCTGGGCGCGAATCACCCCCAGATCGGGCAGGGGCGTGAACCCCGAGTGGTCAATGGTGTTCATGGCGGAGCGATAGGGGTAATGGGCCATCCACCCGCAGCCGGATGGACGCCGAGGGGGTCGATTATCATGGCCGGCCCGTGCCGCTGCCGGCGCCGTCATCCTTCACCCTGCTGCCGTCCTGCCTGTGCTGCGATTCCTCCGAAACCTGTTGCTGCTGATCTTCTTGGGGGCCGTGCTCTGCCTGGCGGCGGGGTGGTGGTGGCTGCAGCAACCGCTGCAGACCGCCAGCGGTGAGCCGGTGCTGGTGGAAGTGCCGCCTGGCGCCGGGGCCCAGCGCGTGGCCGAGCGCGTGGCGCAAGGTGGTGTGCAGGTGCCCGCCTGGTTGCTCGGGGCGTGGTTTCGCCTGTCGGGGCAGGCGCGCGACATCAAGGCCGGCACCTATGAATTCGCCCCAGGCATCACGCCACAGGGCATGCTGGGCAAACTCGCGCGCGGCGAGCAAGCGCTGTTCTCGGTGCAAATCATCGAGGGCTGGACCTTCCGCCAGGCCCTGCAGGCGCTGCGCGGCAACGCCGAACTCACGCAAGACGTGCAGGGCCTGAGCGAGCGCGACATCATGGCGCTCATCGGCTACCCCGGTCGTCACCCCGAGGGCCGCTTCTTCCCCGACACCTACCGCGTCGCGCGCAAGGCCACGGTGTCCAGTGTGTTGCGCCAGGCGGCCCAGGCCATGGACGAGCGCCTGGCCAAGGCCTGGGCCCAGCGAGACCCGGCCACCCCGCTGCGCTCGGCAGACGAGGCCTTGGTGCTGGCCAGCATCGTCGAGAAAGAAACCGGCCTGGAGAGTGACCGGGCCCAAATCGCCGGCGTCTTCAGCAACCGCCTGCGCATCGGCATGCGCCTGCAGACCGACCCCAGCGTGATTTATGGCCTGGGCGAACGCTTTGACGGCAACCTGCGCCGCGTGCACCTGGACACCGACGGCCCTTACAACACCTACACCCGCGTGGGCCTGCCGCCCACGCCGATTGCGCTGCCGGGCGAGGCTTCGCTGCGCGCTGCCGTGAAGCCGCAGAGCACCCGCGCGCTGTATTTCGTGGCGCGTGGCGACGGCTCCAGCCACTTCAGCGTCACGCTGGACGAACACAACGGCGCCGTGCGCCGCTACATCCTGGGCCGTTGACAACATGCAGACCCCTGGCCTTTTCATCACCTTCGAAGGCATCGACGGCGCGGGCAAGTCCACCCACATTGAGAAGGTGGCCCAGGCCTTTCGTGCGGCTGGCCGCGCCGTGACCCTTACCCGAGAGCCCGGCGGCACACCACTGGCCGAGAAACTGCGCGCCCTTGTGCTGGGCGATGCCATGGACCCCCTGTGCGAAGCACTGCTGATGTTCGCCGCGCGCCGTGACCACCTGCAAACCGTGATCGAGCCCGCCCTGGCCGCGGGTGGCGTGGTGATTTGCGATCGCTTCACCGACGCTACCTTCGCTTACCAGGGCTTCGGGCGGGGCTTTGACCTGGCCGTGCTGCACCAGCTTGAGGCCTGGGTGCAGGGCCGGCCCGAGGGTGGCCTGCGCGAGCCCGACCTCACCCTCTGGTTCGACCTGAGCCCCGCCGTTGCCGCCAAGCGCTTGGCGGGGGCGCGTGTGCCAGACCGATTTGAGGCGCAGCCGCAGGCTTTTTTTGAGCGCGTGGCCCAGGGCTATGCCGCGCGAGCGGCGGCCGCCCCCCAGCGGTTCGCTCGGATTGACGCCGACCAGCCACCCAGTGAGGTGGCGGCGCAGGTGCGCGCCACCCTGGTCGGCCGTGCCTGGCTGGAGGGCTGAACCATGAGCGAGACCCAGCCCGCCTTGGCCCCTTGGCTGCAGCGTCAGCTCAGTGGTCTGTTGACGCAGCGCGGACACGCCATCCTGCTCAGCGGCCCCTCCGGCCTTGGCCAGTACCGACTGGGCCTGGCCTTGGTGCGCGCCTGGCTGTGTGAGCAGCCCACCGAACAGGGCGCTTGCGGGCACTGCGGTAGCTGCCACGCCATTGACGTTCGCACCCACGCCGACCTGTCGGTGCTGATGCCCGAGACCTTGGCCCTGGACCTGGGCTGGCCCCTGGATGAGGGTGCACAAAAAGAGATCGACGATAAAAAGCGCAAGCCCAGCAAACTCATCCGGGTGGAGGCCGCTCGCGACGCCGTGGCCTTCACCCAGACCACCCGATCGCGCGGCAGCACCAAGGCCGTGCTGGTGTACCCGGCTGAGCGGCTGAACGTGGAGTCGGCCAACACCCTGCTGAAGACCCTGGAAGAGCCCGTGGGCGAGGTGCGCTTTGTGCTGGCCACCGAGGCGGCGCACCTCATCCTGCCCACCATCCGCAGCCGCTGCCAGACCCACGTGATGGCCTGGCCCGATGAGACCGAGGCCGTGGCCTGGCTGGTGGAGCGGGCTCAGGGACGCGCCGACGACGCACAGGCCAGGGTGTGGTTGCAAGCCGCGGGTGGCCGCCCCGACGACGCCCTGGTGTGGGGCCAGGCGGGGCTGACCGCGGCCATCTGGACGGCCTTGCCCCAGGCCCTGGCGCGAGGTGACTGGTCAGGCCTGGCGGACTGGGCGCCTGCCCAGCAACTGGCGGTGCTGCAGAAGCTTTGCCACGACCTCATGGCCTGCGCCGCCGGCGCACCCACCCGCTTTTTCCCGGCCGACCGGCTGCCCACCCCGCCGCGCTGGGCGGTGTTGGCCACCTGGGCGCGCGAGCTCATGGACGCCGCCAAGACCGTGGAGCATCCGTTCCAGGCGGGCCTGCTGCAAGAGGCTTGGGCCGCGCGCACCCGGCAGGTGCTGGCCCTCGGCGCGCGAAAGGGCCGCTGATTCCACCCAGCGGTTGGCGTGGTCTGCCGTGATGAAAGTACACTTGCGCCTTGATGACGACGCTCCCCAGCTCCTCGCAGACCGCGCGCCCCAGCGTGATTCAGCTCTCCATCAAGGAGAAGGCGGCTCTTTACGCTGCCTACATTCCCTTGTTTGCTGACGGAGGCATCTTCATTCCGTCGGCTCGTGAGTACAGCTTGGGCGACGACGTCTACGTGCTGCTCAGCTTGCCCGATGACCCGCAGCGCTACCCCATTGCCGGCAAGGTGGCCTGGGTGACGCCAGCGCGCGCCCAGGGCGGACGCACCCAGGGCGTGGGGATTCGTTTCCCCGGGGATGAGAAGTCGCGCCAGCTCAAGCTCAAGATTGAAGAGATCCTGGGCGCCAACCTCAGCTCTGATCGCGGCACCCAAACCCTCTGAGCCAGGGGCCAGCCTGTCAAACACCGCCGTTGGCGGTGTTTTTGCTTGTTCACCACGATGTTCACTGACTCCCACTGCCACCTGAACTTTCCCGAACTGCGCGAGCAGCTTTCCGAGGTGCTGCAAGCCATGGCCCAGGCCCAGGTGACCCGCGCCTTGTGCATCTGCACCACCTTGGAAGAGTTCGACGACGTGCACGCGCTGGCGCGCGACCATGACCATCTCTGGGCCACGGTGGGTGTGCACCCCGACAACGAGGGCGTGCGCGAGCCCACTCTGCAAGACCTGCTGGACGGCGCCTCCAGGCCCAAGGTGGTGGGCATTGGCGAGACCGGCCTCGACTACTACCGACTGGGCGATCGCACGGTGGCCGAGGTGGAGTGGCAGCGCGAGCGCTTTCGCACCCACATTCGTGCGGGGCGACAGACAGACTTGCCCCTGGTCATCCACACCCGCAGCGCCTCTGAAGACACGCTGGCCATCTTGCGCGAGGAGGGGGGCTTCAGCTCGTCGGGCGTGAGCTCGCGTGGCGTGTTTCACTGCTTTACTGAAACTGCCGAGGTCGCCCGTGCCGCTCTGGACCTGGACTTCTGCATTTCCTTTTCGGGCATCCTCACCTTCCGCAACGCGGCCGACTTGCGTGAGGTGGCCAAAATGGTGCCGCTGGATCGTCTGTTGATCGAGACCGATAGCCCGTATCTCGCGCCGGTGCCGTTCCGAGGCAAGACCAACACGCCGGCCCTGGTGCCGCTGGTGGCGCAACAAGTGGCCGAGCTCAAAGGGGTTGGCGTGGAAGAGGTGGCCCGCACCACCGCCGCCAATTTTGAGCGTCTGTTTTCCCGGGTGGTGCAGCAAAACACTTGAGGCTCAACATGAAGAATGTGAAAAAGTGGTTTGTATCTGTTGGGTTTTTTTGCCTAGGCTTGACGGCTTTCTCCTCTGCATGGGCCAGCTCCTTTGAGGACTTCTTCGCGGCCGTGAAGCACGATGACGTGACCGAGATTCAGCGCCTGGCGCAGCGGGGCTTTGACCTCAACACCATCAATCGAAGGGGAGAGCACGCGCTCTTTCTCGCCATGCGCGATGACGCGGTGAAGGTGGCCGGTTTCCTGCTGGACCAACCCGGTGTGCAAGTCGAGGTGCGCACGCCCAACGACGAATCTCCCTTGATGATGGCGGCACTTAAAGGCCGTCTGGCCTTGGCGACCCGATTGATCGAGCGCGAGGCCGAGGTCAACAAGCCCGGCTGGGCGCCCTTGCACTACGCCGCCACCGACGCGGGAGGGCAGGCGCCCGCCATGGTTCGGCTGCTGCTGGAACACCACGCTTACATCGATGCCGAATCGCCTAATGGCACGACGCCCTTGATGATGGCGGCGCACTATGGAAGCCCCACGGTGGTGAAGATTTTGTTGGAGGAGGGCGCCGATCCATCAATTAAGAACCAGCAAGGTCTCACGGCCATCGACTTCGCCCGGCGCGCCAACCGGGCGGAGGTCGTGGAGATCATTGCCGCCTTCATTCGCGCCAAACAGGCCACCGGGCGCTGGTGATGATTGGTAAAAACCCTAGGTAAATACCCCCCGTTTCGTAGGTGGAACCCACATGGGTGGGCCGTTTTTTGCGCAGCACAATCCGCGCCATTGTCAAAAATTCCAAGGAGACGTCGTGAAACTGGCAAGTCAACGGGACTTTCTGTCCGGCATCATGTTCACCGCCGTGGGCATCACCTTCGCGGTGGGGGCCACCAACTACGAGGTCGGCCAGGCCGCCCGCATGGGGCCGGGGTACTTCCCGCTCATGCTGGGCATTCTGCTGGCCATTCTGGGTGCCCTGGTCACGCTGCAGTCGTTCCGCAAGGGCGGTGGTGATGGTGACCCGGTGGGCGCCATCGCTTGGCGGCCACTGTTGTTCGTGATCGGTGCCAACCTGGCGTTTGGTGCGTTGCTGGTGGGCGTGCCTGCTCTGGGCATCCCGGCCTTCGGTCTGATCGTGGCGATCTTTGCCCTGGTGATCATCGCCAGCTTTGCTCGCCCTGGCGCTAGCTTCAAGGAAGCAGTGATTCTTTCGGCCATCCTGGCGGTGGGCAGCTACTTTGCCTTCGTCTATGCGCTCAACCTGCAGTTCCCTGTGTGGCCTGCCTTCTTCACTCGATAACAACAAGACCGCACGGAGACTTCAAACATGATGGATCTCATCAATAACCTGTCCTTGGGTTTTGGCGTGGCGTTCACCGCGCAAAACCTGCTGTACGCCTTCGTTGGCTGTTTGCTGGGCACACTTATTGGCGTGCTGCCCGGCATCGGCCCGCTGGCCACCATCGCCATGCTGCTGCCGGTGACCTACGGCCTGGAGCCTGTGTCGGCGCTGATCATGTTGGCCGGTATCTACTACGGCGCTCAGTACGGTGGCTCGACCACGGCCATTCTGGTGAACCTGCCGGGAGAATCGTCGTCGGTGGTGACCGTGATCGACGGTTACCAGATGGCCCGCAAGGGCCGCGCGGGCCCGGCGCTGGCCGCCGCTGGCCTGGGTTCGTTCTTCGCGGGCTGCGTGGGCACCCTGGTGCTGGCCGCCTTCGCGCCGCCGCTGACCGAGGTGGCCCTGAGCTTCGGCCCTGCCGAATACTTCTCGCTGATGATCCTGGGCCTGATCGGCGCGGTGGTGCTGGCTTCGGGCTCGCTGATCAAGGCACTGGCCATGATCGTGCTGGGTCTGTTGGTTGGCCTGATCGGCACCGACGTGAACTCGGGTGTTGCCCGTTTCAGCTTCGACATTCCTGAGCTCACCGACGGCGTGAACTTCGTGGTCATCGCCATGGGCGTGTTCGGCTACGGGGAAATTATCAGCAACCTGGCCCAAGGCGACGAGAAGCGCGATGTGTTCGTGGGCAAGGTGAGCGGCATCATGCCCACCGCCGAAGACTTCAAGAACATGTTCCCGGCCGTGGTTCGCGGCACCGCCCTGGGTTCGGTGCTGGGCATTCTGCCGGGCGGTGGTGCGCTGCTCTCGTCCTTCGCGGCCTACACCATCGAGAAGAAGACCAAGCTCAAGCCGGGCGAAGTGCCTTTCGGCCAGGGCAACATCCGTGGCGTGGCCGCCCCCGAGTCGGCCAACAACGCTGGTTCGCAAACCTCCTTCATTCCGCTGCTGACCCTGGGCATCCCGCCCAACGCGGTGATGGCGCTGATGGTGGGTGCGATGACCATCCACAACATCCAGCCCGGCCCGCAGGTGATGACCAGCAACCCCGAGCTGTTCTGGGGCCTGATCGCCTCGATGTGGATCGGCAACGCCATGCTGGTGATCTTGAACCTGCCCCTGATCGGCATGTGGATCAAGCTGCTGACCGTGCCATATCGCTGGCTGTTCCCCGCCATCGTGCTGTTCTGCGCGGTGGGTGTGTACTCCACCAACAACAACAGCTTCGACATCTGGATGGTGGCGCTGTTCGGGGTGATCGGTTACGCCTTCATCAAGTTGGGTTGCGAGCCGGCGCCTCTGCTGCTGGGCTTCATTCTCGGGCCGATGATGGAAGAGTACCTGCGCCGTGCCCTGCTGATCTCTCGCGGTGAGTGGTCGGTGTTCGTGACCCGCCCGATCTCGGCATCGCTGCTGGTGGCTGCTCTCTTGCTGTTGGCGGTGGTGCTGTTGCCGTCGATCAAGAAGCGGCGCGAAGAAGCCTTCGTGGAAGACTGATCGGCGCCAGTCGCTGACGCTTCCAATGCAAAACCCCGGTGACGCGAGTCCCGGGGTTTTTCTTTGGCCGCGTCGGCGGGCTTAGAAAGTGGGCGGGGTGTTGACCCAGATCACGCGCGTGACGGTGGTGCCGGGGTTGCGGTAGCGGTGGGGGCGGTCGCTGGAAAAGTAGAACGAGTCACCGGCCTGGAGCTCGTGGGTTTCATCGCCCAGCGTGAGCTGCAACTGGCCTTCCAGCACAAAGCCGAGTTCTTCGCCCTGGTGGTGAATGCTGCCGCTGGTCTGGGCGCCGGGCTCCAGGATGTGAATGTCACCTTGCAGCAACTGGCCGCGCTGCGGCGGAATGAGCCGCTCGAGCCGGATGCCGGCTTCTCGGCGCGAGCCCGCCACCAGTTGCACCACCGGCCGTTGCGACGGCCGCAGCACGGGGCCGAAGGCGGGCTCGGCCAGGGTGGTGAGCTCGGCCACGTTGGTTTGCAGGGCCTGGGCAATGCGGTGGAGCATGGTGAGCGAGGGCGAGGCCAGCCCGCACTCGATCTTGGAGAGCATGCTCTCTGAGCACCCCACCGTGCCGGCCACGCTCTTGAGGGTGAGGCCGTGAAGGGTTCGGGTGTGGCGAATGCGCCGGCCCAGCGCCGCCACTGGGTCGGTGGCGACCGCGACGGGCGCGCCAGGGGCGTCACGGAGGGGCTTGGGCATGGCGCGGGGCGATCAATGCACCGAGAAGTGCACCGGCATGGGTTTGTTGCTGTTGATGGCGACGATGTCCTGCGGGCAGGACGACATCACGACGATACAGTCCATCTCGGCCACGAATTCCACGTAATCACCCGCTTGACTGACGGTGGGTTTCCACTCGATCTGGCCCTGGGGGTTGAAGGGAATGTTCATCCACAGGTTCAGCGAGCCGGGCACCTCGCGCGTGCGCAGGCCGATGGCCTTGACCGCCAGGCGCAGGTTGTCGGCGCAACTGTCGTGGTAACCCTCCACACCCAGGGTGCGGTAGCGGTAGATGTCGCAGGGGGCGATGAGCGTGTCGTGCACGCCCACCGAGGTGTCGGACTTGAAGGTGAGGATGGCGCGGCGGTGGTTGGTGACCATCGCATCGCCGGGCAGGGGGTTGATGCGGTCCACCCAGGCGCGCAGGTGTTCCATGGACATGAACTCGTTCATGCTGTTGGCGTTGAAGGCCCACATGTCGCACACCTGCGTGCCGTGGGTGTTCACGATGCGGATGGTCTGGCCCTTGGCCACGCGCACGGCGCGGCCCTGGCGGGCGGGCACCTCATACACCTTGCCCAGTTCGGGCGTGCCATCTGCCGAAATGGGCTCGTGCAGGGTGGCGTTTTCGCCGGCGGGTTCGCTGTTGTCGACGATGGTGGGGGGCAGGGTGGTCATGCGGGTTCCTTGTAACGAACGGAGAGAAAAACCAACGCGTCAATTCGCGTCGGCCAGGGTGAACAGGGTGGCGGCCAGGGCGCGCACGCCGGTGATCAGGTCAGCCTCGGGCGTGTCCTCGGCGGCGTTGTGGCTGATGCCCCGATGGCTGGGCACGAAAAGCATGGCGGCGGGGCACACGTCGGCCAGGTACATGGCGTCGTGGAAGGCACCCGAGCCCAGTTGGCGATAAGGCTCGCCGGTGAGTTGGGCGGCGGCCTCCAGCACGCCAAGCACGCGCGGGTCAAATGGCGTGGGGGCGCGGCGCATGAGGTCGCGGCAGTCGCAGCGGCACGCGCCAGCGTCCGCCACCAGTGCGGTGCGCAGCGTGGCCTCCATCGCGTCGAGCACGGCCTCTTGGGGGTGGCGCAGGTCAACGGTGAAGCGCACCCGGTCGGCCACGGTGTTGACCGAGCCCGGGCTCACCTCGAAGCGACCTACCGTCCAGCGCAGGTCGGGGTCTTGGCGGGCCATGGCGGCGGCGTGCAGGCGATGCACCAGGCTGGCGGCGGCAAGCAAGGCGTCTTGCCGCACGCCCATGGGGGTGGTGCCGGCGTGGGCACTGCTGCCGTGCACGGTGATGTCGAACCAGCGCACGCCCTGAATAAAGGTGACCACGCCCAGGCGCTGGCCGCCGTCTTCCAGCACCGGGCCTTGTTCGATGTGCGCCTCGACATAGGCGTGCACCGCGTGGCCCAGCGGGTGGTGAACGGCGCTGGGCGTGGCGGCCAGGGCCTTGTCGCGTTCGGTGGCAAAGGCGTCGCCCTGTGGGCTTTTCGCGGCCAGAAAGGTGGGCAGACGGGTGGCGTCGGCAAAGGCGCTGGAGCCCATGGCGCCGGGGCCAAAGCGTGAGCCTTCCTCGTTGGTCCAGGCCATCACCTCGATGGGCCGGCGGGTGCTCAGGCCGGCGTCGTCCAGGGCGCGCAGCACCTCCAGCCCGGCCATCACGCCATAAGCGCCATCGAGCCAGCCACCCACGGGCTGGGTGTCGATGTGGCTGCCGGTCATCACCGGGGCCAGGTTCTCGTCGCGGCCGGCGCGGCGCACCCACAGGTTGGCGGCATCGTCCACGCGCCACTGGTATTGGGCCCCTTGGAGCTGTTGCACCAGCCATTGGCGGGCCTGGCACTCGGTGTCGGTGAGGGCTTCGCGGCTGACGCCGCCGTCATCGCGGCCGCCGAAGCGGGAGAGGGCGCGCAGATCGGCAACGAATCGCGGGCCATTCACCGCGCTCATGGCGGTGCTGGCTTGAGGGGGCAGGGCGGGCAAGGTCATGCGGTGGCTCCGTCATTGACCGGCAGCTCGAAGGCCTGACGCTGGCGCGACAGCCAGGTGCGCAGGAAGGCGCGCAGCCGCTCGGTCTTGGGGGTTTGAAACAAGGTGGCGGGTGGTCCTTGCTCGACGATGCGGCCTGCCTCCATGAACACCACGCGGGTGGACACCTTGGCTGCAAACCCCATTTCGTGCGTGACCATCACCATGGTCATGCCCTCGCGCACCAAGGACAAGATGACTTCCAGCACCTCGTCCACCAATTCGGGGTCAAGTGCCGAGGTGGGCTCGTCCAGCAGCATCACCTCGGGCTCGACCACCAGCGCCCGGGCAATGCCCACGCGCTGCTGCTGGCCGCCGCTGAGCTGTGCCGGGTAGGCCTGTGCCTTGGCGCCCAGTCCCACGCGCTCCAGGGCTTTCTGGGCGCGGGCGCGGGCCTGCTCGGCGGGCACGCCTCGGGCGATGGTCAGGGGCGCCATCACGTTGTCGATCACCCGCATGTGGGGCCACAGGTTGAACTGCTGGAAAACCATGGCCACGCAGGCGCGCACCTCGGCCACCGAGCGCTCGCTCTCGCGCTGGCGTGTGCCGTCTGAGCGCGTGCTGTAGCCCAGCAGCGCACCGCGGATGCGCACCTCGCCGGCGTCGTGGGCTTCCAGGAAGTTCATGCAGCGCAGCGCGGTGGTCTTGCCCGAGCCCGAAGGGCCGATGAGGGTGACCACCTCGCCACGGGCGACGTCCAGTTCAAAGTCGTGCAGCACCTGCACTGGGCCATACGACTTGCACACGCCCTTGAGGCTGACCATGGGAACGGAAACGGCGGAGGCATTCATGTCAGGCTTTCGGGCTTGGGGTGAGCGCGATCAGGCGCTCGGTGGCGCGGCCCAGGCTGGCCAGCGCCAGGGCCATGAGCCAGTAAATGAGGCCCAGCAGCAGATAGGGCTCGAGGTAGGAGAAGGTGTCGGCCACCACGGTGCCGGCGGTCATGGTGAGTTCGGGCACGGTGATGATGGACACCACCGACGATTCCTTGAGCACCAGAATGGCCTGGTTCACCAGCATGGGAATGGCCAGGCGCCCGGCTTGCGGCCATTCGATGTGCCGCAGGATGGCCAGGCGGCTCATGCCGAACACCCGACCGGCTTCCACTTGCCCGCGTGGGATGGACTGCCAGCAGGCGCGGAAGATTTCGGCGAAGTAGGCCGAGCCATAAATCGCCAAGCCCACGACGGCGGCGGTGATCGCGTCCATGGCCAGCCCGATCTGGGGCAGACCGAAATACAGCACGAAGAGCTGCGCCAGGAAGGGCGTGCCGCGCACCACCCACACAATGGTCCGGTACAGCGGGGTCACGCGAGGCGCCAGTTGCAGGGCGGCGTTGAGCCCAAAGCCCAGCACCGCGGCCAGCGCGATGGCCAACACCGACAGCCACAGCGTCAGCCAGGCCGCGCGAAGGAAGGCCGGCAGAATCTCAATGATCAGGTCGGGGTTCATGCGGCAGCTCCTGTGGAACGGGCGCGCACCAGGCGGGCGGCGCCCCACGACACCAGGGTGGTGAGAACCAGGTAGGCCAGGGCAATGGCCAGGTACACCTCAAGGGGACGGTACGACACCGCCACCAGTTGCTTGCCGACGCGCATCAGGTCGGCAATGGCCAGCACCGAGACCACGGCGGAACCCTTGATGATGTCCACCGCTTCGTTCACCAGGGCGGGGAACGTGAGCCGCAGCACCTGCGGCAACTGGATGTGGCGAAACATCTGGCGCTCGCTCAGCCCGAACACCCGGGCTGCCTCAAGTTGCGCCACCGGGATGGCCTCAAAGCCCGAGCGCAGGATTTCGCTCTGGAAGGCCGCCGAGTTCAGCGCCAGCACCAGACCCGCGGCCAGCCAGGGGTTCAGGTCAAGGCCAAAGGCGGCGGGCAGGTAGAACAGCATCAGCAACTGCACCAGCAGCGGCGTGCCGCGAAAGAAGCTCACGTACACCCCCACCAGGCCCCGGGCCGGCAGGGGCCCGCGGGTGCGGGTGCGGGTGAGGTGCAGGGCAATGGCCACGGCAAAGCCCATGGCAATCGCCACTGCGGAAAGGGCCGCCGTCGTCAGCAGGCCGTGGCCAATCGGCGCGGCGTAGCCGAGCCAGCGTTCAAACCAGGGCATGGGCCACGCTCCGAGTCGGTAGGTCAGGGGCTGACGGGCGGCCGCTCATCACATCTCCGGCGCGGGGAGGCGGTCGGCGGGCACGGCCATGGTGAAGCCGAACCACTTCTGCTGCAGCTCGGCCATCTTGCCGCTGGTGTTGGCCTTGGCGATGCCGTCGCTGAAGAACTTCACCAGCGGGGCGCTGTCGGCGTCTTTGCGGCCCACCCAGGCGTAATAGGTCTTGGGGCCGATGGCCGGCTGCACCACGGCGAAGGTGTCGGGGCGGCTCTTCACCAGTGGCCCCAGGTTGGACATGGACTGCGCCACCGCGTCCAGGCGGCCGGCGGCCAGGTCGGCGTAGGCCTCGTCGAAGGAGACGTATTCCTTGATCTCCTTCAGGCCGGGTTTGCCCTCGTCCTTGAGCTTCTTGTCGTACTCGCGCAGCACCTTGAGCTGGGCCGAGCCCGCTTGCGAGCCCGCGACCTTGCCGCTTAGCTGGGCGGGGGAGGCAAAGGCGCCGTCGGCCGTGCGGCGCAGCAGGGCCACGGTGGCCTCGGCGATGGGCAGGGTGAAGGCGAACTTGGCGTCGCGTTCCTTGGTGACCGTGACGGAGGTGACGATGAAATCGAACTTTTTAGCCGCCAGACCCGGCAGGATGGCCTGGAAGGGCACGTCTTGGCGCTTGGCCGCCACACCGGGCATGCCAGCCATCACCACGTCCAGCAGGTCGGCGCTATAACCCACGATCTTGCCGTCCTTCACGAACTCGAAGGGCGCGAACTGGGCCTCGGTGCCGATGGCGATTTCTTTTTTCTGCTTGACCGTGGCCAGCAGGTCGGCGGCGCTGACGGCGGGGGCCAGCAACGAGAGGGTGGAGCCCAGCACCAGGCCGGCCAGCGCGAATGGTTTGAACGCGAATTTCATCTGCTTCCTCATCAAGGGATCGGGTTAAGAGACCTTCAGAAAATTCAAGTGACTTGAATTTCGGAAAGACTCATGCAGATACCGTGCCAGGCAGCCTGGCGTCGCCGTGCCGGGTGAAAGTTCGCTCATGCGCCAGAGAAGCGGGGTTGAGCGCCCCCGCGCCTTCAGGCTTCGCACCGAAATGGCCGCTGGCGGGCACCAAGGCCGTGCACCAGCCCTTGCTGACAACAACTGGTCACACCTGGCGGCCTACAATCCGCCCGCCATGATGTCCCGCCGCGCCTTGCTGTCCGTCGCCGCCGCTTCCGCGGCACTTCCCGCCACCGCCCAGTCACGCCGCATTGGCCGGCTGGTCATCATCGGCGGGGCCGAAGATCGGCTTCACGACAAGGTCATCCTGCGACGCTTTTTGGAGCTTAGTGGCGGGCCTTCCGCCCGCATTCGACTGATCAGTGCCGCCAGCGGGACGCCCGAGTGGGCCTGGGACACCTACGGGAAGGCCTTTGGCGACCTTGGCGTGACCGACTTCGCGCCTATCCCCATTGAAGACCGCGACGCCGCCAACAGCACCGCGGTCATCGACCGCATCTTGGAGGCCGATGGTCTGTTCATCTCAGGGGGCGATCAGCGCCGCTTGATGGACCTGATCTGGGAAACCGAGGCCTTCAAGGCCATGCACATTGCCTTTCACCTGCGCGGCTGCTGCATGGGCGGCACCAGCGCTGGTGCTGCGGTGATGTCGCGCCACATGTTGGCCCAGGGAGAGGCAACCAAGCTGCCGGAGAAGGAGGTGGCCGATCTGGACATTGGCCTTGGCTTCGTGGCACGCGCCATCATCGACCAACATTTCTCTGAGCGCGGACGGTTGGGCCGCCTGCTGTCGGCCATGGCGCAATGGCCCAGCATGCTGGGCGTTGGTATTGACGAAAACACTGCGCTGGTGATCGAGCGCGGAACCGCCGTCGAGGTGATTGGCCAAGGTGCCGTGACGGTGGTCGATGGACGCACGATGCGCACTAACGCGGATTTGGTGGACACGCGTGGGCGCCTGGAGATGCTAGGGCTTCGTGTGCACCTGCTGCCTGCGGGTCAGCGCTACAGTGCCAGCCCGTTGGTGCAACGCGCACAAAACATGCCACCTGAGCTTCGCGACGCGGTGGAACTGTTGGTCTCTCCAGGTCCTATTCGGGGCTGACGCCATTTCATCGCTTCATCGCAAACCGGAAGGCTTGCGGTTCAGTGCCCAGTCATCTGTAACACGGTCAAAACAAACGCCTGGGGCGCTCGGCTAAGTTGGCTTGGTTGCGACCCCTTTATATTCCACGATGTATATATACAAAGTGGTACTTGATATCAACCTTTAATATCAAGATACGCTCCCCGCCCGATGGCCATCCTCGAGAATCCTAGCACATAGAAGTAGTTCCAGCGGAAGTGGTTTATCTGGCAAGGATGGCGTGAGCTGGCGACTTGGCACACCGACTGCTCAGGCCGTGCGGCGCTCAGGTTCGAGGGTGCTTCACGATCTGTTGGGCGGCTCAATGGCAATCTTTGGGTGATGGTGTGGGCCAGATCTCTCGAAGACGCAGCGGTCTCCAACAGAGGTGCTGGAAAGGTGTATAAACATGGTTGAAACGTGGTTCTGGCGTGCTCGAACCCAGGTCAACACTTGTCTTGCTGCATTAAATTGAGGTCGTGATGGAAATAGCTTCGGTCCACCAAGCTCCTGGGGCGTCCGGGTTCGGCTTGTTCGACACCGTGCCAGACGATCTCCTGCAGTTCGGCCATGGCAAGACCTTCGATGCCAAGAAGGCGGCGCAATTTTTGTCCTTGAAGAAGGCCGACGTGAGTCGAATTGCAGCAGTCGCCGAGTCGTCCGTTCGCTGGGATGACAACATTCCTGAAGCGGTTCAGGTCAGGATGGAGGAGATCGCCGCCACGATCAACCTGGTGGCCAAGCAGTTCTCTGGCGATCCTGAGAAGACGGTGGCCTGGTTCAGGGCGAGAAACCCGTTGCTGGGCGATGTCTCGCCGCGCGACATGATCCGCCTGGGCCGGTATGACCGTTTGCGGCGATTTATCATCCAGGCGATGTCGAATCAGGTCCAGGCCAAGTAATTGAGGGGGCGCAGCAGGAAGCCCGTACCGCCAGCGCCACGAGGCGCGGCCGCCGGCACGCCGCCTTTCAGAGGCGTACTGGAACTTGACCGCTTCACCGAAGAATCGCTGGAGCGTTGGAGTGAGCTGTCTGCGGACCTGGACGAGCTCCAGGACATCCTCTACTTCAACCTGGAGCCAGAGCGGCGGCGCCTTCGGCCTGAGCTGTTGAAGGCGCTACAAACCGTCCTACCTGAACCGCGAACCCTTGAGAGTTGGGTGCGGATCGTGGACTACCGATGGAGCTTGCACCCGCTCTCAGCGGCGGGGAGCCTGACCAGCATTGGCGGCCGCTTCAATGCGGGCACCGAAATCGACGGGTGCACCTTCGCCCCTTGGCCTTCGTTGTACCTGGCCTCTGATCACGCGACAGCCTACCGAGAGAAGTTTCAGATCGAGGCGGGACAGACCGTCGACGGGCTCAGCCCAGAAGAACTGGCTTTGGGGCCGGGTCAAAGCCACACCACGGTTGTACTGAGGGGATGTCTCTCTCGCGTGTTCGATCTCTCGCCCGAAACGCTGGGGCCAGTGGCGCAGGTGCTAAGCAAGATCAAGATGCCGGAGAAGGCTGAGCGAATCAAAAAGAAGCTGAAGTTCAAGCCAGACGACCTGCGCATGCTGAAGACTGGGAAGCAGCTTCACGACGCTGTTGCGGTCCACAACTGGCGAGTCCTCCCAGTGCAGTTTGGCCTTCCGTCATCCAGCCAGATTTTGTCGGAGCTGGTCAGGGCGGCGGGCTTCGAGGCGATCTCTTATCGCTCCAGCAAGAGTGGGGGAGTTTGCCTTGCGGTCTTTGTGGATCGCTTGGCGGCGGGATCGTTCATTGAGGTGGCGAGCGACGTGCCGCCAGGGGTCACGGCCCGTCTTGATGAAACCTCGGCGGTCGAGCTTGCGGGGTGGGGTCAACTGGGTATCAAACAGCCTTTGTCCTAGCGCGTGCTGTTGAGTCGCAGTGGCCAGGCCGCTGGCTGCTCTAGGCTGGATGCAGTCTTTCGCCACCGGGAAGTCGAGGGGGCGACTTCCGGTCTCAAGCGGTCTTAGCCTGGAGACGATCAGGCCGCCAGACATCGGAAGCTCAGTTGCCGTCTGGCGTCCCTGTCGTCACGAATCCGCTGATCCAACGGTATGGGCGGTGGTCGCTCGCCGGTGATGAGGCACTTGCACGAAAAAGCGCTGAAGCACGTGGCGCCGCCGGAAGCGCTCAAATGATGGCTGCAGTCACACCCCCTACTCGTTTGGCAGGTAAGCAATCGTCAGGCACCGACACTGAAGCACAAACTCTACTGACGTACACGCTACCCATTGAGCCGCACGCTCCGCTCCGTCCTCATTCACAGACCAAAGCCCGCCGTGACGTGGCTACCGTTGCGCCACCCCCAACCGGTAGGAGAGGCGTGCCTCACAAATGCCAGCGATCAATCGGATGCGTCAGTAATAGGAAACATCTTGTGAGCAATCGCCTCCAATTTGGCGCAGCCTAATCCTGCCATTGGTCTTTCTGTCGGTGTAGTAATGCCCAGAAAGTTCAAGCACTTTTCTGCCATTTGTCTGGACGTACCGAACGTCAAAGAGTGTTGACCCAGTATATATATGCCAATCTGGATTTTGTGGTGTCACGCGATGCACATAGTACAGGCGTGGTTGTCCACTTTCGCTGACGGGTGTTGATTCGAGGGTAATTGATTTTGAAGTGGGTGTGTGCAGATCAATTTGAGTATGACTTAGCGTCTGACGAATTACGGCGCGAGCAGTAAGCTGCCCTCCTTCAAACGTGATTTCACCTTCCCACGCGCCGTTAATGTCAGGAAATAGAGAATCATCAAAAACCCTCATGACAGACCATATCCTGCGAGCCGTGAAATTGGATGCAATCAAGAAGATCAGGAGCGCAGCTATAGCAGATGAAATTGCGAACAGCTTGAAGAGGGACGTTGTTGGCCAGACATGAAGAACGAGTGCGTAGACCGCGATGCTAAAAAATACTGTGAGGCCGACGATGAACTTTATCAGGCTCGAGAAGTTTATGATTCGAAACATCAGTGCACCAGGTTTTGATAGCTATATATCTGTGCTTTTCCGTGACTCTTAGCAGCCATCAAGGCAATGTAGGACTCTCTAAGGGTATCTCCAGTCCCTACCGAGAATGTGGCGCACTCATTTCCCAGCGCTGAAATTGCTTTGAATATTTCATTTTCCGGTGCCGGGGATTTTTCGGCGTGACCCGCAACGCCATCAGCCCCGCAGAAAATGATTAAGAACCCAAGTTGCTCAAGATAGTTGGCTATGTTGAATCACAACGAAAACTGGGCCATTTTTGGGGTGGATCACACTGAAAATTGAGCCACGTTGACGGCTACGCTGCTGAATTTTTCAGCAAGGTGGTCAGGAGTGATCAACGTGAGCACATTGAG
>Ga0255127_1000123_pt1 | contig 41969 bp, 28 predicted proteins | sample Law_Miss_RepB_8d_FD_188555 | JGI IMG/M metagenome (GOLD analysis project Ga0255127, IMG submission 188555) | Freshwater microbial communities from St. Lawrence River, New York, United States - Law_Miss_RepB_8d | ecosystem: Environmental > Aquatic > Freshwater > River | place: USA: New York...
CTCCCACTCAGTGGAGCGAAACCGAGGGAGTCGTCTGGAAGACGGCCATCCCGGGGCGTGGATGGTCCTCGCCGGTGATCGAAGGCAAACAAATTTGGCTCACCACCGCCCACGAAACCCCTGCGAAGCCCGAGGATGCCAAGCGTCGGTTGACGGCCAACACTGCCGACCAACCGCTGGTGCTCCTCGAAAAAGTGGATTTGCACGCCGTATGTGTGGATCGCAACAGCGGCAAAATCCTTCGGGACATCCGTTTGTTCTCCGAGCAAGAGCCTCAATGGATTCACGAGCTCAACAGCTACGCCTCGCCGACGCCGGTCCTCGAGTCCGGTCGCGCTTACTTCCATTTTGGCACCTTCGGCACCGCGTGCGTGGACACCCGTTCCGGCAAGGTCCTTTGGACGAACAGCAGCTTACGCATCATGCACGAGAACGGTCCGGGCAGTTCTCCCATCCTTTGGAAGAATCGGCTGATCTTCCACCTCGACGGCAGCGACACCCAGTCGGTGGCCGCTTTAGATACGACCACGGGACAAGTCGCGTGGCGGACAACGCGGTCCGGAGAATTGGCCAGCAACCTGCAGCTCAAGAAGTCCTATGCGACCCCAGCCATCCTGAAACTCGGAGGGCGTGAGCAATTGATTTCGCAAGGGGCTGACTGGATCTACGGCTACGATCCTGCGACCGGCCAGGAATTGTGGAAGGTTCGCTACGGCCAGTTGGGATTTTCCCTTTCTTCCCGGGCCGTTTTCGGCGGCGGTATGGCCTACTTAAGCACGGGTTTCATGAAGCCGGAAATTCAGGCCATCCAACTCGACGCCCAGCCGGAGCCTAAGCACCGATGGAAGTACTCCAAGGGCGCACCGACCATGCCTTCTCTCCTGCTGGTGGGAGATGAACTGTACTTCGTATCGGATTCCGGAGGGTTCTTCACCTGTCTGGATGCGAAGACCGGAGCTGAACAGTTTCGGGAACGCTTGGGCGGCAACCACAATGCCTCCCCGTTTTTTGCCGGAGGTCAGATTTATCTGCCCAGCCGGGAGGGAAGCGTCATGGTCATCCAGCCCGGAAAACAATTTCAACCCATCGCCACCAATACCCTCAACGGCAAGATCATGGCCACACCCGCGGTGGTCGGACGATCGCTCTTCATTCGGACCGACCGGTCTTTGTACCGCATCGAATCACTGACCCGATGAGTGGCACGGACCCTTCAGGCACTTCAGAGGACCCATTGGGTGGGGCGTTGCAGGCCCGCCTCAATGAAAACGCATCCGAAGCTCAGGTCATTGCCGATACCCGCATCTGGTTGGAGCGCGCCGTCATCGGATTGAATCTCTGTCCCTTCGCCCGGGCGGAATATGTCCGCAACCGGATCGCCTTCCGGGTGAGCGAGGCCAAGACGACGGAAACCCTGTTTTCGCAGTTGGTGGCCGCTCTCCAAGAATTGGTTGCAGCCAATCCGTCGTCCATTGAAACGACGCTCCTCATCCACCCCTACGTTCTTCAGGATTTCTTCGATTACAACGAGTTCCTCGGTGAGGCCGAGGCCCTGTTGGCCAAAATGGAGTTGGAAGGGGTGATCCAAATTGCCAGCTTCCATCCTCATTATCAGTTTGCTGGCGAAGACCCGGCCGACATGAGTCATTTCACCAACCGATCGCCTTACCCGATGTTGCACCTTTTGCGGGAATCCTCGGTCGAGCGGGTCGTCCGCAGCGGTGAGGATGCGGAGACCATCGTGGCGCGAAACCAGGCGACGGTCCGCCGGCTCGGGCCTGAGGGTTGGAAACGGCTTGAATTGCCCGATCCGTCCAGCCAGCGCTGAATCCACGCAGAGACCAGACCGACTCTCGAACGCCCATACTCAGTGTTGGGCCAACATGGGCCCCGAGGTTGGGCCAATGTTGGGCTTTCCAAACGGGGCTTGACCGGTATGTTCCCCGCTCCCGTAGCGGAGGTGGATTGAGCCCTAGAAGGTTCGACCGCATCCGATGGGTTCTGCACCACGATGGACGCCGCACACATTCGCAATTTCAGCATCATCGCCCACATCGACCACGGGAAGACCACCCTGTCGGACCGATTGCTCCAGTCGACGGGAACTGTCGAGGATCGGACGCTTCAAGCGCAGCATCTGGATGCGATGGACTTGGAAAAGGAGCGTGGCATCACCATCAAGGCCCATCCGGTCACGATGTATTACAAGGCCAAGAACGGGGAGCGCTACGAGCTGAACTTGATCGACACCCCAGGACATGTGGACTTCGCCTACGAGGTCAGCCGTTCGCTGAGCGCCTGTGAGGGTGCACTGCTCATCGTCGATGCCGCTCAGGGTGTCGAGGCCCAGACCGTCGCCAATGTCCATCTGGCCATGAAGCAGGGTCTGACGATCATTCCGGTCATCAACAAGATCGACCTGCCGCACGCCAATATCCCAATGGCCAAGCAGCAGTTGGAGGAAATCTTGGCCATTCCTGCTGATGACGCGATCATGGCCAGCGCCAAAGAGGGCATCGGCATTTCTGACATTCTGGAAGCGATCATCCACCGTTTGCCGGCACCGAAGCCGACCGAGGCGAAATCGTTCCAGGCGCTGATTTTCGACAGCTACTTCGACACCTACAAAGGCGTGGTGATCTTGGTCCGCGTGACCAACGGGACCTTGAAGCCGGGCATGATGGTGAAGCTGCTGCACTCCGGCCGCACGGTTGAGATCAAGGAGGTTGGCTCCTTCAATCCCAAGCCGTACACCCGCGATGAATTGACGGTGGGTGAGACCGGCTACATCACGGCCAACATCAAGACCCCGCGCGAGGTGAAGGTGGGCGACACGATCACCGATCCGCGCAATCCGTCGACGGAGCTGCCGGGCTTCCAGGAGATTCATCCGATGGTGTTCTCGGGCATTTACCCGATCAACACGGCCGATTACGAGAGCCTCAAGGTCAGCATCGCCAAGCTCCAGTTGAACGATTCGGCGCTGACCTTCCAGACCGAGAGTTCCGCCGCCCTCGGCTTCGGACTGCGCTGTGGATTCCTCGGACTGCTCCACATGGAGATCGTCCAGGAGCGCCTCCGCCGCGAGTTCGATATGGACATCATCGCGACTTACCCGAGCGTGGTGTATCAGGTCCAAATGACCGATGGTACGATGAAGCAGGTAGACAATCCTGCCTTCATGCCCGACGTCACTTACATCGAGACGGTCTTGGAGCCCATCGTGAAGGCGTTCGTTATTACGCCGGGCGAAAACCTGGGCGACATCATGGGACTCATTTCCGAGAAACGCGGGTTCATCAAGAACACTGAGACCCTCGACACGCGGCGCGTGATGTTGACCTGCCGGATCCCGATGAACGAGATCCTCATCGACTTCCACGACCGCATCAAATCCATCACCCGTGGCTACGGCTCGATGGATTATGAACCGGATGGAATGGAGGCCAGCGACATGGTGAAGCTCGACATGATGGTCAATGGCGAGGTCATGGAAGCCTTCTCCAGTTTGGTGCACCGCACCAAGGCTGAGGCCCGGGGGCGCAACCTGGCGGCCAAGCTCAAGGAAGTCATTCCGAGGCAGCAATTCCAGGTGGCCATTCAGGCGGCCATCGGTGGCAAGATCGTCGCTCGCGAGTCCATCAGCGCCGTGCGCAAGGACGTGACGGCCAAGTGCTACGGCGGCGATATCAGCCGTAAACGCAAGCTCTTGGAGAAGCAGCGCGAGGGTAAGAAGCGGATGAAGTCCGTCGGTTCGGTGGACATCCCGCAGGAGGCCTTCGTCGAAGTGCTCAAGACCAACTGAGGTCCGTCCGACCCCATGCCGGAGGTTCCCGAGATTCCGTGCCGGCGACGGTCGACCGGGCTGACCTGGGTGGTTGTGTCCGGTTCGGCCGAAGACGGTCGAAGGCGGGCCCTGGGTACCCGTCCGCTCGCCGCGGCGGTGACGCTCATCGAGTTGCTCTGCGTGATGGCGATCATCGGCATCCTCATGTCGTTGATCGCCCCGGCGGCCTTCAAGGCCTTACGCAAAGCCAAGCAGTTGGCCGGTGAGCTTCAGGCGCCGAGCTTCCAAGAGGAGCTCCAACGCAAGTACACCCCGTACCGGTTGTCCCATCCCAACCACCCCATGCTCGACCGGGAGGGATTCATCCAGGCCTGTGGCTTGAGCAGCAAGGCCGCCGTCTGGTTGAGAAGCAGCGAGGTGCGATTCATCCCGTTCAGTGGAGCCACCCCGGCGACAACCGGAGTCGTCGAGCACACCGTGAAACTCATCCCGAACCAAGCGCAGACGACGGTGTACAGCGTGATGGATCTCCTGCTGCCGGATCATCAGTAAGTCGCCGGGGCGGGTAATGGGCTTGTCCGAACAGCAAACAGGGGGCCCGCGGCACCACCAGTGCGTCACGGATCCCCTGCGAAAGCGTGGACCGGTTCAGGCGAAGTCGTACACGGTGACCTTCTGCCACAGCGATCGGCATTGCTCGACGAACTTCACGTGCTCGGGATGGATCTGATACTCATCCTGAGCCTGTTTGCTCGGGAAGATCAGATTGAGCGCCACCTGGTAGGACTGGTCGACCACCGGACGGTGGCTTCCGACCATGCGGCCCATGTGGAAGTGGATCACGCCCGGGATCGGCTTCAGGTACTTCTCGCCGCCCGCGATGAGTTCGTCGGCGGCCTTGGGGTTGGCGGGGTCGGTCCAGAAAATGACCACGTGGGAGAATTGGCTCGAAGGAGTGCTCATGGAATTGAGATGGATCGATGCGATTCGGCCGATGCGCGAGAACCGGAAGTCCCCTCGTCGGTCGTCCCTTCATGCTGGCCGTAGCAACCCCTCACTGCCAAGGAAATGGTCATCCTCGATTACTTGGCCGGCGGCTTGGCGGCGGGTGCGGCCAAAGCGGCTGATTCCCGCGCCGCACGGGTTTCCAGACCCGGTTTCTGGAGGAAGCCACAGTCGCGGAACCAGTCGATGAACCGGGCCTGCCATTGGCCAAACGGAATACCGTTGCGATCGGCCAACCCGGCGGCCATGCGGGATCCGTCGGGCAGCACCTCGCCCGGATGGCGGCCATGCCCGTAGAGGTGCATCTCGATGTTGGGCACACCGGCCCGCAGCATCGCGTCGTAGTATTCCAAGGCCCAGATCGCATGGCCGCGATCACCGGAACCCGGGCAAACGATGAACGCCGGCGGGACGTCTTTGGGGATCTCCGGGCGGGCCCCGCGGGCGAACGGAGAGGGGCCGGGATAGACCAGCACGGTGAAGTCGGGACGCGAGGAGATATCGTTCCAGGGACCCTCGGTTCGAGCGCGATCGAATTCGGGATAGAACACGGCGGCCGCCGACGACAGTTCGGCGCCCGCCGAGAACCCCATGATGCCGATGCGCTTGGGGTCGATGTTCCAGCGCTGGGCGTGGGCCCGAACCAGTCGGATGGCCTGCAGGGCATCGTTCACCGCATTCGTGCGCACATCGTAGCCATCGGCCCGCAGGCGGTTGCGCAGGATCACCGTGCTCACGCCGTATTGATGGAAGAATGGGACGAAGTCGGCGCTCTCGGATCCGACATTGAGCGTCCGATGTCCACCCCCGGCTACGAGGATCACCGCAGCTCCGGTGTTGAGCCCGCCCTCCACGGTGTGCACCTCGATGGAGGGGTTGTGGATGTTGGTGATCCAACTGATCCGCCCGGCCACCGATTTGCTCAGGTTGTAATGCTCGGCTTCGCGGACGCGGCCGGCGTCGAGTTGCGGAGAATCCGGCGGATACAACGGAATAACGATCCCGCCTTGGACGATGGGCTGCGGCGCATAGGGAGCCTCGTTGGTGGGTCCTGGACGGGGCACACTCAGGGGGACGGGCACCTCGGGCCGAGGGGTTTGGGCCACCAGCGACGGAGGCATCCAGAGAGAGAAGGTGATCAGGATGCCGCTCAGATTTCGAAGGAAGGACGAACAGGTCATGGGCTCGGGCAACAGGATGATCCGTCGCCCACCCGGGATCAATGATGGTGAGGGTGGTTGCCAGCACGTCTCCGATGTTGGGAAACGAATCCGTGGTAGTCGGCCCGAGGTCGGATGCCGGTGCAACGCGTGATGAACCGTTCGAGTCGCGGAAAAAAACCGATGCGGTCCAACGGCCCGTTGCACCATCCGGTGGTGATGCAATACGCCGTCTGATGGGGTTGCCGATGATGCCTGCGGTGTTCGGCGCGACCCAGGATGAGACCGCGATCCTGAAGCCATCGGATGATGGGGGCAGGGGACGCGCGATGCGCCCACAGATGAAACTGGTTGGTGAACAGGCCCACGCCGCACAAACCGAGGCCGAAGACCCCCAAAGCCCCGCCCCATGAGGTGTGCTCCATCAGAAACAGGGTCGATGCGAGCATCGGGATCTGCAGGAACGCGACGTCGCCGTTGCAATCGATGAAATCCCTTCGGAGGAAATCCCTCGGATTGAGGTGATGGACCCGGAAGGGACGTAGGAGACGCCGTCCGAGGATGGGCATGGTCTCGTGGCCCCAGGTATCGGCGAACCAGTGGATCAGGCCTGAAGCGAAGTCGGCCAAGAGCACGCCGAGCAACCCGACAAACACCCAGGCGGGATTCCCCACGATCAGCGGCAACGTTCGAAACCCCAGGACTGCCAGCAGTGCCGACGCGACCAGAATCGAGGTGATCTCGAAGGCGCGTATCGCCGGCGAGAACTCATCATGACCAGGCAGGCGGACGATCGACCCATCGCATTCGGATCCGCTCGACCGTTCCGGATGGGTCCGGTCCAGGCCTCTGCAGGAATCGGATTGAAGCATCATGGAACAAGGAGATCGACGGCCGGGCGGCGGAACAAGCCCTCTCGGACTCGGTGGGCATCGATAGTTTTGCTGTGGCCATCGAAAGGTTCAATGGTCTGATCCTTGTCGCGCATTCCCCCATGCAACAGCGTTCCGCAATGAACCTCGATGAACGGGTGGCCCGGATTTTCGGTGACAACGAACCCACCCGATTCGGATCCGGATGGATGAGTGGCACAACCTCGGTGTTCCTCGGGATCATCGCGACCGGAGGGGTGGCCTGCTTCCACCTGCCTGCGACCCTCACGAGCCCAGAGATCCGGGCCCTCCTGCCATTGCCCTGGGTCCGGGCCCTGATCGAAGGCGTCATCGGCCTCGGATTTCTGCTGGGGTTGGCCAGCACGCTGTTGCGCCACCGCAAGGTGCTGGGGTTCGCCGGGATGGCCATGGCTCTCGCGGCCTCCTTGGCGGGAGGCGGGAGGGTTCCAACCGCGGGATCGGTGGCTTCACTTCCTATCCATCTGGGGCTCGACTGGTTTCTGATCAACATCCTGCTGTTGGCGGTGATCTTCGTGCCTCTGGAGCGCCTGTGGCCCTTGCGATGCCAGTCGGTCTTTCGCCCTGGCTGGACCGTCGACACCGTCTATTTTCTGGTCAGCCACCTTCTGGTGCAGGTGTCCACCTGGTTGAACCTGTTGCCCGCCAAGGTCTTCTTCGCATGGGCGGTGCATCCCGGTCTTCAGGATTGGGTCCGCTCGCAACCCGCCCTGGTCCAATTCTTCGGATGCGCTCTCGCGGCGGACCTCACCGAGTATTGGGTGCATCGTTGCTTCCACCATCGCCGGTGGCTCTGGCCCTTCCACGCGGTGCATCACTCCAGCACTTCGATGGATTGGTTGGCAGGTTCCCGTCTGCACCTGGGGGACGTGGTGTTCACTCGGGCGGTGACCTTCATCCCGTTGTTCCTGCTCGGCTTCGATCAGACTCCGCTCATCGCCTACCTCGGATTCGTCTCCATCCATGCCGTGTTCATCCACGCGAACGTGTCCTGGAACTTTCCCCGATGGGTGGAGGCTCTGGTGGTCACTCCTCGGTTTCACCATTGGCACCATGCTATTGAACGAGAGGCCATTGACCGGAATTTTGCGGTCCACTTCCCTTGGATTGATCGTTTTTTCGGAACTTATTACGCACCGCCGGGGAAGTGGCCTTCCGGCTATGGAATCGAGGGACATCCGGTTCCGGAAGGATTTCTCGATCAGTTGAGCCATCCGTTCCACCATCCAAAATCCCATTGATGGGATTTTTGCCTCCTGTTCATCGAGCGAAAAAAGATGCATCCAAAATATCGGGATCGTCGGATCTTGGGTGGTAAAGCGGGTTCTCGATAGACCCATGCTGTCATCGATCGATGATGATCAATCCATGTCAGAAACTTTTTTAATCCCGAGTATGCAACAAAGGCTCATATCTCAACTCAAGGGATTGATCGTAGGGTGTCAAAACGCTTATTCCGACCAATGGAGGTTGTCGCCTTCTCCAAGCCGTTCTGACCCGGCCCGTGGTGTTCCGTGGTACTCGGTGGTTCCCTGTTGGATGTCCGCCCTTTTGGTTGCCTGTGTGATGTCTGGCCAGATTTTGGCCGGGCCACTCGAGGTGCTGGGGGCCGACCCGCTGGGTTGGCTGGGACTCCGCTCCTCGGATGCGACCAACCGTGTCCAGACCCTTCAGGTGTCTGGCGACCTAGCGACCTGGAAAGAGGCGGCCGTGTTCCATGGCGGGAGCTTCGAGTTCCGCGATCCCGTGGCCCCCACCCAGCACGTTCGCTTTTACCGGGTCTCCTCGCGGCCGAAGACCAGCGCGGATGATGGCCGCAACCAGTTGCAGGCCGTGGACGATCCGTTCCTGGTCCGTCCGATGGGCGGGCTATTTGAGAACCCAATTCATTGGGCCAAGTTCGCGATCTTGCGCGAGGACCCGACCCGGGTGTGGTTTCAGGATTCGCAGCGCTACCCGTTCCACCACGACTATGCCCGCCTTCGGTTGAAACCGTTCCTCGGCATGAGCCGCACCGAGTTCGACCTCAGGACCTTGTACCCCACCAACCATCAGGCCGTCCTCGGCGCCGTGCTAGTCCCCGGGGATGGACGCCCGGAATACGGCATCCAGATCGTGGGTCAGCAGCCGTGGCCCCTGGACGAGGTGCTCCATTGGTTGCGGCTCGTGCGGTCTGCGGTTCGGGCACCGGTCGGCACGCAAGCGTGGTACTTGCCCACCCCGGAACAGGCGACTGCGGCCGAGTCTGACCGGGAAGCGTTCGCCACCGCCGGCTTCCCGATCGGCTCCGTTGAGCGTTGGCTCTCGCAAGATGCCGTCTATTCCGAGGGGTGGGCAGTCGGTCGCCTGACGTGGGTCCCGGCGGCTGAGATCCCGGCAGCCAGGGCGTCGGGCCGGCTCCGGTCCATCGACATCTTGCTGACCGACCGCGTGCCCGCCGAACTGCCGCCCGTGGCGGGCATCCTTACCCTGAGCCCCTCGACACCGAACTCGCACGTCGCGCTCTTGGCCCAGGGCGACGGGATCCCCTTCTTGTGGTTCGCCGACGCGGCCCAGCGGGAACGGTTGCGGGGGCTGGCAGGCCGCGAGATCGCCCTGCGCACACAGCGGGGTTTCGGCGCCACCGCCACGGTGCTCGACCTGGGATCCGGTCTGACTGGGGCCGTGCGCGAAGAGTTGCTGGCTCTGAAACAACCCCGGCCCATCGCCTACGTGCCCCGGCAGACGCTGGGCTCGATCACCAACCTTGCGCCCCTGTCTCCGGCCGACGTCCGTTGGGTCGGCGGCAAGGCCGCGCACTACGGCCTGCTGCGGGTGGCCGTGCCGTCGAATTCCCAGCCGGCCATCGCCCTGACCTTCGACCTCTGGGACCAGTTTCTCTCCCAGGTCATGCCGTCGGGTCGCACCCTCCGGGCCGAGATCGACACCCGGTTGTCCGGTCTCGACCGGAACCCAGAGATCGCAGTGCTCGGGCCTCGGTTGGAATCCATCCGGCGCACCATCACCCGCGACGCCCGGTTCTCCGCGGCGCAGCAAGCGGCCCTTCTTGGGGCATTGGCGAACGCGGGCTTTGATCCCCGCCGGAAGGTGCGCTTCCGCAGCTCGACCAATGTCGAGGACGGCGAAGAGTTCACCGGAGCAGGGCTCTACGACAGTTTCAGTGGTTGTCCCATCGACGACCTCGACGCCGATGGTGCCGGTCCCTGCGGCTGCGATTCGTCCGAGCCGGAGGAGCGCGGCGTCTTTCGGGCCATCCAGCGGGTCTACGCCAGCTTCTACAACGAAAACGCCTTCCTCGAACGGTGGCGCCGGGGCGTCGTGGAATCCGAAGTCGGGATGGCGTTGCTCGTCCACCATTCCTTCCCCGATGAGATTGAGATGGCAAACGGGGTGGCCACCGTCACTTGGGACGCCTCGTTCGGCAGCGTGTCCTTCGATGGCAAGCTGGTCTCCCAGGCGGGTGCCGAGTCGGTCACCAATCCGGATGGAGCCACCCGGCCCGAGGTCATCGACTTCTACCAGTCCTGGGGATCATTGGCGCTAGCCCTGCGGCAGTCCTCGTCGATGGTGCCGCTGGGCGGCTACGTGATGCCGTGGGAGGGCGACTACCGCCGTCTGGTCGGTCTGCTCGAGTCGGTCGCCAAGGAGTACGCGCGCCGGAATCCTACCCGCAAACGCTTCGCCCTCGACTTCGAGTACAAGCGGGTGCAACCGGGCCGTCTCGAGCTGAAGCAGGTGCGCCCGTTGCCGTTGGCCGATTCCCCGGCCCCGCCGGTGACGACGTTCCTGATGCCCACCGACGAGACGCTCGTGGTGGAAGAGGGCGAATACTCGAGCGTCTTCGCCAAGCACCGGCTCAAGTGCCAACTGCGCCTAGTGACCGAGGCCCGCCGGTTGACCGCCGTCGGGCTGGGCACGCCACCTTTCACCGCGGCTGCGTGGGACGCCTCCCACCTTGGTGCCGGCTGGATCTTGACCAATGCTATGACGACTTGGCCGGGATTCGCCCACGCGCTATCGGCGGACCAGACCCGCGACGCCTGGGTGGTGGGTTCCGGAGGCCAGCGCCGAACCCTCGGCCTGGTGATCGACTGGAAGCGTTCTGCCACCCCGCCCGGCTCAGCCTGGGTCACTATCCTCGACGGATCGGTGAGTCTCGAGGCCACTTACGAGAGGCCGCAGCCGGAGTTGACCTGGGAAGGACCCGGGACGATCACCAACGAGACGGTCCGGCTCGTGCCGCTGCGCCCGTCGGGCCCCGGGACGCTCCCACAATCACGGACGCTTTCGCGCACCGGTGGCCTGCGGGTTGAGACCCGGTTCCTATGGCCTCCGGAACCCCAGGGACCGACGGCTGGATACACCGCACCCAATCTGGGCTTCATCGAAACGCGCATCATCGGTCTGACGCGCGACCCGTTGATCCTCCGGAGCGGGGTCTCTCAGACCTATTCTCCAGGGCACCACAACTTCACCGAGACCTTTCTCTTCGAGCCGGCGCTGGATCCCGAGGTCTCCGCCGCACAACGATCCGAGCTCGAGGCGGCCGGCATCCGGCAACTGGTAGCGGAGATCGGCTTCTTCGAGGGAAACATGTTCTGGGTGGTCGGTCCCGAGGGCAAGCTGCGCAAGTTCTGAGCCCCCGGTATGGGGCAGGGCTGCGTTCGCAGGTGCCTTCGGGTGACCGGCATTCGCAACCCTCAGGGCGATTTTGACGACTGTGAGGAGCTTCAGAACACATTCCGCGATCGGGTATCGCGAGCGGATAGCTCTCTGAACGACGACCCGACACGGCCCCGAAAACGGCGTTTTCCTGCGGACGCCGTTGTGGAACGCGGGGGGGGTATCTGCTGGTTTGATTGAATGAGGGGGTGCATCTCCAATGGTTAAAAATTGTACGCTAAGGACTCGTTGGGATCGGGACGACCTACGGACTGACTCCCAGGAGACGCAGTTTCCGTCGTCCCAGACCGGTATCCTTTGGCCAACGGTAGTCGCTGCCGCCCATTGTCCTCAGACCAAGCTCCACGAGTAGGTCACCCGGGTGCTCGCGTCGGGTTTCATCACGGTCAGCGTAGGCCTCAAAGTTATTGGCGGTAACCTCGATTTCGATTTGCGACGCGATGTAACGGAGTATCTCCTTGGAGACGGCTTCCTTCGGAATCCATGCCCGTCCCAGATGGCGTAGAAAGCAAAGCTGAACTGCGATACCCAGCCGGTGGGTCGCGGTCCGCCGAGCGGCCACGAATTCCCGGTCGGTCGGGGTCAACGTGTAGAAATCGTCGAACTCAGGAAGGGTTGCTGGAAGCGCCAGCAGCTGCGTGCGCTGAGCTAAAAACAGAAGGTCTCGCCATGGCATTCCTCAGCTTCGCCGAGCGGTCAGAGAGATGCCTTGGATATTCCGCTTCAGGGCCTGCCAGCAAAAACAGGGCAGGGGATTGAGCAGAATGAGAACAAAACAACCCGTTGCCGTCTCCTTTCGTGCCAAACAAACCCCGTCCTGAGGCAAATCACGCGTTTTCCCCGGAAAACCGCAGCTAAAAATGGCTTAGCGTACAATTTTTAACCGTTAGAGATGTACCCTTCCCATTCGGTCGGAGCAAGTTTGAGGGCCTGTTCGCTGCGAATGCCCTTGTCGAGGGTAGAGGGATAGAACTCCAAGCCACCGCGGACCTGTGGGACATCGAAGGTGATGCGACCCACGCGGGTGGAGAGAGACTTGTCCTTGTAGCCGTTGGCGTGGCTGAGGCGGCCCTCGGAGCGCTGGTAGGGTTCCGCGCGCAAGGCGGAGGAGCGCCCGCGAACCATGGCCTCCTTGACGAGGAGGCAGATGCCATTGGCGAAGCCGTCGGAACCTTGTTCGGTGAGCGGTTGCACGACGGTGGTCAGGAGGTCAGAGTTTTATGGGTGGACCATGGGTAAGCTTGGGTCGAGTGTTTTTTGTCGAACACCCCAACACAGGCACCTCTTGCTCCACCTACGACGACTAATTTGCGGTTCCCAACGCCTGCGGGGTAGGGAAGGAGCAGTCAGAGAGCTAATTACAGAAAGCTTTTTACACCGGCTATCCCATGAATTTTCTCCGCACCAAGACCTCTCCCGAACCAAGCCATATTTCATGGATCAACTCCTGCCTACGTAGGATTTGCTGCGCTGCCTTCGGAGTCTGGATAAACACCCTCCTGCTTCCCGCACAATCCCTAGACCAGACCGCTCCTTTGCCTCCAGGCGTTGACTGGTCTTTGGGCATGCAAGACGGTGCGCACCGTTTCGTCGAACGCATCATCGCGGAGGCACCGGCCAAGCGGGCCTCATCGTGGCACCGGGACACCTCTTCACCTGAGGCCTACGAAGCATCGGTTGCACCGCAACGAAACCGGTTGCGCACACTCCTTGGAGTGGTGGACCCACGGGTGCGTCCCGTGGCCATGGAGCGATTCGGCGACGACGACAATCCGGCTCAGGCGGGATCCTTCGACGGCGGATCCATCTGGCAGGTTCGATGGACCGTCCTTCCGGGTTTCCAGGCGGAGGGCCTCTTGCTAGAACCGCGCGGCACTCCACGGGGTCATCTTATCCTGCTGCCCGACGCCGCTGAGACCCCGGAATCCTATGCCGGCCTAGGCGCAGATTCGCCGCGGGCGAAAGCCCTTCGAGCCTGGGTCGCCAGCGGACTTCAGGTGCTTATTCCGACCCTGTTGGACCGGGGTCGTCGATGGTCGGGTAATCCGGATCTGGCCACCCGCCACCCAGCGGTCCCCGCCACCCTAGATCAATCGCATCGCGAATGGATTTGGCGACAAGCCTTCCACATGGGCCGCCATCCCATGGGCTACGAGGTACAAGAGGTGTTAGCCGGAGTAGACTGGATCGGCCAGCGTTTCGGAACCAACTCACCGGTGGCTGTTGCCGGATACGGTGAAGGCGCTGCCATTGCCCTGTATGCCGCGGCTTGCGATCCACGGATTTCCGCGACCCTCGTCAGCGGATACTTCACCGACCGCCAGGGGCTGTGGAGCGAACCCATCGACCGCAATGTCTGGAGCTTGCTCAAGGAATTCGGTGATGCAGAACTCGTTTCGCTGGTGGCCCCGCGCGCGGTGTTGATCGAGCACGCTTCCTTTCCCTCGGTGAATGGCGAGAAGGGGGGTATTTCGACTCCGGAACCCAGGATCGTTCGCACTGAATTCGAACGCATCGAAAGCCTGATCCCGAATAATTTCCAGAAGCGCCGCCTGCTGACCGGCCCCGATTGGGGGACGGTGGCCATGCCGCTGACCGACTCCCTGTCCAACCTCGTACTTACCCTCGGACCCTCCGCCCTTGCCCCTGCTGCCGTCTCAGCACCGCCGACCCATCACCGGAAAAATTTTAATACCCAAGACCGGATGAAGCGGTTGGTCCACGGTTTAAGCACTATTATCCAACAGCGGGTCCGACAATCCGAACTGGAACGGGACAACCACTTCCTGGGGGTACTTATGCCCGATCGAATGAAGAGTTCCAGAGCCGGCGGGTTGTCTCGCACCCACCGGGTAGCCCCCTTGCCCCCGGCTCCGTTCATCGAGGGCAGCCGACGGTTCCGGGAGCAGTTCCGCCGCGAGATCGTCGGCGTTTTTGATGAGCCTCGGCTACCAGCTCGGGCAAGGACCCGTGTGGCCTATGATCAGTCACCCAAGTGGGTGGGGCACGAGGTGGTCATCGACGTCTTTCCGGAGTCTTTCGCCTGGGGATTCTTACTGCTGCCACGCGACCTGAAACCGGGTGAGCGACGGCCGGTGGTCGTCTGCCAGCACGGTTTGGAGAATGTTCCGGCCGAGACCATCGAACCGGGCAAATGGGTGGGAGCGAGCGACTTCGCAGCTCGATTGGCCGAGCGAGGATTCATCACCTTCGCACCCCACAATCCTTACCGTCACGGGGAGCGCTTCCGACAACTCCACCGCAAAGCCAACACCGTGGGAGCGTCCCTGTATTCGATCATCACCGCCCAGCACGAACAGTGGCTGTCGTGGTTGGCGACCCGGCCTGAGGTGGATCCCGCGCGCATTGGTTTCTATGGGATCAGCTATGGCGGGACCACAGCCATGTTCGTGCCGCCGGCGGTCGAGGGATACGCGTTGTCGATCTGTTGCGCCAATTTCAACCAATGGACCCGCATGGTCGCAGGTACTGAAGACATGGGCTACATGTTCACCGGACAGTGGGAGTTCCCCCATTTCAACATGGGCGGCACCTTCAGCCATGCCGAACTGGCCTACCTGATGTTCCCCCGTCCTTTCATGGTCGAGCGCGGTCACCATGATTCCGTAGCTCTCGACTCGGAGGTCGCCAGCGAATTCGCCAAGGTCCGTTGGTTGTACGATCAGTTGGGATTGGGCAATCGGACCACGATGGAGGTGTTCTCCGGCGGACACTGTATCAATGGCGAAGAAACCTTCCGTTTCCTCCACCGTCACCTGAACTGGCCGGAACCCAAATAGGCATCCGGTCTTGCCGCCTCCATTCCTTCTTCGACCGCTTCCACCACCGAAACGGATCGAAGCCCAAGACCCACAAATGTCGGTTGCGTGAACCGCGGGCGAGGGTCATTTTTTTAGTCCCGTTGGAATTGCGTCGTGTCTCACCGCTTCACTGGTTCTCTTCCAGACCACCGTCGCCGCTGCGGACGCTCCTTTTGAATTCCATCTCAAAACGCCAATTCCTATCCGGTTTTTGGTTTTGATTGATGACTGCCAGGATTGATCGAGCGCCTGGCCGAATATCAAGGGGAGGATTCAGGCGGATTCGACGATCGGAGGCCATGATTGGATTCGAAAGCTGGAGTTTTTTCTTACACTCTGGAGCGAACGATTCTTGTTACAGTGAAAATTATTCCGCTATTGATCCTTCTTTCATTAAGGCTGTTTTCCGCTGAGGGAACCGTCGTCCAGGTCGATTTGCGAACACGCGACCCCAGTACGGGAGTAGCGATCCAAACGCGACAAGCGATCGATTCAGCACGTATCGGAGTCGTGGTGATGGACATGTGGTCTTATCATTGGTGCATGACGTGTGCCGAAAGGGCTGCGGCGCTCGTTCCCCGGATGAATCGAGCCCTCGCTGGAGCAAGGAAACTTGGCATGACCGTTGTTTTCACACCGACCAGCGCCATTGCGGCCTACGAGAATTCCCCTCAACGGAAGGCGGCTCAATCGTTGCCCGACGCACCTTGGCCGACACTTCAAGCCGTAGATTATCCGCAGTGCGGCCTCAAAAACGCCTTCTCCTGCCGGTGCGGTCCTGGGATTGATTGCCCGCGGAACTGGGGCGGCGATTCGATGAACCGAGCGCTCGAGATCAATAAGAGCGATCTCGTGGCTTGGGGAACGCGTGAACTATGGAACATCGTTCAGGCCAAAAAGCTAGAGCGCCTCGTCTACGTCGGAATCGCCGCGGACATCTGCGTTCTTGGCAAGGGAGAAGGCATGGTGCCCATGCGGAAGTTAGGGGTGCCGTGCGCACTGGCCCGAGATCTCACCGACACGGACAGTTACCCACCCGAGGAGGCCCTGGAACATACTTTAAGAATCCTGGAAACACAGTTTGCCCCGACGTTGGATTTCGCTGATCTGCTGGCAGAGCAAGGGCTATGGCCGGGCACTGAAAGCGTGGAAATGGTGCGAATCCAGCCTTGGGGAAAACCGCGGCGCCCTTATTTCTTCAAAGAGTTCACAACCGTTACCCTGGAATGCGCGCCACAACTCGGACGGGAGATTCGTTATACGTTAGATGGAGTTGAACCGGCGATAACATCGCCCCTTTATTCTCAACCGATTATATTGACCCACCAGACGACACTGCGAGCCCGTGCGTTTCGGGAGGGAAAGCCCGCGGGACTCCCGAGCGACGCCTTCTACGTCAAACTCCCGGCAACGCCCCCTTCTCCAACACTGCGACTTTGGGAACTCGCACCGACCCGTGTTCGCTATCCCGACTTTAAGAGCGAGTGGCACGTCCCAGCTCAGACCTGGGGACTCACCTTGCGTGGGGTGAATTATTATCAGGGTATCACCCTGCATGCACCGGGAGAAATTGAGTTTGCTGTTCCTGCGGACGCCACCCGTTTTGTTGCTTTGGCGGGTGCGGATGACGCGCCAAAGGGTCGGTTCAATGCCCAGTTCTTAGGGCAATATCCGAGCATGACGTTTCAGGTCTTCATCGATGGACGCATGCAGGCGGAGAGTCCAGTTATGCGGATGGGCCAGATGCCCTGGCCGTTTGATGTACCGATTCCCCGCCGAGCAAAGAGACTGCGATTGGTCGTCACCAGTGCGGGAGATGGATCACGCCTCGACATCGGTGACTTTGCCCAATCTGGTTTCATCATTCCAGGCTACAACGGCCCAAAAAACCTATACTGACGGCACCGCTGCCCTCAGGGATGGGCCGGGGTTACCAATCGGTAGAGGCGGGATTCTCCTGGGTTGGGCCGTGGTATGAGAATTTCGACGGTGTGATCACTGGCTTCGGCGGCATGATCGGAGTGGCGGATCCAGGTGGCAGAATTCGGATTCGCGCCCTCCAACATCGGGCTTTCCAAGACGGTGTAGGATCGTCCGGCTTTGGCGTCCCACCGCAAACGCAACGGACCCTCTGAAGAACCTGCCTCCGAGAAACCGCACTGGAGTCGCAAGAAACTGAGCCGATCCCTGGGATGGGTTCCGGCCAGGAATTCCGCCCGGTTGTTTTGGCCATCTCCGTCGGCATCCAACAAGCGGTCATCCAGGGTCGAGTTCAGGCCGAATTGGCGCTCCCAAGCGTCAGGCATTTGGTCTTGATCGGCATCCAAGCCTCCGTTGGCCACAGTGCTTGTCAGGACCCACTCGGTGTTGACCGTCAGGGCACCGCTGAAATCATAGCCTCGGATTCGGACGGTATTTTGTCCGAGTCGCAGGGTCGGAGCGGCCTGCCAGGTGGTGGAGTTGATCCAGCGCACGCGATGGGTGTCTTCGGGGCCTTCCACGATGAGTTCCTTGAGATCGATCCAAGCGTTGCCTTGCAGGACTCCGGTGGAGGTCGTGAACAGCGCCACGTTGGTGGATGGGTTGGTCACCCGGAACGGAACCGCTGCGGGCAATTTGGTGCGGACGTAGGCGGAGCGTTGCTCCACATAGGCTCGGATGCCGCCGAAGTTCTGCCCGGCCATAGCGCCGAAATGGTCGATCCATGGACCGAGGTATTGGACGTTGTAGGTGGTGGTGATGAGGTTCAACAAGTGGGCTTGGTAGCGACGCTGATTGACCGGCAGATTGAAGAGTCGAGCGAGATTGCCGGTGGTGCGGTTGAGCGGCGAATTGACCGCCGCTCCGAAGGCGAAATCCATGTCCCAGAGGAGCGGCAGTGCCCGTCCGTCACTGGGCCGGAAATATATCATGAAGTTATGCGGATTATCGAAGGGGTAGGTGTCGACCAAGCCGATGAGCGATTGATAGGCCACGGCCCGCAGCCACACGTCCACATCCATGAGCCGTTCGGCTTCTTGCTCTAGGGCGGTTCCTGAAAGAGACAATCCCTTGGCCAAGGCCATGATGGGCTCGTAGCTCGTGGTGGATCGATTGTTCTCCGGGAGGAAGAACCATCGGTAAACCTCCGGATCGTTGCCGAGATTCGTGATATCCACACCGATGACTTCATCTGGCTGAGGCCGCTTGGCCGCCTCTCTGCCGCCGGTGATCGTGGTGGTGGGGTAGTAGATCAGCTCGAGTTTGAACTCATTGCCAGCGGATCCATTCTCGTACTGGGAATCGAGAAACACGTCACCGTATTTGGCCATGACCATCAACGCGGTTCCGGTGAGATCGGTGCGCGGTGGGATGAGGTGCACCAAGTCGTCGTACATCCCGGGAAGCCCTCCAGCGTGTTGGAGGGCATGTTTGAGGACGATTTCATCCTGATCGCCACCCACTCCGGTATAGCCCCCAGAACGGTCGATGGAGATCCCGGTATGGACCCCTCGGAATCGTTGGTGCGGAGGGAATCGGAAGGTGAGGCCAACTCGACCGGCATCGGGACGTCCTCGTTGGCTTCCCTGCAAATGGACTCCCACGTCATAGAAGATTTCTTGCTCGTCCTGAATCAAGGTCGCTCCCAGGAACTCGTTGCTCATGAGATTGGTCTCCGAGTAGAGCAGCGCCCTGTCGGCGGGAGTCATGAGGACGCGCAAGTTGTGCAAGCCTCCCAGTCGCTCTCGTCCATCGGCTATTCCAACGAGGGCTCTCGATTTCGGTCCGCCCGCGGGGAACCAAGACACGGCTCCGAGGGTGTCCGTGGCTTGGAGGTAAAATTGAACGGTGCTTCCTGAGTTGGAACCGGGGATAACGCCGGTGACACGTCCGGTGCTGTCGATGTTGGCCGGCTTCGATTGCCATGCGCCGCCATTGACCGACCAGAAGAGGCGGACGCCTGCGATACCGTCGTCATCCTGGGCCGTCGCTGTGACTGTGATGCTCTGGCTGGCCGGCGGCACTGCGGGACTGTGGTTCAGCGATTCGAAGGTGGGCCCCAGGTTGGAGACTCGACGTGAATTGGGCATCCCCGGGGTTCCGGAACGGGTGGGCCGAGTGAGCGTCGTGGTCTTGGCCACTCGGTTGAAATAGAGCCGGGTGTTGAGCAGAGGGCATCCTGCCAGGTAGCGGGCTCGGAAGGAGACTTCGTAATCCCGGCCATTCACCACCGTCTTGTTGTTGGCCAAGGTCGTCTCGAGGTGATTGTGCATGTGCTCGGTGGGACCCGTGGCGATGAGGTGGAGCACATGGTTCCCAGCGGAAGTAGGATCCTCGATGACCCGACTCAGCCGATGGGTGCCCAGACAACGCCAGGAGGTGATCCCGTTCTCAAAATCCCCGTTCTTCAGCAGCGAGGCCGCGGTGGCCGTACCCGGCGATTCCACCACCTTGAGATCGTCAATGAGGCATTCGCCGGCATCCAACAATCCGACGACCCATTCATTCCAGAGGGTGGGACCGGGAGCCGAAACCGCACGGGCACGATAAGTGTGGAGCACCCAATCCGATCGCTGGGATTCATCGCTGGCCGCCCAGGCTTCGGGTGAGGCGTTGTCGGCTTCTGGATCCTGGAGTTCCAAGCTGGACCCGCCGCCGTCGGCGGATTCCGGCCAGCGGCCCGAGTCGGTGTATTCCACGGTATCTGCCGGGTTACCATCGGCATCGGCAAGAACCAACCGTTCGCCCGAGTTGGACAATTGCCCTTCGAAGGGACCGAGCACTCGAACGCCCGTATTCTCAGCCCTCAAGGCATCGGGCTTCTCTGCGATCACCAGCAGTTGTCCTGCCTGCAAAACGGCGCCGACGGGGAAACGGTAACCGATGCCATCGGTGAAACTCCAACCCGACAAGTCGATGTCCGCGGTGCCTCGATTGAGCAACTCCAGCCAGCTTCCGGACAAGTTGCCATCCGGTGGATGGTATTGAACTTCGTTGATGACGACATCCTGCTGGAGGCGCACCCGATTGGTTCGATCCGGAGACATCTCAGAAGGGAATCGCCAAGGGCCGATGCCATCCGGGAATCGAGCCTGTGCGCGTTGGCTCAAGACCAGGGCGTCGATCACCGCCTCTCCATTCAGCGTACTCAGGATGAGGTGATCGCTGCGTTCTGGGCGAAACCCCAATGTGGCGGATGGGACGGCTCGAATGGCATTCGCCTCAAGGACGGAACCAGCCGGAAAGGTGTAGGACGCGCTGGAGGATCCGGTCTTGGTGATCCGCAGTCCTTCCAGGGGCAGGGGATTGGATGTGATGTTGGCAACTTCGACAAAGAAACCCACACCCGGCGCACCCACTTCGTTGAATCGGAGGCCTATGTTCGAGGCGTCTGTCACTTCCATGACGATCAATTCTGCTTCAAACCAAAGATCATCCAGCCCGTCGCTGGCCTGATGCAGTTCCACGGCCAGAGTATTCGTGCCTGGCTGCAGGCTGCCGCTCGGTATGGAGATTTCCACCGCCGCCGGAATCCCGACACGGCCGACCAGTGCGGGGGTGTTCGCACTCAAAGTGCCGGCCGGCAGGTTGCCGCGGTGGATCTCGCGGCCGTTCAAATAGAAGGCGGCCCCGTCGTCATAAGTGGTCCGAAGTTTTAATCGAGCATTCACCAAGCCCGCTGGCACCACGAAACGGGTTCGGAAATAGGCAGCCTGCGCGGCCGCGGGCGTCAGGCGACTTTCCGGATTGGCACGACTTTTGGCCGTGCCTTGGAGTTGCGCGCGAAATCCTCCTGGGTTGGGCGAGTTGCTGTCGTTGGCCCAAAGGAAGTCCAGGGTGTTGGCTCCATGAGTGAATCCCGAAGTCACGGTGAACGCTGGGCTCAGCGACTGGAACCCTTCGAAGCTCATGCCGATGCTCCGTCCGTTGAGCAGCACCGAAGTGATGCGGTTGTCGGCGGCGGCCTGGATTTGAAGCTTGGCCGTTTCCGGTGCGAAGGCGCTCAAGTCGAATTGGGTCCGATAGCGGTAATTGCCGGCGGCAACGCTGGTGGTGCCAGGGTTGACGGGGCCCAGCCATCGGGAAGTGCCGTCGTTGGCCAACCAGGCCGGGTGACCTTCAATCACCAGAGAAGGGGACGGCGGAGGTGGCGACACGGACTGAGCCGATTGGATGACCGTGTAGTGTGCGTCACGAGAACCTGGGGCCAGGGCTTGCCGTGAATCGGACAAACCGGTGGAAAACAGGGTCGCGATAGGTGACTCGATCCCGTTGGGGGGTGTCAGGTCTCCGCCATAGAAGGGAGCATTGGCGACTTTCCATGGGGACACCGCGTTGCCGGGCCCCGTCCACCCAGTTCCTGCCCCCTCGGAGTTCGAAAGGAATTCCCAAGCTTGGTTGGAAGGAATGAACACCGGAAGGGAATCCGGGGTGAGTTTCGGAAAGTTCCGTTGGCCGGGTGTTCCACCGCGTAGTGCGCTGGCCCGCCAATTCTCTGGTGGCGCGGTGGCGGAGGTTTCCTGAAATTTGGCCAAGCTGGGACCGTGACCGTCTGGCGACACGGGCCATTCCGAGTCGGTGCCGTACGAAAGCACGTCCATCAGGCGCTGGTTATTGTTCCGCAGTTCGAGAGTCTCGCCAGAATTGGAAAGCCGTCCCTGGAAAGGTCCGATAACATTGGTCACACCGAGCTCAACGAGGGCCGCAGGTTTGGCGGCAATGACGAGTTGGGCTCCGCCGGCCAACACGGTGCCCGAAGGAAACAGGTAAGTAATCCCTCCAGCGAGCCGCCAACCCGACAAGTCCATGTTCACGGCCATCTGGTTGTGCAGTTCGACCCATTCCAAAGCAGGTTCCTGATCTTGTGGGTGATAGTGGATCTCGTTGAAGACCACGGTGCTGTCCGCGCGCGCCTTCATGAACCCCAGCAAACCGATCAGCAACCCGCAGAGGCCAACTGCCTGCTGAAGCGATCGTTTAAGAAAGGGAAACAGGAGGATCATTGGAATCTTGAGGGAGAACAGGGGAACGGTTGAAGGGACCGTCGGCTTCGGTTTCCGGCAGCGTCAAGGGACTTTTGGTGGTGGAAATATCCCGGGAGCCGCACTGGCGTTGGTGGAGCTCGCCCGCTAAAGTTTCTTCATGCGTGCAGAGGTTTCCATGAAACGGGGAGTCCGGTTCTTGACCTTATTTTTGGCGGCAGCCTGGCTGGGTTCCATTCCCGGATTCCGGATGCCTCTGACAGCCCAATCCCCAGGGCCAGCAGCGGTGCCTCGTGGCAAGCCCATCAAGCCGTTGGTCGGTGAGGCCAAGACCGAGGGCAAAAAAGAAGAAGCCATCCAGGGGGACGCTTCCAAGGCCACGATGGCGGCCAATGCTCCGGCAGCGGCAGCGTTGGTTCCAGCGGCCAAGCCCGGTTTCGCTTCGGTGGGGTTCGATGTGCTGGCGACCTTCAAGTACGAGGTGCCTGAAGACGCTCCGGCTTCGAAAACCAACACTCCGGCTGTGGATCCGGATACTCAGATTCCGGCGAACGTGAAGGCCTTCAATGGCAAGAAAGTGGCTGTGAAAGGCTTCATGCTACCGCTCAAAGTGGAAGGGGGTCTGGTGACCGAACTCCTGCTCATGCGCGATCAATCCATGTGCTGTTTCGGCACCGTCCCCAAAATCAACGAATGGATCGCGGTGAAAATGGGCACGGCCGGAATCAAACCGGTGATGGATCAAGCTGTGACCCTCTACGGCACCATCAAAGTGGGTGCCATGCGTGAGAACGGCTATCTGGTCGGCATCTACCAAATGGATGGTGACAAGGTGGACGGCCCTCCGGGTTCTTGATCGTTTTGCTCATCGTGACAGGGCCCGGGTTGTGGGGTTCGAGACCCAGTCGCCTCTGGCTTTCAGCCCCGATTGGTTGGCGAACGCTGGAGCAATTCAACTGAATCGTTATGACTCCTTGCGGCTTTCCAGAAAGCGCTTGAGGGCTTGGGCCATGGTGCCGCCGAATCCGTCCACTTGCTCGATTTCGTGGATGGGTGCCAGGCGCAGGCGTTGGATGGACCCGAACCTGCGGAGCAGAGCCTTTTTTCGGGCTTCACCGATACCTGAAAACTCATCGAGGACGCTCTCGCTGATCTTCTTCAATCGCAGTTGCGCATTGTAGGTGTTGGCAAACCGATGCGCTTCATCCCGCACCCGCTGCAAGAGTTTGACGGCCGAACTGTCCAACCCGGGCCGGAGTGGATCCTTTTCGCCCGGGAGGTGGATTTCCTCAAACTCCTTGGCCAATCCGAGAATGGGAATATGGGAGAGACCCAGCTTGGCCAACTCGGCACAGGCGGCATTGAGTTGCCCCTTTCCGCCGTCGATGAGAATCAAGTCGGGCCAGCGGGGTCCTGCCTTCACCTTCGGAACCCAGGGGCGTTCCGGGGATTCAGCGGCGATGCTTTCGGTTGTCGGGGAATCGTCGGCTGAATCGTCGACGGTCTCATCGATTTCAGAGGAATCCGTTCCAGACGTCGCCACCCCGGATAATGGAGCGATCGACTCTTTCACCTCCTTCTGCAGGCGGCTGTATCGGCGCTGAATGGTTTCGGCCATGGAGGCGAAATCGTCCTGAGTCCGCACCGTCTTCATCCGGAAGCGCCGGTAATGGGAACGGTCGGGGCGTCCGTGCCAGAAGCTGACCATCGAGGAGACGATGAAGGTCCCGCTGATGTTGGAAATGTCGAAGCCCTCGATCCGGGCGGGTGGTTCCGCCAGGCCCAGCAATCGTCCCAACTCGCGCAAGTCGGACTCCGGGTGGACAGCCACGGGCAAGGTGTAGGGAATGCGCTCGAACTTCTCCGTCTTCAGCGTGGTGCGTTTTAGGTCGTCCAATGCGTCGCGAAGTTGGGCCGCTTTTTCGAATTCCAGATTTGCCGCCGCCTTGCGCATTTCGCTCTCGAGTTCGCTGCGCAATTCCTCGGTGTGTCCTTCGAGAAATCCTATTCCGGCACGCACCTGCTCGAGATACTGCTCACGGGTCACATTACCAATACAGGGGGCCGTGCAGTGCTGGAGGTTGCCATAGAGGCAGTGACGGTAATCCGACTCGTTGGGTTGCAGCGGCCGGCAGCCTCGGAGTTTGAACTTCCGACGCATGAGGGTCAGTGCGCGACGCACGCTGCCGGAGTGGGCAAAGGGACCGAAGTACAGGCAGCCGTCGTCTTTGCGCAGGCGGGTCAAGGTGAAGCGGGGAATCGGATCGTTGAGATTCACCTTCAGGAGCAGGAAACCTTTGTCGTCCTTGAGGTCGATGTTGAAGCGCGGTTGAAACTCCTTGATGAGCCGGCTTTCCAACAACAAAGACTCCGCCTCGTTCTTGACCATGTGCCAGTCGAAGTCGTGGATGGCGTCGACCAAGGCGTTGAACTTGAGATCCCACCCCATGCGGCGGGATGGATGGAAGTATTGCGACACCCGCTTGCGCAGATCTCGGGCTTTGCCGATGTAAATGACCGTGCCGAAGCGGTCCTTGTGCAAGTAGACGCCGGGACGGTGCGGCACGGTCGACAGCTTGTTTCGGATGTGGTCAGTGATCGGCATTGTTTCCCGGCCGGAGAGTTCCGGACCGGAGCGCAACCATCCACCGGTTCCAGGAATTCCGCCAGTCAGGGTCGCCGGAAAACCCCAGAATGTAGTCGGCTATTTCAAATCCTCGCCGGCCAGTCCACCGACCGTCCAATCGAGGTTGTAAATGAGCTTGGCGCCCTCTTTAAACGGAGCATTCAGGCGGTCGTACAAAGCGAACTCACTGTGTCCATCAACGAAGAGCAGGGACATGCCCCGGGGTCCGTGAGCCGCAGCCCCGGTGCCTTTGTAGATGTCGTTCCACTTGCCGCGATTGCTGGAGAAACAGGGGGAAATGGCTTTCTTGGTGGGAGACAGAACCTCAGAAACCTTGCGCACCTGCAGGGCGGCGCTGTTGTTGTCGTGGTAGAATTGGTTGTAATAATAGTACGAGCAGGGAAAGAGGAGCTCGTTGGTCTTGATGGGGTAGTTGTTGGCGATGGTCCACTCCAGGTTGAAGCCCCGTCCTTTTTCCGAAGGGCAGAAATAGAAGGATCGGGCATTGGTGCTGATGTAGGGATCCATCAGCTTGAGGAAATCGATGAATCCCATTTGCGGCCAATCGCGTCCGGAGTAGGGGAAACGATCGTTCGAATCGCCGGTGTACATGGCGAAGGTCATTCCAATTTGGCGCAAATTGGAGGTGCACCGTGCCTGCAGGGCCTTGGTTTTCCCTTTCGCCAAGGCGGGCAACAGCATACCCGCCAGAATGGCAATGATGGCCACGACCACCAGCAGTTCGATCAATGTGAAGGCGAGCCGGGAGGAGCGGAGCAGGGAGGAAGGCTTCATGGCGATGATCGGGAAAGATCTTTGAGGATCGAACTCGCACAAAACCCGAGCCGCAACGGCAAAAGGACTGGCGGGTCCGCAGGGGGGAAGAAATGGGATGCGTCCCATCCATCCCGAGGCAGTCCATTCAAATCGGAAGGCGACAATCGACGCGAGTGGTTCAACCTTCGCCCATGTGGCTGCAGTTCCGATGGTGCTGGGGGTTGCTGGGCGCGATGCTGGCCTGCGCCGATGCCCGATGGATTCAGGTGACCGAGTTCAGTCGGTTTGAACGGGAGACTCCCGGGTCGTCGAACTGGATTTCGCCCGAGTGGAAAACGACCATCCCGTTCCGGGAATTGCTGGTCTCGTGGAATCTCCGGTCGGAATCCGATCTGGAGATCGAAGCTCAGGCGCAGACCTCCGGGCAATGGGGCCGATGGTGGCACTTGGGACGCTGGTCGGCTTCGCAATCACCCACGCGGCGCACCAGCGTTCGTGGCCAGCGGGATGCCACGGGGCAGGTGGATACTGATACACTGGTATTGCCCGCGCAGGCAGACGCGCTCCGGTTACGAATCCGGTTTTCGGATCCATCGCAGACGCCCGCTCTTTTGAAGCGTTTGGATCTGGCCCTTTGGTCGTCGGGGGCAGGGTTCGCATCGAATTCAGAGACCGCTGTCGGATTCATTCGCACGCTCGAGGTTCCGAAAAAATCCCAGGCCGACTATCCGGAGGGGGTGACGCAGTGGTGCAGCCCCACCAGTTTGGCCATGCTCATGGCTCATTGGGGTCAGCAGTCCGGACGCGCGGATTGGGACATGGACGTCCGATCGGTGGCCGCCGGGGTCCATGACCCGGGCTGGCCAGGTACCGGCAATTGGGTTTTCAACGCGGCCTACGCTGGAAGCAGATCTGGTTTGCAGGCGGCCGCGGTGCGATTGGGAGGCTTGTCCGATCTAGCCGCGTTGTTGGACTCCGGAATTCCTGTGGCTGCGTCGGTTTCGTACGCGGTGTTGAAAGGCGGGCCGAAGCCAGAAAAAGGCGACGGTCACCTCATCGTGGTGTGTGGGTTGTCTCAGGAAACGGTAACGGTGAATGATCCTGGGGTCCGGTTGAGCCGGGTTCGCCGCGAGTTTCCCATCCCCGCGTTCAGGGCCGCTTGGGCGGCTTCCCATCAGACGGTTTATGTGGTGTGGCCGGAAGGGCGGGCTTTGCCTGCCAGCCCACTGAAGACTTGGTAGCGACATCGGCCGGTCGGTGAATGCGCGGAACCAATCCGGACCGGTTCAGCCGTCCTTGGGTAACGTGCGGTTTGTCCGACTCCAAAGAGGCTCGTCCGGCGGGATCGGCCAGCCATCGGCGATGTTGTTTTGGTTTTCCGTCATGGAAGCGTCGTGGCTAGGGTTGGCCCATGGCACTGATGGATGAGATGGTGGAATTGGGTCGGCGGGCCAAGGCGGCCTCGCGTGAATTGGCCCGGTTGTCTGCCGATGAGAAGAACCGCTGTCTTCGGGTCATGGCCGATGGTTTGGAGGCGGCCACTCCGCGCCTGTTGGAAGCCAATGCGCAAGACCTGGACGTGGGCAAAAGTCTCGGTCTCACCGGGGCCATGATGGATCGTTTGGCTCTGAGTGCCGATCGCATTGCCGCGATGGCTCAAGGCCTTCGTGAAGTGGCCGCCTTGCCGGATGCCTTGGGGCGCATCTTAGACACCCGTGAGCGTCCCAATGGCCTCCGCCTTCGCAAGATCAGCACACCCATCGGTGTGGTCGTGATCATTTACGAGTCACGCCCGAACGTGACGGCCGATGCGGCGTCCCTGTGTTTCAAAACCGGTAATGCAACCATCCTGCGGGGAGGCAAGGAGGCCATGCATTCCAACCGGCTGATTGCTGAAACCTTGATTGCTTCGGCCAAATCCGTCCTGCCCCATTTTCCCGAACACGCCATCCAGGTGGTTCCCACAGCGGACCGAGAGGCCATCCCGGCACTCTTGTCGCTCACGCAATATGTAGACCTTTGCATGCCCCGGGGCGGCGAGGGATTGATCCGTGCGGTCACCGAATGCAGCAAGGTGCCGGTGATCAAGCACTACAAGGGTGTGTGCCACGTGTATGTTCATGCGGCGGCCGATTTGGGCATGGCTGAAGAAATCGTCTTCAATGCCAAGTGCCAGCGCCCCTCGACGTGCAATGCGGCGGAAACCGTTCTGGTGGACCGGGCCGTGGCAGATGCATTCCTGCCGCGCATGGCCACTCGCTTGGCCACCAAGTCTGTGGAATTCCATGCAGACGCTGAAGCTCTGCCCTGGGTGGCCGGCGCTATCCAAGGCACGGCGAGTGTCGCTCGGATGGCGGAAACGCAAGACTGGGAGACTGAGTACAACAACTACATCTTGAACGTGGCGGTGGTCGAAGGGGTCGAGGCCGCCATCCATCACATCCACAGCCATGGTTCAGGTCACAGCGAAGCCATCGTAACGGCAGATCGTGCGGTGGCTGATCGATTCTTGGCCGAAGTCGACTCGGCTGCGGTTTATTGGAATGCCTCTACCCGGTTCACCGATGGAGGCGAATACGGCATGGGTGCGGAAATCGGCATCAGCACCGACAAGATTGGAGCCCGCGGCCCCATGGGTCTCGACGAACTTTGCAGCTACAAGTGGCAGGGCTTCGGTTCGGGCCAAGTCCGGGCCTGAAAACATTCGGCGCGGAGGGGTCAAAACCACGCCGCGCCGCTGTTTCCAAAATCCGCCCCAATCCGAGGGGCGATGATGCCGTATTACGCCGCAGCCGGGGCCGCGCTGCCGAAGCCAGGAAGCTTCGGGGGCACCGGCTTCATGACCTCGGGGAGCGGGGTCGAAGCTTGGGCTCCGCTGGGAGGATCCGTCTTGTCGGGGCTCGACGGGTGCGGAGTGAAGCTGCCCGTGCTCACGATGTCGGCGACTTGCGATCCTTCAAGGGTTTCGTGCTCCAAGAGCGCCAGTGCGACCAACTCGACCTTGTCACGATGTTCGGTGAGAACATCTTGAGCCGTCTTGAAACCAGCATCGATGATCCTCTTCACCTCGGCATCGATCCGTTGGGCGGTCGACTCGCTGTATTCCTTGGAGCGCATCATGTCGCGACCGAGGAAGACGTATTCCTGAGATTCGCCGTAGAGCACCATGCCCAACTGATCGCTCATGCCCCAGTGCATCACCATGGCCTTGGCCATGGAGGTGGCCTGTTGGATGTCGCCAGACGCTCCGCTGGAGATGTCGTCCGTGAACATCTGCTCGGCAATGCGGCCGGCCATGGTCACGGCGATGAGGTCGTTGAGTTCCTTGAAGCGGCGATTGTGGATGTCCTCCTTGGGCAGGTACATCGTGGCTCCCAAAGCCTGGCCGCGAGGAATGATGGTCACCTTGTGCAGGGGGTGCGTGTGCTTGAGCACCACATTCACCACTGCATGACCCGCTTCGTGCCAGGCCGTGCCCTTCTTTTCCTCTTCGGACATGGCCATGCTGCGACGCTCGCGGCCCCAGCGCACCTTGTCGCGCGCTTCTTCCAACTCATCCATGCCAATGGACTTCTTGCCAGTGCGGGCCGCCAGCAAGGCCGCCTCGTTGAGCAAGTTGGCCAACTCGGCGCCGGAAAACCCCGGAGTTCCGCGTGCAATGACCGACAAATCGACTGCGCCATCGAGCTTCACGTTCTTGGCGTGCACCTTGAGAATGGCTTCGCGCCCACGGACATCGGGCAGATTCACCGTGACCTGACGGTCGAAACGTCCCGGGCGGAGCAGGGCGGGATCGAGCACGTCCGGCCGGTTGGTGGCGGCGATGATGATGATGCCTTCCTGAGTATCGAAACCGTCCATTTCGACGAGCAGCGCATTGAGAGTTTGTTCGCGCTCGTCATTGCCGCCGCCGAGGCCATGACCACGGCTGCGACCCACCGCATCGATTTCATCGATGAAGATGAGGCAAGGGGTGTTCTTGCGGGCCTGCTCGAACATGTCGCGCACGCGACTGGCACCGACACCGACGAACATTTCGACGAAGTCGGATCCGCTGATGCTGAAGAAGCTGGCATCAGCCTCACCGGCGATGGCCTTGGCCAAGAGTGTTTTACCCGTTCCCGGAGGGCCGACCATGAGAATACCCTTGGGAATGCGACCGCCGAGCTTCTGGAATTTCTTGGGATCGCGGAGGAATTCCACCAACTCCGAAACTTCATCCTTGGCCTCCTCGACACCGGCGACATCTTTGAACGTGGTCTTGTTGCGGTCTTTAGTGAGCAAGCGGGCCTTGGATTTGCCGAAGCTCAAGGCTCCCTTGCCGGCGGCCTTGATTTGACGCAGGAAGATGAACCAGATGAGTACACCACCCAGGATCAACGGGGCGGCGCTCATCAGGAATGTGGTCCAATTGCCGGAGCGCTCTACCGAACGGAAGCCGTGAACCTTGTAAAGGTCTTCCAAGACCCGTTCGGTCATTTGCAATTCGACATGGAAAGCCACCCAATTGGTACTGCCAGAATCTGGTTGGTAGGAACCCCGTATGACCTGCAATGCCTGTTGCGGGTGGAGCTCAATCACACCGCCACGAACCTGATTGGTTGAGATCAACTGGAAGAACTCTTGAGGCGTGAGGTTTTTCTCGTTTGATCCACGGGACTGCCGAGTCCAGAAGACCAGAGCGAGCCCCAGCAAAATAAGGGCGGGCCAGATCAACCAGTTTTGGTTGGGGATCTTGGGTTCCCCTGGTCGGTTACTCCGGTTGCCCTGCGGTGATAGGTCCTCAGACATGTATTATGTACTGACGGTATCATTCACTGGGGAGTCGCGCAAATGTTGGATGCCAATGATTCGGCGTCTGTGTACCGAAGAAAGGACGGCTGGGTTTCGAGCTTTCGCGGCTTTCCGTCACCCGATCGTCCGGTTAAGACTCAAGGAACTTCCATGCCTTGGCCGCAACCTCTCGATCCTTTGGGCAACCCATGGCTCTCCACCGGTGTGGCAGCCATCCCGGTCATCGTGTTGCTCGGCTTGGTGGCATGGGGCCACCTGCGTGTTGGGATAGCCGCGCTTCTGGCGCTGGGGGCCGCCCTCGGTGTGGCTTTGTTGGCCTTTGGGATGCCGGTGCCGGCCGCGCTGGGGGCGGCCGCTTATGGCGGGGCTTACGGATTATTTCCCATCGGATGGATCGTGTTGAATGTGATGTTCCTGCATGCCCTGACGGTCAAGTCGGGGCTCTTCCAGGATTTGAAGGGTCAGCTCATGCGGGTAGCCCCCGATCCTCGGGTCCAAGTCATCCTCATCGCCTTCTGTTTCGGCGCCTTCATCGAGGGGGCGGCCGGTTTTGGCGCTCCGGTGGCCATCACCGCGGCCTTGTTGCTCCAACTGGGATTCTCGCCAATCCACGCCAGTGGGCTGTCCCTCATCGCCAATACGGCTCCGGTGGCCTTCGGTAGCATCGGCATCCCGATCACGACGCTGGCCCAAGTCACTGACCTCGACGTGATGAAGCTCTCGCAGATGGCCGGCCGGCAACTCCCGGTCTTCTCGACCATCATTCCCCTTTGGATCGTCGGTGCCATGGCCGGATGGCGCGGTATCCGGGAGGTTTGGCCGGTGGCCTTGGTGGCGGGAGTCTCCTTTGCCGTGATGCAGTTCTTGGTGAGCAATTACCATGGACCCTGGCTGGTGGATTCCATTTCGGCTCTGGTGAGCCTAGGGGCTGTCTTGTGGATGCTGCGCTGGCGTCAGCGGAAAGAATCGCCGGCCCTCATCGATACGCCGGTTTCCGCCTCCGGCATGCGTTGGTGGAGGCCCTGGGTGCCTTGGCTGATTCTGACCCTCGCCATCTTCGCCTGGGGCACGCGACCTGTGAAGGAGACGCTGGATCGCCTAGTCTCACCGTCTTTTCCGGTGCCTGGCATCCACCAGCAAGTGATGCGGACTCCGCCGGTGGTTCGGGTTTCCAAGGTCGAAAAGGTGGAATTGAAACTCAATGTGCTTTCCGCCACGGGGACCGGCATTTGGCTGGCCGCCGTGGTCAGCGGGTTGCTGATGGGGTATTCCCCCAGACAATTGCTGCGGGTCTGGTGGGACACGCTGATGGCGGTCCGCCAGTCACTACTGACCATCGCCGCCATGCTGGCCCTAGGGAATGTGACCAAACTGTCGGGTGCCGACGCCACGCTCGGAATGGCGTTGGCCAAGACCGGCGTCTTCTACCCGTTCTTCGGGACACTCCTCGGTTGGCTCGGTGTGGCCCTGACCGGCTCTGACACGGCTTCCAATGTGCTTTTCGGATCGCTACAACGAATCACTGCCGAGCAGTTGGGGCTCAGCCCATACCTGATGTGCGCCGCCAACTCCACCGGCGGTGTGATGGGCAAGATGATCGACGCCCAGAGCATTGTAGTCGCGGGGGTCGCAGTGAAGGCCCACGGTGAGGAGGGGAAAATCCTCCGTTTCGTATTCTGGCATTCACTGGTGCTGGCCGCCCTGATCAGCGCCTGGGTGGCCGCTCAGGCCTACTGGCCGCTCTTGCAGTCGACCGTTGTGAGGTAGAACCCACTGGGCCTCGCGACCCTCGAGCCGCAGCCTCACTCGGCCATGCTGACGGGATCGATGCCCACCGAGCGGCACCAATCCCGATAGGCGAACGGTGAGATTTCGCTGGGCTTGATTTCACTGCGGCCACCCCAGAAAACATTCGTGTATCCGACCGGGATGCCCGCCTCGACCAAGTGCTGGTCGATGGCCGCTTTGTGCGCCAGAACCATGGCTTTGTCGGTGCCGTGGGCCACCCCCATCACGTTGACGTTGCGGAACTCCGTGCCGCCCTCACGCCAGTAGGCGTGGGTCATGATGAAATGTCGGCCCACCTCTTTTCCGGCGGCATCTTCGAGCCCCGCAGGAACGGCCCAGTGGAACAACGCATTGAACTTGGTGACCCGCTCACCGGAGACCAGCGGTTTGACGTGCTCGAGGAAGGTGCTGAATCGCCCGATGACCTTCCGTCGGGTGAGTTCCTCGGCGACTGCGTGGAATTCGTCCAAAGACAAGCCGGCTTCGCGGGCGCGGGTAGCCCATAAATCCAACGTCAATTCGTCGGGAGTGAACTCACGCTTCAATGCGGTGAGCACCTTCCATTCGGTGTCACTGAGTTGGGTGACTTGAACGGGCACCGACTCAGCCGGTTCATCGGCCCGGGCGCCCGGCTCCATGCCTCGGCGGCGCACGTGACCCACCCCCAGGGCGAAGAGTTTCTTGGCCGACATCAGGCGGTAATGCTCAGCGCCAATGGTCCGCGCCAGATAGGCCGCGTGTTTTTGCAGGGAGTAGCCTTGAGGCACCTTGAGGGTGGTCCACAGTTTGTAGTTCGAACCCGGAGTGGCTGCATCGGTGGAACGCAAGACGACGTGCCCGCTGAATGGGTCTTTTTGGAACAGCGTGTCGAAGGCGCTGTCCAAGCGATCAGCAGGCACCTGCCAAGCGCAGAGAGCCCCCTCCGCTAGGCTGGTGGCCAAGAGTGTTTGGCGAATGCGGCGGATCACACCCGCCCGCAGCATGGCTTGCAGGCGCAGAAGAACGGTCTCAGCCGGAAGATCAGCCAGTCGTCCGATTTCCCCCATCGGATCGCGCGGGTAACCTTGGATGCGGTCTTCGCTGACCGCGAGGATGCGGGCGTTGATCGGATCCGTGGTCTCAATGGGATGGGTGTCGGGCATGCGGAGGGTTCAAACCTTCCGGTTCGGATACAGCTTGGCGACGAGGTTGGCGTAGCCATTGAGGTACTGTGTGGGGATGCGATCGCCGGTATCTACGACTCGCTCTGAGGCCTGACTCCAACGCGGATGCGGCACCTGGGGATCGACGTTGGACTCGAAGGGATACTCCTGCGGATTCAGAGTCTCCCAGAGGGTCGACGGTTGTTTGCTGGCAAACTCGATACGGACGATGCTCTTGATGCTCTTGTACCCGTACTTCCACGGAACCACCAAACGCACCGGAGCTCCGTTCTGCTTGGGTAGCGGCTTCCCGTAAATCCCGGTGGCCACGAGCGTCAGCGGATGCAGGGCTTCGTCCAAACGCAGCCCTTCGGTGTAAGGCCAGGGATAATCGGCAAGTCTCGCGACACCCGGCATTTCCTCAGGCCGTAGAACCGTGGTGAAGGCGACAAACTTGGCCTCCGGTTTGGGCTTAGCCTTGGCAATGAGCTCCGCCAACGGGAAGCCGTTCCAGGGTACCACCATCGACCAGGCTTCCACACAGCGGAACCGATAAACGCGCTCTTCTTGAGAGAACCCATGAAGAAGGTCTGACAGGCCCAGCTTCAAGGGGTTTTCGCACAACCCGTTCACTTCCAAGGTCCACGGGTCAGTGCGGAACCGGCCCACTAGTTCCTTAACTCGCGTCTTGGTGGTGCTGAACTCGTAGTAGTTGTTGTACCCGGTGGCCGCATTCTCATCCGAGAGGCGGCTGGAGGGGTTGTAGTCGGGATTGCGTTTTCCTGCCGTGAATCCGGTTGCCTTGGCGGTGTTGGTTGATTGAGCCAAGGCAGGCAGACCGACCGCCAAACCGCCGCCAATGAAACCCATCGCACGCAGGAAATCGCGTCGCCGATGGTAGATGGATTCAGGGGTGATGGCACTGTCAGGCAGATGCCACGGGGGGCGTACAATCACATTGGCCATGGGGGAAGAATGGCGCTCCTCAGACGTTCTGCACTTTTTTTCTGATGAGGGCGGAAGACTCCCACGGGTTGAGGATTCGACCGCCTTGCTGGCGCCACGTATCGGTCTGACGCTCAGCGTCGGCCGCAAGGTTGGGATCCAAGATCAGGACCACCTTGATGAAACGCTTTTCCAATTCTTCAACCGGCAAGATGGCCAAATGGCTTCCCGGAGTGATGCGCCCTCGACCGGCTCCGGAGGGATCGAGTACGAGGTCAATGGCATCGAATCCATCGCGACCCAAACTGCAAAAGTTCAGCAGCAAGCTGCCGCTGGACGAGGCGCCGTAACCGCAAAGACGCTGGCCCGCACTGCGGATTTCGCGAATTTCGTGGAGCAGTTGCTCACGAAAAGCGGCCAAGCGGTGGCCGAAGTCTTGCCAGAAAGCCCAAGTACCCAACCTCATCGTTTGCTCAGATTGGATCCTGTGTGACACGGAATCGCCCACCGGAAAGACCCCTCGGTGCCCGATGAAGACTCGCAACTGGCCACTGGCCGCCGGGCATTGCTCGATCTGGAATGCTTCCAAATTATGCTGGTGGAGTTGCTCCTGAAGACCATCGACGGTCAGAAGGAGAGAGTGCCGTGGGTGGAGGATTTCAAAGAGCCTTCCGGCGGCCAATTCAGCGACATGGGGCAACTGGACCGACGCTGCTCCCTGGGGGTCCAAGGAGGCTTTCAGCCCGCTTAGGAAATGCTTCAGAGAATCGGCTTGAGCGAGTTCGCTCGGTGACGATGCGTTGGATGCGGCAGTCGCAATACCGTTGGCCGTGGGGTCGGTACGCTGAAGGATTCGGCAGTGGGGACAAAAGGCCAGCCGCATGGGTTGTCGAGGTTCCGGATCTCCCAATTCATAGGGTTCCAGCAACCGTTCTCCACAGGGTTGCATACCGAGGTCGATCACTACGGACAACCCCTCAAGGTGGCAGGCGCGGCAGGCTGCATTCATGGATTCAAAAGGAGTGAAGGGCTCGGTCTGTTCACCGGAAAGAGGAGGGCGTTGCCGCTCGAGCAAAAATCAATGCACCGACAACGGTGAGCAACGCGTTGAGCAGGAGTAGTTCAAAGCCAAATCGATAACCGTGGAACCACGATGCCGACTGATAATCCAACACAGCACAAAGGGCGATGGACGCAACGGCGATCCACGGCAGGGGTTTTCCGGTGATCCGGATTCGGGTCGCCAGGCCCAGAGAAAAGAAACCCAAGAGCGGTCCATAGGTATAACTGGCCAGCTTGAGAACCAGATCGATAACCGCGAATTGGGAAGCCAAGGACCGCAGGATCAACAGCGTGAGGAACATCACGCCCGCAAACGCCGTATGCACTTGTCGGCGGATGCGCCCCCGTGCCGCTTCGGACAGCTCTGGCCGTTTTTCGAAGCCAAGAAAATCGACACAGAAACTGGTCGTCAGCGAGGTGAGCACGGAGTCGGCGCTATTGAAGGTCGCCGCGGTCAGGCCCAGGACGAAGATCACCGCGGCCGGAGTGCCCAAATACCCCAGGGCAATGCGTGGGAAGAGTTCGTCGGTGCGGGCGGGCAGGGAAATGCCTCGGATCTCAGCAAATCGGAAGAGCAGCGCACCGAGGACGAGAATGGCAAGGGTCACCGCCACCATGACGGGCGTGAACAGCCACAGGTTCTTCTGGGCATCGGGCAAGGTGCGGCAGGAAAGCGTCTTCTGCATGTTGTTCTGGTCGAGGCCGGTCATGACCACAGCCAAGGCAGCACCACTGATCAACTGCTTCCAGAAAAACCCGGGGGATCGCCAGTCGCCGTTGAAGACCGTCGTCTCGGGACCCTGCGAGAGATTCCGGAACAGGTCCGTCGGGCTCCAGTCGAGGCCCACCATTAAGGCCCCGATGCTCAGCACAACACCGAGAACCAGGAAGCCGCTCTGGAAAAGATCCGTCCAAACCAACGTCTGAATGCCGCCCCGCAGCGTGTAAATCAGGATGAGCAAGATGGCGGATCCCGCTGTCACCCAGAAAGGGATTCCCCAACCTTGGAACACGAAGGTCTGAAAGACGGTGACGGCCAAGTACAGTCGGGCCGCCGAGCCCAACAACCGGGAAATCAGGAAAAACCCGGAGCCCGTCTTTTGCGCAGACACGTCAAACCGTTGTCCCAAAAACTCGTAGATGGAGGTCAAGCGGAGCCGGTAATACTGCGGGAGCAAAACCGAGCCTATGAGCGCATAGCCCACGCAGTACCCGAAGACCAATTGCAGGTATCCGAAATGGTCGGCCGCCACCTTACCGGGCACCGAAATGTAGCTGACACCGGAAAGGGTATCCCCAATGAGACCCAAGGCGACCCAAACCCACGGAGAACGCCGATTCCCGGTGAAGTATCCGGCGTTGTCGGCTTGGCGGCCAGTCCACCAAGCCACCGTCAGCAGCGCCGCAAAATAAGCGCCCACACAGGTCAGGATCGTGGCCGGTTGCACGGGCTAGAGAGAATCACGAGCGAGCGGTCCGGGGCACGCGGAAAGTCGAAATCTACCCGATCTGGAATACGGAGATTTCCTCCGAAATGGTTACCCAAATCACTGATTGAGCTTTCTCCGCTTCCCACACGGCACGAGGGCTGGTAGCCAGTCGGCATGCACTCCCATCAGGTCATCCGCGACGTCCTCCAGACCACCAGTGCGAAGCAAATCGCAGCCGACATGAGTTTGTCGCTGTCCCTCATTTACAAGTGGGCGGAAAAGCCGGACCCCGATGCCACAACGGCCTCACACAATCCGTTGGATCGGATGGATCAGTTGATGAAGAGCACCCGCGACTTGCGCCTGATTCACTGGTTATGCCAGCGGGCAGGCGGGTTCTTCATCCGCAATCCGAAGACCCATCACACGCATCCGGAATACCTGATTCCGGCAACCAACGGAGTGGTTCAGGAGTTCGCAGACCTATTGGCGGTGATTGCCAGCGCCGCGTCCGACAACCGGATCGACCCCGCCGAAGCCATCAAGATCCGGAGTCGCTGGGAAGAGTTGAAGCGCTCAACCGAAACCTTCGTCGCCTGCTGCGAAGCCGGCAACTTCCACGCCCTCCAGAAGAACTCCCAGTGAAGGTAAAGAGGGAACCAACGGTGGAGTGCCGTTGATTCTCATCGCGGGTCAGTCCAGACCTACCAAAGGGGGCTGAAATTCTTCTTCGTCGCTCTCAGCGGAAACATCCATCTCTTGGGCCGAGTTTGTACCCGAAGCGGGTGTCGAGGCGGGCGGCCTTTCCAACAAATCGCGCTGCCAAGGCATCAATGCATTCCAAGCATCCGGATCGTTGCGACCCAAAGCGTACAAGGTGGCCTTCGACGCGATGAGGGTTGGGTCGATGCTGAGTTCCCGAGCGTTGAGGTCCCGAACCTTGGCCAACCGGTCCGACACATCCAATTCGGAACGGCTCATGCGACGCGAATGCACGCGAATGGGTCGAGGCAACTGATCTTCAGGCACCTCCAAGCCCCGTTGAATTGCATCCAGCAGTCCTGCCCGCCGCTTGGAGGTCAGGAAGTGAGGCAAATTGAGCCCGCGGGTCGACCGTGTTTCGGAGGCCGTGGCAGACAGTTCCGCCAATTGCTCATGCTTGAGGATGAAGAACGGAGGGCGACCGGTCCGCAGGGCGTCCTTTTCGCGCCAGTGCCACAGTTCCCGCAAAACGGCTAAACCCAACGGGTCCAGCTTGTCGTGTCCCTTACTGCGCCAGATGGAGTCCTCGTCAACGCGCTCGGGCTGGCAGCAGTCGCGGATCAACCGATTGCAAATTTGTTGATGCCACTCCAATCGGCCCAGCGACTCCAACCGCTTCATCAACGATTGCTGCAGCGGGAACAGGTAGCGCACGTCATTCAGCGCGTAATCCAACATGGCCGGGGTGAGTGGGCGACGGCCCCAGTTGGCCTTTTGGGAACCTTTTTCGAGAGTGACACCCAGGTGCGTGGTGAGGGCGTCATTGAGCCCAAAGCGGGCTTCACCCGCCAAACGCGCCGCGAGCATCGTGTCGAAAATGCGGCTGGGCTTGAAGTGGTGGCCGCGGAACAATAGTCGAAGATCGTAGTCAGCCGCGTGGAAGATGATGGAATGATCATCCATGGCCTCCCACAATGGTTCGAGATGCAGGTCCGCTAACGGATCCACGAGGTACTCGCCACCGGGAACCCCCACCTGAAGCAGGCACAGTTTCTCGGGATAGGCATGCAGTGAGTCGGCCTCCGTATCGAGAGCGACCCATTCTGATTCCCGTACTCGAGAAGCAAGTTCCCGCAATTCGGCGGTGGTGCTAATCACAGACTGGTAAGTTGGTGGATGGAAAAACCAAGATGAAGCCTCAATTGCAAGAATTTGACCTTCATTGGGGCGGCTTCTTGGCGTTGGGACGCCGTGCTTGGAAGCGCCGGAATGCCTGCAGTTCGGTCGGATGCTCCTTCCAATATCCAACCAGCGCGGTGAGGGCGGCCAAGGTTTGAGGGGTCAGGTGGTGCTCGATATCTTCCACTTCGCGTTCGACGGTTTCTGCCCCCAACCCCAGCAAGGTCAGGAGTTCGGTGAGGGTGCGGTGCCGGTCTTTGATGTGAGCCGCGACCGCCGCACCCTCGGCTGTCAGGGTGAATCCCCGATAGCGCTGGTAGTTGACGAAGCCCCGCTTGGCCAAGCGACGGACCATGTTGGACACGGTGGACGAACTCAGGCCCAGGGCCTCCGCCAGATCGCTGACCCGGGCGTACCCGTTGCTCTCCACCAGCTCCTGGATGCGCTCCAGATGATCCTCGGTCGATTCCGACCGGGATGCCGATGGGTTGGCGGGTTCCTTGCGGCGACTCATGGCCAGTTCCAATCAATCAGTGGCTCAATTGACGCGCCGCTGCTGTCCTGAGGCGGGAATCGGGCGACGCGGTCAATTGAGTGAGCCAAGGAACACCGGGTTTGCCGAATGCCTGATGGAGCCAGACCACTTCGAGTGCGGCCCGCGGGTCTTTCTGGGATTTGACCCAAGAGGTCGCCTTGTCGAGCACCTCGCGCGCATCCCGCTGACGCAGCAGCAACCGAGACTGCTCCTGTTCCCAACCGTTGGCAGAGAGTGTTCGGTCCAGGAGGTCTGTCGTGGAGAGCTTGGTGAGATTCGGAGCGGGCCGACGCGGGGCTTTGCCAGAGGCGTTGGCGGTCACGCGCCAGATGCGTCCGTGCTCCTTGTCGCGGCGCGGATCCCGGAAATCGACCTCACCGTGCTGGATGATGGGGTTGCTCCAGTCGGCGATGTACAGAGCGCCATCCGGCCCGAGTCGCAAGTCGATGGGTCGGAAGGTGACGTTGGTGGAACGGAGCAAGTCAGGCTGCTCCTGGGTCTGGAACGAAGACCCTGAATCCTTCACCGAGAAGCGAACGATGCGGTGCGCGCGGAAGTCACAGGTGATGGCATTCTCCTGCCATTCCTTGGGGAAGGCGGGGCTGTGGATGACTTCGAGGCTGGCGAACTTGGGATAATTGCCCGGGCTGATGCTGTCGGCTTCCCGGCGCATGTCCGAATAAGTGAAGTAGGTCGCACCATCGACCGCGTGGTAAATGCCCTTGCCGCCGGCGCCGTCGGTGAAGAAGGAGTTGCCGTATTGATCCCAATGGTGACCCCACGGATTGCAACCGCCGCGGGTGAAGACCGACAGCGTCCAAGAGTCGGGATTGAAGCGCCAAATGCCGCCCGAATTGAGCCGGCGCACCCCGTGGGCCGTCTCGATGTGCGTGTGCGTGTAAATCGACTGGTTCATGTAGAGGTGTCCGTCATAACCCCAGCGCAGCGTGTGGAGGTTGTGATGGGTGTCCTCGGTGCCGAAACTCGAGAGGGTCACCGTACGGCGGTCGGCCTTTCCGTCGCCATCTGTGTCTTCCAAATGCAGAAGTTGATGACTGGCCGCCACGTAGCAGCCGCCCTTTCCATCGGGAACCACGCCCGTGGGAATGAGCAGGCCATCGGCGAAAACGGTGTGGCGGTCGGCCTTGCCGTCGCCGTCGGTGTCTTCGAGCACGACCACCGAATCGACGGCGGGCTGGCCCGGCTTGATTTGCGGATAGACCTCGGACGACGCCACCCAGAGGCGTCCCTGGGGATCCCAGTTCATGTGGATGGGCTTGTGGAGCAGGGGATTCTCAGCCCAGAGGCTCACCTCAATGCCCTCGCCACTATCAAAGCTCGGGATGGCTTGCTTCGAGACACTGGCCCGGGAGTCGGCGGCCGAGCTGGCTTGGGTCGCCTTCTTCGCCAGCAGAGCCCGCACTTCGGCCATCGCCTTGGGGTCGGATTGTTCGGAGGGGCGCAGCGAGGCGATCCGGGTGTCCCACTCGGCGATCATGGGATCGAACTGCGGAATCTCGACACTGTTGCGGCCTTGCTCGTGCTTGCGGAAGCCAAAGAGGTAGGTCCAGTTGGCCGGACGCCAGCGGTGGAAAAACAGCTCATTCTTATGCTGGATGGCCGAGCGGAGCAGGGCGGTGTCGGTGCCCTTGGCCGGAGCTTGGATTCCGAGCAACTCGGGCAACCGGTCAGCGAGCATGCGATAGCCGGTGTCATTCAGGATGACCGGGCTCTCGTAGGTGACCATGCGCAGCATCGAGATGCGACGGGTCGCACCCAAGATGTCCACCACCGGAATCCCCGAAGTCTTGCCCAGGTTGCCCAAGGCCTCGGCCACCTCGATCAATGCCTTGGAGTGGTTGGAGTCGGGTCGTTCACCCTGCTGCTGAATCGGTGTGAAGAAAACAAAACGCACGGATTGTCCGCTGGCCTCGCGGATGCCGGTCATCAGCCGTCCGGTGTCGGTGATGAATTTCGACAGATACGCCGCATGAGCCTCGCCGGCGGGAATATCGGCCAACTCGAGGGCCGCAGTCATTCCGTAGCTGAGGATGGCGACCGAGGGCTTGGCGATGGCGACTTGCTCTTGAACGCGCTTGAGCCAGCTCTCTTCCGACTTGTTCCAATCGAAGCTGGCGCGGGCTTTGCCCATCGGGGTATCGCCGGCCCAGGACAGGTTGCGGAAGGTGAGACGACGGTCGGAGTAAGAGGCTGTCAGCGCGGTCTCCAAATACCCGTAATCGACCTCGCGCTCGAAGAAGGTGTCGCCGATGAAAAGTACACGGTCTCCGTCATTCAGAGAGAACCGTACTGGCTCGGCGGCAGGCAGGGCGGGGACACCCCGGCTCAGACCGAGGATCAGGACGCAAAGCCAGAGGTGGATTCGTTGACCGAGGAGCATGGTTCAAGCGTGACGGGAAACCCCCGGTTCGGGGAAGCAGGAAAGAAGGGGTGCGCTTATCTGAGCCGACCCGCTGCCCGAATTGCTGGATCGAGTCATGAATCGCCGATCGCTCCGCCTGGATCGTGTTGGTGGATCATGTCCGGTACATCATCATCTCCGATGCCCCAAAGGTGAGCCTCCTTGATCCCTTCGTCCCATTCCATGCAGTCTCGCAATCCCATGACCGAGTTCTTCGACACGCACGCACACTTGGATT
>Ga0255127_1000124_pt1 | contig 41894 bp, 35 predicted proteins | sample Law_Miss_RepB_8d_FD_188555 | JGI IMG/M metagenome (GOLD analysis project Ga0255127, IMG submission 188555) | Freshwater microbial communities from St. Lawrence River, New York, United States - Law_Miss_RepB_8d | ecosystem: Environmental > Aquatic > Freshwater > River | place: USA: New York...
GGATTATCGAAGATCGTTGAAGGGTCTCAGGCCGCGGCGGTTTCGGTCTTGGGTTACCCCAAACTCCGCAGCACATCCCGCACCATTTGCGCCCGCGCCTTGGGGTCGGGCAGTTCGCGTTCGATGCGAATTTTGTCGTTGCCCGCCAGCTTGATGTGCTTGTTTTTCTGGATCAGGCCGATGATGGCCATGGGGTCCACGGGCGGGTTGGGCTTGAAGGTGATCTGGATGACACCTGGAGCGGCATCGACCTTGACCACGCCATAGGGCTGGGTCAGCACGCGCAGGCGGTGCACGTCTACAAGCGTCTGCGCTTGCGGGGGCAGCTTGCCAAAGCGGTCCACCAGCTCTTCGAGCAGGGCGTCGATCTGGTCGCTGGTTTTGGCGGTGGCCAGCTTTTTGTAAAAGCTCAGGCGCAGGTGCACGTCGCCACAGTAGTCGTTGGGCAGCAGGGCGGGGGCGTGCAGGTTGATGTCGGTGGTGGCGGTGAGCGGGTTGAGCAAGTCCGGCTCTTTGCCTGCTTTCAGGCTGCGCACCGCTTCGGACAGCATTTCGTTGTAGAGCTGAAAGCCCACTTCGAGCATGTTGCCGCTCTGGTTTTCGCCCAACACCTCGCCTGCGCCGCGGATCTCCAGGTCGTGCATGGCCAAATAAAAGCCGCTGCCCAGTTCTTCCATTTGCTGGATCGCATCGAGCCGTTGGGCGGCTTGTTTGGTCAGGCCTTCGATCTCGGGCACCATCAAATAGGCATAGGCTTGGTGGTGCGATCGGCCCACGCGCCCGCGCAACTGGTGCAGCTGGGCCAGGCCGAATTTGTCGGCGCGTGAAATCACGATGGTGTTGGCCGTGGGCACGTCGATGCCGGTCTCGATGATGGTCGAGCACAGCAGGATGTTGTAGCGCTGGGCCACAAAATCGCGCATCACGCGCTCCAGCTCGCGCTCGGGCATCTGGCCATGGGCCACGGCGATGCGGGCTTCGGGCAGGATTTCTTCGAGCTTTTGCTTGCGGTTCTCGATGGTCTCGACCTCGTTGTGCAAAAAGTAGCACTGGCCGCCGCGCTTGAGTTCGCGCAGCACCGCCTCTCGGATCACGCCCGTGCCTTCGTTGCGCACAAAGGTTTTGATGGCCAGGCGGCGTTGCGGCGCAGTGGCGATCACGCTCAGATCGCGCAAGCCCTCCAGCGCCATGCCCATGGTGCGGGGGATGGGGGTGGCGGTGAGTGTGAGCACATCGACCTCGGCCCGCAAGGCTTTCATGGCCTCTTTGTGGCGCACGCCAAAGCGGTGTTCTTCGTCGATGATCAGCAGGCCCAGGTCGTGGAACTTGGTGGATTCGCTCAGCAGCTTGTGCGTGCCGACCACGATGTCCACGGTGCCATCGGCAATGCCTTTGAGGGCGGCGGTGACCTCTTTGCCCGAGCGAAAGCGCGAGACTTCGGCCACCTTGACGGGCCATTTGGCAAAGCGGTCTTTGAGCGTCTGGTAATGCTGCTCGGCCAGCAGCGTGGTGGGGGCCAACAGGGCGACCTGTTTGCCACCTGTCACGGCCACAAAAGCGGCGCGCAGCGCGACCTCGGTCTTGCCAAAACCCACATCGCCGCAGACCAGACGGTCCATCGGGCGGGGGCTGATCATGTCCTGGATGACGCAGTGGATGGCGGCCTTCTGGTCGGCGGTTTCCTCAAAACCGAAGTCGTTGGCAAAGGTTTCGTAATCCTGCGGGCTGTAGCGGAAGGCATGGCCTTCGCGCGCGGCGCGGCGGGCGTAGATGTTGAGCAGCTCGGCGGCGGCGTCGCGCACCTGTTCGGCGGCCTTGCGCCGGGCTTTTTCCCACTGGCCGCTGCCCAGCTTGTGCAGCGGTGCTTCGTCGGCGCTCACGCCGGTGTAACGGCCAATGAGTTGCAGCTGGCTCACGGGCACATAGAGCGTGGCCTTGTCGGCGTATTCCAGGTGCAAAAATTCTTGCAAGGCGGGCGTGCCGTCGGGGTTTTTCTGGCCCATGTCCATGTTGACCAGGCCACGGTATCGGCCAATGCCGTGCGCGCTGTGCACCACCGGGTCACCCACGTTCAGCTCGCTCAGGTCTTTGATGAGGGCTTCCACATCGCTGACTTGTTCCTGCTTTTTGCGGCGGCGCGTGGTGGGGCCTGCGGCAAAGAGTTCGGTTTCGGTGACCAGGTCGATGTTGTGCTCGAACCAGTGGAAACCACTGACCAGCGCGGCGGTGGCCATGCCGATTTTTTCGTCGCTGGCCAAAAATTCTTGCAGGCTGTCGAACACCGGCGGCGTGAGGCCGCTGGAGCGCACGAAGTCGAGCAGGCTTTCGCGGCGGCCATCGCTCTCGGCCAGGATCAGTACGCGGCTGGCGTTGCTGCGGATGTGCGCTTGCAACCTGGCCAGCGGGTCTTCGGCACCGCGCACCACCGTCAGTTCGGGCAGGGGCTGGGCGAGGGTGTTGTCGGGCACGTCGCTGGTGCCTGTGCGCAGCGCCAATTGCGCGTGGCCGTTGGTCAGTGTGTAGAACTGCTCGGCGCTCAAAAACAGCGCATCGGGCGGCAGCACGGGCCGCTCGGGGTCACCCTGCACCAGGCGGTAGCGGTCGCGGGTGTCTTGCCAAAAGCGCTGAAAGGCGGGTTCCAGATCGCCGTGCAGCACCACGGTGGCCGCATCGGCCTGGCCAGCGCCGAGGTAGTCAAACACCGTAGCGGTTTCTTCAAAGAACAGCGGCAGGTAGTACTCGATGCCCGCCGTGGCCACGCCGTTGCCCATGTCTTTGTAGATGCGGCTTTTGGTCGGATCGCCCTCCAGCAGTTCGCGCCAGCGGCTTCGGAATCGCGCACGGGCCGCCTCGTCCATGGGGAACTCGCGCCCGGGCAGCAGGCGCACTTCGGGCACCGGGTACAGGCTGCGCTGGCTGTCAGGGTCGAAGGTCCGGATGCTGTCGATCTCGTCGTCAAACAAATCCACCCGGTAAGGCACCAGCGAGCCCATGGGGAACAGGTCGATCAAGCCGCCGCGCACCGCGTATTCGCCCGGGCTGACCACTTGGCTCACATGCGAGTAGCCCGCTAGCGTAAGCTGGGCCTTCAATTGCGCTTCGTCCAGCTTTTGCTTGACCTTGAATTCGAAGGTGTAACCCGCCAGAAAAGACGGTGGGGCCAACCGGTAGAGCGCCGTGGTGGCAGGCACCAGCACCACGTCGGCACTCTCGGCATGGTTGCGTTGCTTGATGCGCCAGAGCGTGGCCAGCCGCTCAGAGATCAGATCCTGGTGCGGCGAGAAGGTGTCATACGGCAGGGTTTCCCAGTCGGGGAACATCACGCAGCGCAGATCGGGCGCAAAAAACGCCAGTTCGTCCATGAGGCGCTGGGCGTCGGCCGCGTCGGCCGTGACGATGGCGGTGAGCTTGCCCGCTTTCTTTTCGCGCTCGGCCAGCTGGGCCAGCAGCACGGCATCGGCTGATCCGGCGGGGCGGGGCAGGGTGAATCGTTTGCCGGTGATCAGGCTGGGCAGTTGCATGGGGGCGAAGGGCAATGGCGAATTGAAAAAGCAAAACACCCCCCGCCGACATGGAGGGGGGTGTGGAAATCTGAATCGAAAGCGATTTTAGAGTCTTTGTGACCTTGGGCAGGTCAATGGTGCGCCTTAAGCACAGTCGTCGGAAGGTCGGCGGCTTCAGCCCTGACAAGCGGCCGGTGGCGCAGCGGGCCATGTCGGAGCTGAAGCTGTTGACCACCAAAACTACAATGGCCAGGTATGACTGACCCCAGCACCTCGAAACGTTTTCACGCCCTCATCCCTTGTGCGGGCACGGGCAGCCGTGCAGGCACCGCTCAGCCCAAGCAATACCAACAGGTGGCAGGACAGCCCATGGTCATGCACACGTTGCAGGCTTTGGCCAATGTGCCTCCACTGGCCAGTGGCTGGGTGATTTTGTCGCCCGACGATGAGCATGTCTGGGCGCAGCAAGGCTGGCCCCAGCATTTCAAGCGGGTGGCCTGCGGCGGTGCGAGCCGCGCCGAGAGCGTGTTCAATGGCTTGCAGGCCATGCTGGCTGCTGGACTTGACCCGCAGGACTGGGTGCTGGTGCACGACGCGGCGCGTTGCCTGGTCTCGCCCGAGTCGGTGAGTCGCCTGATCGACACTTGCCAGAACGATGCGGTGGGCGGCCTGCTGGCCCTGCCTTTGCCCGACACGCTGAAAAGCGAGGAGGGCGGTCGCGTGACAGCGACGGTTCCGCGCGAACACAAATGGCTTGCGCAAACGCCGCAGATGTTCCGCTTGCAGGTGCTGCACGATGCGCTGGCCGATGTGGCGGGCAGCGGTTTCGCAGGCATCACCGACGAGGCCAGCGCCATCGAACGGTTGGGCTTGAAGCCCCGTCTGGTCGAAGGTTCGGCGCAAAATTTCAAAGTCACTTACCCGGCCGATTTCGCGCTGGCCGAGGCCATCATCAGGAGTCGAGCATGAGCGAGGGCATGAATTTCAGAATCGGTGAAGGCTGGGACGTGCATGCCCTGGTGCCGGGTCGCAAGTTGATCCTGGGCGGGGTGGAGATTCCCCACACCACAGGCCTGCTCGGCCACTCCGATGCGGATGTGCTGCTGCACGCCATCACCGATGCGGTGCTGGGTGCGGCGGGGCTGGGTGACATTGGGCGCCATTTTCCGGACACGGATGCGCAGTTCAAGGGGGCCGATTCGTCGGTGCTTTTGCAAGAGGCCATGCGACGAGTGCGCGGGGCCGGTTACGAACTGGTGAACATCGACAGCACCGTGATTGCGCAAGCGCCCAAGCTGGCCCCGCACATGGCGGCCATCAACGCCTCGGTGGCCCAAGCTTTGGGCGTGCAATCCGATCAAGTCAATGTGAAAGCCAAAACAGCCGAGAAGCTGGGACCGGTAGGCATGGGCCAAAGCATGGAAGCGCGTGCAGTGGCTTTGTTGGCCAGGCGCTGAAGATGGGCTCAGGCGGCCTCGGCCTGCCTGAATTTCATCAGCGCCATCAGGCCGCCAGCGCTGTTGTTGAACACCGAAAACGTGCCGCCCATGCGCTGCACCGAGCGCTCCACAATCGCCAGACCCAGGCCCGAGCCGGTGGCCGAGGTGCGCGCGGTGTCGCCGCGGTAAAACGGCTGGGTCAGGTTTTTCAGTGTCTCCTCTGAAACCCCGGGGCCTTGGTCGCGTACGCGCAAGAGCACCCAGCCATCATGCACCCGGGCCACGATCTCCACCCGGGTGATGCCGTCGCTCGGGCTTTGTCCGTAACGGCGGGCATTTTCCAGCAAGTTCGACATCACACGGCCCAGCTCGACGGGTTCGGCCTGCACCTGCAGGTCCTCGCTGACATCGACCGAAATTTCAAAGCGGTGGTTGTTCTTCCAGGGCGCAATGCAGCGGCTGATGACGCCCGACAACAGCACCGGCCCGAGCTTGCTCACTTCGGGGCGGGCATAGTCCAGAAACTTGTCGATGATCTCGTCGAGCTGCTCGATGTCGGCAGCCATCAGTTCACGGGCTTCGGGGTCGGCCACGCTCATCTCGGTTTCCAGCCGCAGCCGTGCCAAGGGGGTGCGCAGGTCGTGTGAAATGCCGGCCAGCATCAAGGCGCGTTCTGCCTCGATCTTGGCCAGGCGTTCGGCCATGCGGTTGAAGCCGATGTTGACCTCGCGGATCTCGCTGGTGGCGGCGCTTTCGTCCAGTGTGGAGGTGTGAAAATGGCCCTCACGCACCTGGCTGGCCGCATATGACAGACGCTTGAGGGGCCGGTTGATCAGGCCCGCCATGACGGCAGCCCCCAGCAAGGACAGCGCAAGGGTCACGCTCAACCACATCAGCCAGGCGCCGCCGCCCAAGGGTTTGAGCCGTGCCGCGTCCATTTGCAGCCAATAACTGTCCCGCTCGATCTCAAAGCCGATCCACAAACCGTCTTGGCCATTGACGCTGTAGGCCACGACGGTGTTGGGCCCCAGTTGCTTGATCATTTCGCGCGCCAGCTGGTGGTCAATGCCCGACTCCGCAAATGGCACGATCACGTCCTTGGGCTCGCGCGTCTGGATGCGCACATCCTCTTCGTCAGCCAGCGTTTTGAGCAAGGACACCCGGCCGATGGCATCGGTGTTGACCAGCGCGGTGCGGGTCAGGTTCACCACGGTGGCGATCTGGTGTGCATTGCGCAGGATGCGGGGTTCGTATTCCTGCGTTTTGAACATTTGCAGCCAGGCCAGGCTGCTGAACAGGATCAGCAGACCCAAAAAAATGAAGGTCCGCCAGAACAGGCTCAGCTGCAGCCTGGGCACTGACTTGGGCTGTTCTTCGATTTCACCAGGCAGCTGTTCGGTCACGGTCACGCTTGGCCATCGGGCACGAAGACATAACCCACGCCCCACACGGTCTGGATGATTTTGGGTGTTCCCGGATCGACCTCGATCATTTTGCGCAACCGTGAAATCTGCACATCCAGGCTGCGGTCAAAGGGTTCGAACTCGCGCCCCCGCGCCAGTTGGGCCAGCTTGTCGCGCGTGAGCGATTGCCGGGGGTGACGGGCCAGGGCCTTGAGCATGGCAAATTCACCGGTGGTCAGCGGCATGTCCACGCCGTCTTTGCTCAACGAGCGCGCGCCCAAGTCGAGCTTGAACGGCCCGAAGTGGATGACCTCTTCTTCGGCCGAGGGCGACCCTGGCAGTTCGATGGCGGGCCTGCGGCGCAGCACCGCGTGGATGCGCGCCAGCAGCTCGCGGGGGTTGAAGGGTTTGCCCAGGTAATCGTCAGCGCCGATTTCCAGCCCGTTGATGCGGTCTTCGTCCTCACCTTTGGCGGTCAGCATGATCACCGGCGTTTTCGTGCCCGCTTTGCGCAGGCGCTTGCAAATGCTCAGGCCGTCTTCGCCGGGCAGCATCAGGTCCAGCACGATCAGGTCGATCGTTTCACGCAGCAAGATGCGGTCCAGCGCCCGGCCGTCTTCGGCCAGCAAAACGTCAAAACCTTCTTGCGACAGGAAGCGGCGCAACAGATCGCGAATGCGGGTGTCGTCGTCCACGATGACGACCTTGTCCAGGCGTGCAGAAGTGCTCATGCTTTTACTGGGCGGCCCAGCCGCCGTCCATGTTCCAGGCCACACCGCGCACGTTTTGGCCTGCGGGCGAACAGAAGAACACCGCCAGATCGCCCAGCTCTTCTGGGGTGGTGAACTGCATGGAGGGCTCTTTCTCTTGCAGCAGAACTTTTTTGGCTTCATCGTTGGACAAGCCCATGGCGGCAGCCTTGGCATCCACCTGTTTTTGCACCAGCGGTGTCAAGACCCAGCCGGGGCAAATCGCGTTGCAGGTCACGCCCGTGGTGGCGGTTTCCAGGGCTGTGACCTTGGTCAGGCCGACCACACCGTGTTTGGCGGCCACATAGGCTGACTTTTCTGCTGAGCCCACCAGACCGTGCACAGACGCCACATTGATGATGCGGCCCCAGTTGGCCGCTTTCATGGCGGGCAGGGCCAGTCGCGTGGCGTGGAAGGCGCTGGTCAGGTTGATGGCGATGATCGCGTCCCAGCGCTCGACCGGGAAGTCTTCGATCTTGGCCACATGCTGGATGCCGGCGTTGTTGACCAGGATGTCCACGCGGCCAAAGGTGCTGGCTGCAAACTTCATCATGTCTTCGATTTCGCCGGCTTTGCTCATGTCGGCACCGTGGTAGGCCACTTTCACACCCAGCGCGGCGATTTCGGCCTTGGGGCCTTCGGCATCGCCAAAGCCGTTCAGCACAATGTTGGCACCTTGCTTGGCCAAAGACTTGGCAATGCCCAGACCGATACCGCTGGTTGAACCGGTGACCAACGCTGTTTTACCTTGCAACATGATTTCCACTCCGAAAGATGAATTAGGATGTCCAAAAGTCCATTATGGCGCTGCAAAAGCTCGGTTGGAGTTGCAGCGCTTTCAGATTGTTTCCGATTGTCATGACTGTTCACCCTGCTCAGCCTCAGCTTGATTTTGTGTCCTGCCCCGACCCCCAGGGTCAGCACCGCATGGCGTATTGGCGTTGGGGTGACCCGCAAGCGGGCCATGTGGTGGTTTGCGTGCATGGCCTGACGCGACAGGGCCGGGATTTTGATCGCCTGGCCCAGGCGCTGGTGGCGCAAAGCCCTGAGCCCTTGCAGGTCATTTGTCCCGATGTGGTCGGCCGTGGCCGCAGTGAATGGCTGACCGACCCTGCGGGCTACCAGATTCCACAATACGCGGCTGACATGCTGGCCATGCTGACCCAGATCAACGCTCAGCGTGCTTCAGACCATCCGATACAAACGCTGGACTGGGTGGGCACCAGCATGGGGGGGCTGATCGGCATGGTGCTGGCTGGACAGCCCGGCTTGCCACTGCCTGTGCCCATTCGCCGCCTGGTGCTCAACGACGTGGGGCCGGCCATCCAATGGGCTTCGGTCCAGCGGATGCAAACCTATGTGGGCCAATATGGCCAGTACCCAGATCTGGATCAGGCCGCTGATGCCATGTGGGCCTTGTCACAAGGCTTTGGTCCGGTGCCTGCCGCGCTGTGGCGCGAGATGTCGTCGCACATGCTGCGTCCCGGCACAGACGGGGCCGTGACCTTGCATTACGACCCGGCCATTGGCGTGCCGGTGCGCGCCATGACACCCGAGACTGCGGCTGCAGGCGAAGCGACGTTGTGGGCTTTGTACGACCAGATTCAGGCCCAAACCCTGCTCATCCGCGGGCAAGACTCGGACTTGCTCACGCCCGAAACCGCCGCCGCCATGACACAGCGCGGCCCCCGTGCCCAGCTGGACACCTGGCCGGGCTTTGGCCATGCACCCACCTTGACGGGTGAGGACCAGATCGCTGTCGTGGCCATGTTCTTGCTTGGCGCTTGAGACCATGGTCAGCCCCAGCTCTAGCCACTCCGCCAGCCCGATGTCACCATCGGCTCGCTTGCATGCGCCCCATTTTCATGCGTCTGCATTGCCGCCCGTGATGCTGGCCACCGCCGACGCAGCCGAGCACACGGAGACCCTGGCCAAAGCCCGCGCCTTTGCCGAACCCCTGATTGCCGGCGAAACCCTGGACACAGGAGAAAACATCCTGGCGCATGCCGATGCCGTGGCCGCGATCCTGGCGGACATTGGCGGCTCGGTCGCTATGCAGGCGGCCAGCTATTTGGTCTATGCCTGCCCGCACCTGAACAAACCGGAAGAGGTGATCGCCAAGGCGTTTGGCCCGCAGTTGGCGCAACTGGCCATGCAGACTAACCAGCTGGTGCATGTGCAGCGCCTGTCGCGGGCGGCTGAATCGAGCACGCAGGGCCCTGACAACACGCCGCTCAGCCCCCGCATGCAGACCGAAAACGTGCGCAAGATGCTGCTGGCTTTCAGCCGCGATTTGCGCGTGGTCATGTTGCGCCTGGCTTCGCGCTTGCAAACCCTGCGCCATTACGCCGCCACCAAGCTGCCGGTGCCTGCCGCTTTGGCCAGTGAGTCGCTGCAGGTGTTTGCACCGCTGGCCAACCGTTTGGGCATCTGGCAGATCAAATGGGAAATGGAAGACCTGTCCTTCCGCTTTTTGGAGCCTGCCACTTACAAGGACATTGCCCGCCTGCTGGATGAAAAGCGCACCGAGCGCGAGCGCTACATGGTGGCGCTGCGCGAGCGCCTGCAGCAAGCCTTGGCCAGCCAGGGCATTGAGGCCTCGGTCGAGGGGCGGCCCAAACACATCTACAGCATCGTGCGCAAAATGCGCGGCAAGGCCTTGCCCTTTGAGCGTGTGTTCGACATCCGGGCACTGCGCGTGGTGGTGCCCACCGTGGCCGACTGCTACCAGGTGCTCAGCTGGGTGCACGAGCACTTTGTGCCGATTGCCGAGGAGTTTGACGACTACATCGCCAAGCCCAAAGCCAACGGCTACCAGTCGCTGCACACCGTGGTGCGCGATGCCGATGGGGGCCCCATCGAGGTGCAAATCCGCACCCGGGCCATGCATGAACACGCAGAGCACGGCGTGGCCGCGCACTGGGCCTACAAGGAGGCCGGGGCCAAAGGCTACGCCGGGGTGTCGGCCACCAGCGAATACGACACCAAAATCGCCGTGCTGCGCCAGCTGCTGGCCTGGGAGCGCGACCTGTCCGGGGCTGCACAAGCCAATGACCAGGGCGGCGGCCTGTTTGACGACCGCATTTATGTGCTGACGCCCGATGCGGCCGTGGTGGAGCTGCCGCAAGGCGCCACGCCCATCGACTTTGCCTACACCGTGCACACCAACCTGGGCCACCGCTGCCGGGGTGCCAAGGTGGACGGGGCCATGGTGCCGCTGAACACCCAGCTGGCCAACGGCCAGACGGTCGAGATCACCGCCATCAAGGAAGGCGGGCCGTCGCGCGACTGGCTCAACCCGGAACTGGGCTTTTTGGCCAGTCCGCGTGCGCGGGCCAAAGTGCGCGCCTGGTTCAACGCGCAAGTGATCGCCGAAACCGTGGCCCGTGGGCGCGAAGCGGTTGAGAAATTCCTGCAACGCCTGGGGCGCACCGCGATCCGCCTGGAGGACCTGGCAACACAGCTGGGCTTCAAGTCGGCCGAAGGGCTGTTTGAGGTGGTGGGCAAGGACGAATACTCCCTGCGCAACATCGAGGTCCTGCTCAACCCGCCCGAACCTACGCTGGAGCCGGATGAGTATTTTCAGAAAAAGTTCAAAGGTGCCGCGGCCCGCAAATCGCCCTCGGGCGTGCTGGTGGTGGGGGTGGATTCCTTGCTCACACAACTGGCACGCTGCTGCAAACCTGCGCCGCCCGATGCGATCAGCGGCTTTGTCACGCGCGGCAAGGGCGTGAGCATCCACCGCCAGGACTGCAGCAACTTCCGCGAATTGGCCTCACGCCATGGCGAACGTGTGATCGAGGTGCGTTGGGGCGAGCACAAGGGTGCAGATGCCTTGGTGTACCCGGTTGACGTGGCGGTGGAAGCCTTTGACCGGCAAGGCTTGCTGCGCGACATCTCCGAAGTGTTTGCCAAAGAAAAGATGAACGTCATCGGTGTGCAAACCCAGTCCGTCAAAGGCACGGCCTGGATGACCTTCACGGTGGAAATCAACGATGCCGTTGCTTTGAACAAGGTGTTGGGCAGCGTGCGCGGCGTCAAAGGGGTGAGGGCGGCACGGCGGCGATAAAACACGTCAAATTCAGATGCGCTCACAAAAAGCACGTTTTTTACCGCTATAATTTGGAGCTCAACAGGCGCGTAGCTCAGTTGGTTAGAGCACCACCTTGACATGGTGGGGGTCGCTAGTTCGAATCTAGTCGCGCCTACCAAATTCGGTAGGAAAAACAAGCACTTGGCAGAAATGCCCGGTGCTTTTTTTTCGTGCATGGCTTGCCGGTCCGCTCGGCGGACCGATCCCATGTCGGGCCTGGGCGGCCCGCATGTTCGCGTGTTCAGGCCGTAACCATGCCCTGATGCCGCAGCAGTGCATCGAGGCTGGGTTCGCGGCCCCGGAAGGCCTTGAACGATTCCAGCGCCGGGCGGCTGCCACCTGCTTCCAAAATGGCCTGGCGGTACAGGCGTCCGGTTTCCACGCTGGGCGTGCCATCGGCCGCAGCGGTTTCTTCAAATGCGGCGTAGGCATCGGCGCTCAGCACCTCGGCCCATTTGTAGCTGTAATAGCCCGCAGCGTAGCCACCTGCAAAGATGTGGCTGAAGGTGTGGGCCATGCGGTTGAAAGCGGGTGGCTGCATCACGGCCACTTCGTCACGCACTTGTTGCAACAGCGGCATGAAGTCTTGCGCAGGGTCGTGCTCGGCGTGCACCAGCATGTCGAACAATGCAAATTCGATTTGGCGCAGCGTCTGCAAGCCGCTTTGGAAGTTTTTCGCGGCCAGCATTTTGTCGAACAGCGCGCGCGGCAGCGGCTCGCCCGTCTCCACATGGGCGGTCATGTGGCGCAGCACCGACCATTCCCAGCAGAAGTTTTCCATGAATTGGCTGGGCAACTCGACCGCGTCCCACTCGACGCCGCTGATGCCCGAGACATCGCGCTCGTTCACCTGGGTGAGCATGTGGTGCAAGCCGTGACCAAACTCGTGGAAGAGGGTGATCACGTCGTCATGGGTGAGCAAGGCGGGCTGGCCATTCACGCCTTCGGCGAAGTTGCACACCAGGTGCGCCACGGGCGTTTGCAGCACGCCCGTGTCGGGGCGCTGCCAGCGGCCGCGCACATCGTCCATCCAGGCGCCGCCACGCTTGCCAGCGCGTGCGGGTGGGTCCAGGTAGAACTGGCCGACCAATTGGCTGTCGCGCTCGATCCGGTAAAAAGCCACGGCCGGGTGCCAGACCGGGGCCTGGTCGGGACGGATGGTCACTTCAAACAGGGTTTCGATGATCTTGAACAAGCCGGCCAGCACTTTGGGCGCCGTGAAGTACTGCTTGACCTCTTGTTCGCTGAAGCTGTAGCGCGCTTCCTTGAGTTTTTCGCTCAAGTAGGGCACGTCCCAGGCGTTCAGCGGGCCGGTGATGCCCAGCGCGTTGGTGGCGAATTCGCGCAGATCGGCCAGGTCTTTTTCGGCAAAGGGGCGGGCTTTGGCCGCCAAATCGCGCAAGAAGCCAATCACTTTTTCGGGCGACTCGGCCATTTTGGGCACCACCGAGACTTGGGCGTAGTTGCCAAAACCCAAGAGGCGGGCTTCTTCTTGGCGCAAGGCCAGGATTTCCTGCATCAGGGGGGTGTTGTCAAAGTGCAAGCTGTCAGCAGGGGCTTGGTCCGAGGCACGGGTGACGTGGGCTTTGTAGAGTTGTTCGCGCAAGGCGGCGTTGTCGGCAAACTGCATCACGGGCAGGTACACCGGCATCTTGAGCGTGAGGCGGCAGCCTGGCTTGCCGTCTTTCTGGGCCGCATCCCGGGTGGCCTGCACCACGTCGGCAGGCACGCCTTGGAGCTGGTCTTCGCTCACGTACAGCGCAAATTTGTCGGTCGCGTCGAGTGTGTTTTCACTGAACTTTTGCGTGATTTCGGCCAGCCGTTCCTGGATGGCGGCGTAGCGCTCTTTGGCTGCACCTTGCAGCTCGGCACCGCCCAGTACAAAAGCACGCAGCGCGTTTTTGTGGGCCTGCTGTTGTTCGGTGTTGAGGCTGGCCGGGTCAATGGCTTTGTATTTGGCGTACAGGCGCTCGTCACTGCCCAGGCGTGTCCAGAATTCGGTCACGCGGGGCAGGGCGGCGTTGTAGGCGGCGCGCAGTTCGGGCGTGTCGGCCACGCTGTTGAGGTGGCTCACCGCCCCCCAGGCCATGCCCAATCGCTCCGTCGCCACGTCCAGGGTTTTGGAAATGGCGGTCCAGTCGGCCGGGAAGTCGGCGGCGGTCACGGTTTCCAGCGCCTGGTCGGCCGCGGCCAGCAGCACATCCATGGCCGGGGCCACGTGCTCGGGGGCAATGCGGTCAAACAGGGGCAGGCCGGAGGTGTAGAGCAAGGGGTTGGTCATGGTTTTCCTGTTGTGGAGCGGTCAAGGATGACCGTGAGTGAAGGCATGTGGCCCGGGCACGCCCGGTGTGACCACTCAGTTGGAGGCGCGTTCGGCCGCTTCAAGGGTGTTGACCAACAGCATGGTGATGGTCATGGGGCCGACACCGCCCGGCACCGGGGTGATGTAGCCCGCGACGGCTTTCACGCCGTCAAAGTCCACATCACCGCAGAGCTTGCCTTCGTCGTTGCGGTTCATGCCCACGTCCAGCACCACCGCACCGGGTTTGACCATGTCGGCCGTGAGCACGTCGCGCTTGCCCACGGCGGCCACGATCACGTCGGCTTGCAATGTCAGCGCTTTGAGGTTTTGGGTGCGCGAGTGCGCCACCGTCACGGTGGCGTCTTTTTGCAGCAGCATCAGCGCCATGGGCTTGCCCACAATGTTGCTGCGACCGATCACCACCGCGTGTTTGCCGCGCAGGTCGTAGCCGATGCTTTCCAGCATCTTCATGCAGCCATAAGGCGTGCAAGGCCAGAAACCGGGCATGCCGGTCATCAGGGCGCCAGCACTGGCGATGTGAAAACCGTCCACGTCCTTGGCGGGGCTGATGGCTTCGATGACTTTTTGCGCGTCGATGTGGGCAGGCAGGGGCAGTTGCACCAGGATGCCGTGGATGCTGGGGTCGTTGTTGAGCGCCTCCACGCGGGCCAGCAAGGCGGCCTCGGTCATGTTGGCGTCGTACTTTTCGAGCACCGAGTGCAGGCCGCTGTCTTCGCAGGCTTTGACCTTGTTGCGCACATAGACCTGGCTGGCCGGGTTGTCGCCCACCAACACCACGGCCAAGCCAGGGGTGATGCCCTTGGCCTTGAGGGCCTGGGCGCGGGTGGCGACCTCGGTGCGCAGTTGTTTGGAGAGTTGGTTGCCGTCGATGAGTTGGGCGGTCATGTGTGGGTACTCAAAAGGTCAGAGAGAAAATGCAAAACGCCCGGCGGGTGCGGGCGTTTCAGGTTGGTGGGTGCGGATCAGGCTTTGGGTGCGTTTTGCCCCAGCGCGATCTTGAGCAGATCGGCCACGGTGTTGGCGTTGAGCTTTTCCATGATGTTGGCGCGGTGCGCTTCCACCGTTTTGATGCTGATGCCCAGATCGTCGGCGATCTGTTTGTTCAGGCGTCCGGCGACGATGCGCTCGAGCACCTGGGCTTCGCGCCCCGTGAGCTTGGACAGCAAGGCATCTCGGCTGGCCGCTTGCTGGTAGTCGGCAAACGAGTCACGGGCTTCGTCGAGCATGCGCTCGACCAAACCCAACAATTCTTCTTCCTTGAAGGGCTTCTGGATGAAGTCCATCGCGCCTTTTTTCATGGTGTTCACGGCCATGGGCACGTCGCCGTGGCCGGTGATGAAGACGATGGGCAAGGGAGATTTGCGCTCGATCAGGCGGTCTTGCAATTCCAGACCGGTCATGCCGCCCATGCGGATGTCGGCGATCAGGCAGGCCACTTCGCGGGGATCGTAGCGGCTGATGAAGGATTCGGCACTGTCAAAGCAACGCACCCGGTAGTCCTTGCCTTCGAGCAGCCACTGCAAGGAATCGCGCACGGCTTCGTCGTCATCCACAACGTACACAGTGCCTTTTTTGGGAATCAAGCTCATTCATTTACCCCGTGGGTTGTTATGTGGTCAAAGCCGCTTCGACCGGAATCCAGAAGGAGAACCTGCAACCGGTCACCTCGCCGGCATTGTAGAGGTTCTCCGAAACGATCCTGCCCTGGTGAGATTCGATGATGCTGCGGCACAAATTCAGGCCGATGCCCATGCCCTCGACCTTGGTTGAGAAAAAGGCCTCATAGACCCTCTCCGTATCTTCCGCTGGCAAACCCTGACCTGTGTCGGTGACTGAAAACTCGACCACAGGCTGGTTGTCCACCAGTTTGGGGACGATGCGCAACTCGACCTGGCGATGACCGGCCGGGCGATTGGCGTTGTCGATCGATTCGGCCGCGTTTTTCATCAGGTTGATCAGCACCTGCTCGATCAGGATCGGGTCCACCATGAGTTGTGGCAGACGGGCCGCCACATGGTGGGTCAGGCGCACGTTGCGACGGCGCATCTCGATTTCGGCCAGCTCCAGTGCTTCGCTGACCATGGCCGACACATCGGACAGGGTGCGGTTGGGCTCGCTGCGCTTGACGAAGCTGCGGATGCGCAAAATGATCTGACCGGCCCGCTGGGCCTGGCGGGCGGTTTTGTCCAGCGCGGACAGCAGGTCTTCTTCCTTGACCTGTTGTGACTTGATGCGTGAAATCATGCCGCTGCAGTAATTGCTGATGGCCGTGAGTGGCTGGTTCAGCTCGTGCGCCACGCTGGACGCCATCTCGCCCATGGTGATCAAGCGGCTGGCGTTTTGGGCGCGTTCGGCTTGCTGGGCGGCCAGCTCTTCGGCCTGACGGCGCGGCGTGATGTCGCTGGCAATCACCATCTGCGCCAGTCGCCCATCGGCCCAGTTGATGTAGCGCGAGCGCACTTCCAGCCATTTGCCCAGCTCAGAGACAAAGATTTCTGAGTTTTCGGATTTGGCAACGGTCAGACTCTCGGTGGGCAGACCGGCCATCTCGTCGACATCATCCAACTCGTCCGGCTGTTCGCTGGTGTCGCTGGCGCCCGCTTGTTGGACCAGGCGCAGGTGCCCCACGGTGTTCTGGCCAAACCAGAGCCGGTACAACTTGTTGGCAAACAGCAGCTCCTCACTGCCCAAAGGGGCCACCGAAACCGAGGCGTCCAGCGCTTCCAGCACGATGGTGAAACGCTCGTGCGAACTGGCCAGTTGCTCGCGAATCCGGTTGGGCTCGGTGATGTCGGTCATCGAGGTCATCCAGCCGGTTTGCTTGCCCGTTGCATCGATCAGCGGCGACACGTACATGCGGGCATCAAAGAGCTGACCGTTTTTGCGTTTGACCCGCACCTGAAAGCCGCCTGCGGAATGCTGACCGCTGATTTCTTCTTCCAGCCGTTTCATCAGCAGTTCGCGGTCCTGGTCGGGCCAATAAGGAAAAGGGGCCACTGCGCCCACCAGATCGGACTCGCTCCAGCCTGTCATCTGGCAAAAGGCCGGGTTGACGTAGGTGATGCGCCCACGCAAGTCGAGGGCGCGCATGCCGGTGAGCATGGAGTTTTCCATGGCGCGGCGGAAATTGGTTTCGGCCACCAGGGCTTTTTGGGCTTGAATGCGCCGGCGGGTATGCCGCCAGTTGCCAATCAGCATCCAGGCGGTCATCACGCTGAGCACACTGACCAGCCAGAACAAGCCGCCCCCCACCAGGCCCTGCGAAGTGCGCCAGGCCTGGGCGCGCAAAATCAGGTCGTTGCCGACGGGCGAAACGGGCACTTCGTAGTCGTTATGGGGTTTGTCGCTGCCCGGCAGCAAGCGCCAAAGGGCAATTCGGCCCGGAATGGTCTGGCCGGCCAACAAACGGCCCTTGCCATCTTGCAGTGCCACCGCATATTTGGCCAGCACCTCGGTCGGGATGCCGTATCGCAGCAGGCCTTCCATGGTGTATTCCGCCAGAATCACCCCGCTGAAGCGGCCTTGGTCGTTGCTCAAAGGGGTGTGCAACTGCAGCACCGCGAGTTGAGCGTCCTTGTCTGTATCGGTATTGATCTGACCATAAATCGGCTGCATCAAATCGCGGGCCAGGCTGTAATGACTTTCGGTTTCTCCCACTTTGAGCACGGTGCCTGCGCGCATGGTTTGACTGGGCGAAATGCTGGACACGCTTTGGTTGGCCATGATGCGCCTGCGGTCATCGATCCAGGTCAGCGACAAAAATTCGGGGTATTGCTGGACCAGGGCTTCCGCACGCAACAAAAACTGATCAGGGCGTATTTCCTTGTTGGACACATCGCGTGCCAGGCGCATGACTTGCTCCTGCCGTTCCAGCAAGCGCATGCGCAGGCGCTGTTGGGCGTATTCCACATCGCGTTTGATGGCTTCCTGTTCTCGCTCGATCTCCTCCACCCGCAGGTACCAGAATGCACTGGCGATGGCGGCCAGAAAAAGCACCACGGCGACCACCGGTGCCAAGTTGGCGTAACGGTCTTGTCTGTTGGGGGATTGGCGGTGCCACCACGAGCGCCACCATGCCCATGGCCCCACCTGGGTCACCACCGATGCTGCTTTGTTCAATTCCATGTCTTGAGTTTAGGTGACAAGCCAGCTTGCATTCCCGCCATCCGGGATTGCCAATACCCGAAAACAGGCATTGCATTTCATATTGCAAAAATGAAAAGCACAATTTGAAATTGAGGGAAAAATATGTGAAAATTCAGGCATCATTTGTTCACAACAGCAACAGGAGACACGCATGACAGCGGCAACACCACAACAACCGGGCCGTGACCTGGACGCACAGGAGACCCGTGAATGGATGGACGCACTGTCCGCCGTGATCGAAAAAGCAGGCCCTGAGCGTGCCCACTTTTTGCTCGAAGAGTTGCTGGAAGAAGCCCGCCAGCACAGCATCGATCTGCCGTTTTCGGCCACCACCGGTTATGTGAACAGCATCGAGCCCAACGAAGAGGCCCGTTGCCCCGGCAACATCGAGATCGAAGAACGCCTGCGCGCCTACATGCGCTGGAACGCCATGGCCATGGTCGTCAAGGCCAACCGCCACAACCCCGAAGACGGTGGTGACCTGGGTGGTCACATCGGTTCGTTCGCCTCGCTGGCCCACATGTTCGGTGCCGGCTTCAACCATTTCTGGCACGCCGAGAGCGAAAACCACGGCGGTGATTGCCTCTACATCCAGGGCCACGTCTCACCCGGCGTCTATGCCCGCGCTTACCTCGAAGGCCGCCTGACCGAAGAGCAGTTGCTCAACTTCCGCCAGGAAGTGGACGGCAAAGGTTTGTCGAGCTACCCACACCCCAAACTCATGCCCGAGTTCTGGCAGTTCCCCACGGTGTCCATGGGTCTGGGCCCCTTGATGGCGATCTACCAAGCCCGCTTTTTGAAATACCTGCACGCCCGTGGCATCGCCAACACCGAAAACCGCAAGGTCTGGGTGTTCTGCGGCGACGGCGAGATGGACGAAGTCGAATCGCTGGGCGCGATCGGCTTGGCCGCACGCGAGAACCTGGACAACCTGATCTTTGTCGTCAACTGCAACCTGCAGCGCCTGGACGGCCCGGTGCGCGGCAATGGCAAGATCATCCAAGAACTCGAAGGTGAATTCCGCGGCTCGGGCTGGAACGTCATCAAGCTCTTGTGGGGCAGCGAGTGGGACAGCCTGCTGGCCCGCGACAAGGATGGCGCGCTGCGCAAGCTGATGATGGACACCCTGGACGGCGACTACCAGGCCTTCAAAGCCAACGATGGCGCGTATGTGCGCAAGCATTTCTTTGGCCGCGACCCGCGCACTCTCGAGATGGTGGCGCACCTGTCAGACAACGACATCTGGAACCTCAAGCGCGGTGGTCACGACCCACAAAAGGTCTACGCCGCCTACCACAAGGCCGTCAACACCAAGGGCCAGCCCACTGTGCTGCTGATCAAGACCGTCAAGGGCTTTGGCATGGGCAAAGCCGGTGAGGGCAAGAACACCGTCCACCAGACCAAGAAGTTGACGGACGATGACATCAAGTACATGCGCGACCGCTTCAACATCCCGATCCCGGACAGCGAGTTGCCCAAGATCCCGTTCTACAAGCCTGCAGACGACACGCCCGAGATGCGTTACCTGCACGAGCGCCGCCAAGCCCTGGGCGGCTACCTGCCCAAGCGCCGTGCCAAGGCCGACGAGAGCTTCACCGTGCCTTCGCTCGAGACCTTCAAGGCCGTGATGGAGCCCACCGCCGAAGGCCGTGAAATCTCCACCACCCAAGCCTATGTGCGCTTTTTGACCCAGCTGCTGCGCGACCAAGCCCTGGGCCCCCGCGTGGTGCCCATCTTGGTGGACGAAGCCCGTACCTTCGGTATGGAAGGCCTGTTCCGCCAGATCGGTATTTACAACCCGGCGGGTCAGCAGTACACCCCGGTCGACAAAGACCAGGTCATGTACTACAAGGAAGACAAGGCTGGCCAGATCCTGCAAGAAGGCATCAACGAAGCCGGTGGCATGTCCAGCTGGATCGCTGCGGCCACCAGCTACAGCACGTCCAACCGGATCATGATCCCGTTCTATGTGTACTACTCGATGTTCGGCTTCCAGCGTATTGGCGATCTGGCTTGGGCTGCGGGCGACATGCAAGCGCGCGGCTTCTTGCTGGGCGGCACATCGGGTCGCACCACGCTCAACGGCGAAGGCTTGCAGCACGAAGACGGTCACAGCCACATCATGGCCAACACCATCCCGAATTGCGTGTCGTATGACCCCACCTTCGCCCACGAAGTCGGCGTCATCTTGCACCACGGCTTGAAGCGCATGGTCGAGAAGCAAGACAACGTCTTCTACTACCTGACGCTGCTGAACGAAAACTACGCGATGCCAGGTCTGACGCCCGGCACCGAAGAGCAAATCATCAAGGGCATGTATTTGTGCAAGCCCGGCGCCGCTGGCGACAAGCGCGTGCAACTGCTGGGTTCGGGCACCATCCTGCGCGAATCGATTGCCGCGCAGACCCTGCTGGCCACCGACTGGGGCATTCAGGCCGATGTGTGGAGCTGCCCAAGCTTCAACGAGCTGACCCGCGATGGTCAGGACGCCGAACGCTACAACCTGCTGCACCCGCTGGAAACACCCCGCGTGCCGTTTGTGGGTCAACAACTGGCCAAGCACAGTGGCCCCGTGGTGGCATCGACCGACTACATGAAGGCCTATGCCGAGCAGATCCGTCCTTTCATTCCAAAGGACCGCACTTACAAAGTGCTGGGCACCGACGGTTTTGGCCGCTCCGACTTCCGCAGCAAGCTGCGCGAGCACTTCGAGATCAACCGCCACTACATCGTGATCGCCGCCCTCAAGGCGCTGAGCGAAGAGGGCAAAGTGCCCGTGGCTCAGGTGGCCGAAGCCATCCAAAAGTACGGCATCAAAACCGACAAGATCAACCCGCTGTACGCATAAATCCGGGAGACACACATGGCATTGGTAGAAGTACAAGTCCCGGACATCGGGGATTTTGATGAAGTGACCGTCATTGAATTGATGGTCAAAGTGGGCGACACGGTAAAAGCCGAGCAATCGCTGATCACGGTCGAATCCGACAAAGCCTCTATGGAGATCCCGTCGAGCACTGCGGGCGTCGTCAAGGAAATGCGCGTGGCGCTGGGTGACAAGGTCAAACAAGGCTCGGTCGTGCTGGTGATGGAAGCCGCTGGCGCGGCAGCTGCCCCGGCTGCTGCATCCGCTGCCGCAGTGGCTGCACCCGCACCCGCCGCAACGCCCGTGGTTGTTGCACCTGCTGCCGCGCCTGCTGCATCCGGTCCCGTTGAAGTGCGTGTGCCTGACATCGGTGACTTCAAGGACGTGGCCGTCATCGAAGTCATGGTCAAGCCTGGCGACACCATCAAAGTCGAGCAGTCGCTGATCACCGTCGAGTCCGACAAAGCCTCGATGGAAATCCCATCCTCGGCCGCGGGCGTGCTCAAAGAGCTCAAAGTCAAAGTGGGCGACACGGTCAACATTGGTGACTTGCTGGCTGTTTTGGAAGGCACTGCCTCTGCTGCCCCCGTGGCCGCTGCTGCTGCGGCTCCTGTGGCAGCTGCTGCTGCGGCTCCTGTGGCCGTGGCTTCGGCCCCGGCTGCTGCGCAAACTCCCGTCGCGGCCGCTGCCGCTGCGGTGGCCGCACCCGCTCATGCCCCGGGCGGCACCACGCTGGGCTTGCCTCACGCCTCGCCATCGGTGCGCAAGTTCGCCCGTGAGCTGGGCGTGCCGCTGGAAGAAGTCAAAGGCTCGGGCCTCAAGGGCCGAATCACCCAGGACGACGTGCAAGCCTTCACCAAGGCGGTCATGTCGGGTGCTGCACAAACCAAGGCGCAGGCCGCCAAAGCGCCCGCAGGTGGTGGTGGCGGTTCCGAGCTGGGCCTGATCCCCTGGCCCAAGGTGGACTTTGCCAAGTTCGGCCCGATCGAGCGCAAGGAAATGTCGCGCATCAAGAAGATCAGCGGTGCCAACCTCTTGCGCAACGCCGTGATGATCCCGGCTGTCACCAACCACGACGATGCCGACATCACCGACCTCGAAGCCTTCCGCGTCTCGACCAACAAAGAGAACGAGAAGTCGGGTGTCAAGGTCACCATGCTGGCCTTCCTGATCAAGGCCTGCGTGGCCGCGCTCAAGAAGTTCCCCGAGTTCAACAGCTCGCTGGACGGTGACGCCCTGATCTACAAGCAGTACTACCACATCGGTTTTGCGGCCGACACGCCCAACGGCCTGGTGGTGCCTGTGATCAAGGACGCTGACAAAAAAGGTGTCCTGCAGATCAGCCAGGAAATGGGTGAGCTGGCCAAGAAAGCCCGCGACGGCAAGCTCGGCCCCGCCGACATGTCGGGTGCGACCTTCACCATCTCCAGCTTGGGCGGCATCGGTGGCAAGTACTTCACGCCCATCATCAATGCGCCCGAAGTGGCCATCCTCGGTGTGTGCAAGAGCACCATGGAACCTGTCTGGGACGGCAAGCAGTTTGTGCCCCGCCTGATGTTGCCCCTGTCCTTGACATGGGACCACCGCGTCATCGACGGCGCCGCAGCGGCACGCTTCAATGCCTACCTCGGCCAGATCCTCGGCGACTTCCGCCGTGTGTTGCTCTAAGGATTTGATATGGCACTGATTGATATTCAAGTTCCCGACATTGGCGACTTCGACGAAGTGGCCGTGATCGAGTTGCTGGTCAAACCCGGCGACACCGTCAAGGCCGAGCAATCGCTCATCACCGTCGAGTCCGACAAGGCCTCGATGGAAATCCCGTCCTCCCACGCTGGCGTTGTGAAGGAACTCAAGGTTCAGCTGGGCGACAAGGTCAAGCAAGGCTCTGTGGTGCTGGTGCTGGACGGCGAGGGCGCTTCGGCAGCCCCAGCTGCCGTTTCTGCTCCAGCGGCCTCGGCTGCTGCACCTGCGCCCGCAGCTGTGGCTTCGGCTCCGACAGCGGCGCCTGCTGCACCAGCCCCCGTGGCCTCCAGCTTCGGCGGCTCAGCCGACCTCGAGTGCGATGTGCTCGTGTTGGGCGGTGGCCCCGGCGGTTACTCGGCCGCGTTCCGCGCAGCCGATCTGGGCCTCAAGGTCGTCATCGTCGAGCGCTACGCCACCCTGGGCGGCGTGTGCCTGAACGTGGGCTGCATCCCGTCCAAAGCCTTGCTGCACGTGGCAGCGGTGATGGACGAAGTGGCCCACATGGCCGACCTGGGTGTGGACTTTGGCAAGCCTGCGGTCAACATCGACAAACTGCGCGGCCACAAGGAAAAAGTCATCGGCAAACTGACAGGCGGTTTGGCCGCCATGGCCAAGATGCGCAAGGTCACCACCGTGCGCGGCTTGGGTCAGTTTGTGGGTGCACATCACCTCGAAGTGGAGGAAACGACTGGGACGGGTCAAGAAAAAACCGGCAGCAAAAAAGTGATCGCGTTCAAACGCGCCATCATCGCGGCGGGTTCACAAGCCGTGCACTTGCCTTTCATGCCCAACGACCCACGCGTGGTCGACAGCACGGGCGCTTTGGAACTCAAAGAAGTGCCCAAGCGCATGTTGATTTTGGGCGGCGGCATCATCGGCCTGGAAATGGGCACGGTTTACAGCACGCTGGGCGCACGCCTGGACGTGGTGGAAATGATGGACGGCCTCATGCAAGGCGCTGACCGCGACTTGGTGAAGATCTGGCAAAAGATGAACGCCAAACGCTTTGACAACATCATGCTCAAGACCAAGACCGTGTCCGCACGCGCCTTGCCCGAAGGCATTGAAGTCACGTTTGCACCAGCAGAAGAGGGCGGCACAGCCCCCGCGCCGCAGGTGTACGACCTCGTGTTGCAAGCCGTGGGCCGCACGCCCAATGGCAAGAAGATTGCGGCTGAAAAAGCCGGTGTGGCGGTGACCGATCGCGGCTTCATCAACGTCGACATTCAGATGCGCACCAACGTACCGCACATCTTCGCCATCGGCGACATCGTGGGCCAGCCCATGTTGGCGCACAAGGCGGTGCACGAAGCCCACGTGGCGGCCGAAGTGATTGCGGGCGAACTGCAAGGCAATAAAGAGTTGGCAGCCGCAGCGTTCAACGCACGCGTCATCCCCAGCGTGGCCTACACCGACCCTGAAGTGGCATGGGTGGGCCTGACCGAAGACCAAGCCAAAGCGCAAGGCATCAAGGTGAAAAAGGGCTGGTTCCCTTGGACCGCCTCGGGCCGAGCCATTGCCAACGGCCGCGACGAAGGCGTGACCAAACTGCTGTTTGACGATTCCCCCGAGGCCCACGGCCACGGCAAGATCTTGGGCGGCGGCATGGTCGGCACACACGCGGGCGACATGATTGGCGAGATCGCTCTGGCCATCGAAATGGGCGCAGACGCCGTGGACATCGGCAAAACCATCCACCCCCACCCCACGCTGGGCGAAAGCATCGGCATGGCGGCAGAAGTGGCGCACGGCAGCTGTACAGACGTGCCGCCCAGCAAGAAGTAAACGCTTCAAGCCCTAACAAAGAAAGCCGCCAACCTGAATGGGTTGGCGGCTTTTTTTGATGAACTGGTGTCGTTGACTCAGGCCGTAATAGCCTCCTCAACCGATGGCATCCATCCAATTTTGGATTTGGAGCTGACTTGCATGTAAAAAGGCGGCATCGCTACTGACCAGCACGGCTTTGGCTTCCAGTGCATGCGCGGCAATTTGCATGTCCAGAGTCGACAAGCTGATGCCTTTGCTTTGCAGTTGCGCCCGCAGTGTGCCGTAGCTCTGAGCCACGGCTTCGTCCCACGGCAGCACTTCTACTCGACGCAAAAATTCGTGCACAGCCGCTTTCAACGCCAGTGCTTCGGGTCGTTTTGCCAAACCAAAGGCCAGCTCACCTGCCGTGATGGCCGATATGCAAACGCTGTGCATGGGCACGGCCAGCAAGTGTTGGGTCGCCTGCGGATGCCGTTTGATGAGGTGGCTGACCGTGTTGGTGTCCAGCAGGTAGCGTGTGTTCATGGCCTGGCTCAGTGCCCCAAGGTGTTGGGTAACGACTCAAAAGGGTCGCGATCTGTCGCCTCAGCCTGGCCGTGTGGCGTGCGTTCTTCGGGGCTCAAAAAGTCGTCAGGCACCTGGGCGGTGTCAGCCGCCGCGAAAAAACCAGTCCAGTCATCGGGGCGGCGTGAAAGGATCACATCGCCCGTGACCGGGTCTTTGCGGATAAAGACTTCTTCGGTGTCAAACCTGTAGGCCGCTGGCAGGCGTACGGCCTGGCTGCGGCCGTTCAGGAAAAGTTTGGCGGTTTGGGACATGTTTAACCTCCATGGCGCGATGGTAGATACCATAGTATATCCAGGCTGAAAAAAACACCCCAGGCCGCCGGTAAGCTGGCCTTTGTGGCTCAGGGCCAATTCACCCTCAAGCGCATTGACGAAGCCATCAAAGACCTGGAAAAAACCAAGGAAGCGCTGCACAAGTCAGCCAACAATTTGCGCCTAGCCAACGACAAGGCCGACGACTTGACGATCAAGAAACTCACCCGCGGCAACCCCACGATGGCGGCCAAGTTTGCCGAATTGCCGGGGTCCTAGTCACTTTTTGAGTGGTATTTTTAAAAATACGCCTCATAAATTGATGTGTATCTGCCAAAATACGCCTCATGTCCACCCAAAACCCGTCCACACAACCACGCTACATCTGGCAGCACCGTGCCTGGCCGCAGCTCACATTCGACGCGACGGCACTTGCCCCTGCGCTGGACCTTGCCCGCTTGGAGCAAGGGCGCTTGCTGGGGTTGTTGGGTGCCATTGGGCTGGAGCAAGCCAATGAAGTGCAGCGCGAGTTGTGGGTGCAAGAAGCGCTGGCGACAGCCGCGATTGAGGGGCAGCAGCTCAACCTGGAGTCTTTGCGGTCGTCGGTGGCGCACCGGCTTGCACTGGCCGATGCGCCGGGGGCAGACCGTTCTGTTGAAGGTTTGGTGCAGGTGATGCAAGACGCCTTGACCAACCACAGTGCAGCGCTGGATGTGGACAGGCTGTGTCGCTGGCAGTCGGCGTTGTTTCCCGGCGGCACGTCGGGCATTGTCCGTATTGCGGTGGGCCGCCTGCGTGACCATGCCGATGCCATGCAAATTGTCAGCGGGCCTTTGGGGCGTGAGGTGGTGCATTACGAGGCACCGCCCTCTGCAAGAGTGGGTGCAGAGATGGACCGTTTTTTAGCTTGGTTCGCCAAGCCAGATGCCACGCTGAACGGTATCGCACGCGCAGCCTTGGTGCATTTGTGGTTTGAGTCCATCCACCCTTTTGAAGATGGCAATGGCCGCATAGGGCGTGCTTTGGCAGATATGGCTTTGGCGCAAGACATGTATGCGCAAGATCCAGAGGCCAATCCCACGCTGGTGCGGGTGTTCGGCTTGGCGCATCAAATGCATCAAACACGTTCTGCTTATTACGACGCGCTCAACAACGCGCAGTGCTTGCGAGGTGTTTCGCTGGATACTCAAGGGATTGATGTCACATCGTGGGTGCAATGGTTTGTGCAGGCGTTCACCCGTGCCTGTGTGGCCAGCCAGGCCGTGGTGCGCGATGCGACAGACAAAGCGCATTTCCGATTGCGCGCAGCACAGTGTCACATCAACCCGCGCCAAACCAAGGTGCTGGAGCGCTTGCTCGAAGCCGGGCATGTGGGCTCGGGTGGCGGATTTTTGGGCGGCATGAGCACCGATAAGTACGCCAGGATCACTGGCATCTCGAAAGCCACAGCCGCACGCGATTTGGCCGACCTGGCAGCGCACGGCTTGTTGCGCATCGAGGGTTTGGGCAAAGCCACGCGCTATGTCGTGAATGTGCCGGGTTGGGAGCAGCCAGCGATCAAGCCTTAGTGACTTGCTTCAATGCACCCCAAGGTAACACCCCTCAACCCGCTCCCCATCCACTTCTTCACCTTCTTCGCTGCACAGCGCTGCAATCAAGGCTTGGTCCACCACTTGGCCGGGTAGCAGCAGTTCTTCATGGGTCCAGCGCTTGACCAGGTGGCCGTTGGCCACACCCCCGGTGTGTGGGGCTTGGTAGGCGCGGCGGTGTTGCATGGTCACGCCACTGTTGGCGTTGGCGATGAAGCGGCTTTCACCCAGAGCCCAGGGTTCAAAGTAGGCGTTGGCGGCGGCATCCACTTGGCGGAAGTAGCTGCGTGCGCCTTCGGCGTTGAGCTTTTTGCGCACGGTGCGCGTGATGAGGCCTTGCAAGTGGTCGAGCGCGGCGTCGTCCATTTGGTCCAAGGCTTCGGGACGCATGTCCTGTGTGGCCAGCGCCGACGTGGCGGCCAACTCGGCGGGCAGCACCTGCACCATGGCTTGGACCACGTCGCGGTGCGGTGCCACGGCGGTGGCCACGCCGCGTTTTTGCGGCTGAATGGGGCAACGGACTTCGACAAAGCGCGGCTTGACGGGGCCGGTGCAGCCGTCGTGGTGGTAGTACTCGCCTTGGCTGAGGCGCCCTTTGCTGGAGCGCCCGCGCACGTCGCGGTAGGTGGGGTGTTGGGTGTGCACGTTCAGGCAGACCACCAGGCCGGTTTCATCGACCAGCTTGTAAAAGGCTTCGCGCCATTCGGGTAACAGCAGTTGGTCGTGCAGGTAGTCGCTGGGGGCAGCTGTTTCCTTGCCGACTTCGCCCTCGATCACCAGTACAAAGGGCTTGGGGCGGCGCACGCGCCACAAGGCGTTGGCAAATGCCAGCACTGTGCCGGGCTGAGCAGCGTGGGTGCCTGCGCTGATGCTTGTAGGTTCAGACATGGTCAAGATTCGATGAAGACTCGGTGGGGCGGACGGGCACAGCAGGCCGAAGCCCGGCGCTGATTTTATGGCCCGGTCCGCTGAAGTTTGAAATCTTTGCGCCTGTTCACCCCGTCGGAGGCTTCCGTCCTGACATGCGGCCCGTGCCTATGCCCACCATGTCGGACCTGAAGTTGCCGACCTGCCGGGCATGGGTGGGTCGAATACTTCAACCCCGACGTGCGGTCCGTTTGGCGGGTGGCGCCGCTTGTGTCCAGCGCTCCAGCACGTCGTACACGGATGCGGTGTCGTCCATGGCGTGACCCATGGCCATGGCGGCGTTGTAGATCGGCAAGGTGGCAGAAAACAGCGGGGCAGGCGTGTCGGTGGCTTGCAGCAAGTCCTGGATGAGCTTCATGTCCTTTTGCCAGATGCCCACTTTCATGGTGGCTTGGTCCCAGGATCGGTCCACCATCATCGGGCCGCGCACTTGCAGCATGCGCGAGCCGCCTGCGCCATCGGCCACCACTTTGACGAGGGTGGCAGGGTCCAGCCCCGAGCGGGCACCCATCAGGATGGCTTCGGCCGATGACACGTTGTGAATGGCCACCAGCAAATTGGCCACCAGCTTCATGCGCATGCCGTTTCCAAACTCGCCCACGTCGTAACGCACGCGTGCAAAGCCCTCAAACACCCCGTGCAGGGCGCGAATGGCTTTGGCATTGCCGCTGGCGTACACCGCCAGGTCGCGGGTCATGGCCTGTGCGCCTGTGCCCGATAGCGGGCAGTCCAGCAAGGTGATGCGGTGCTTGGCCAGTGCGTCCCGGTTGCGCAGCTTGCAGGCCTCGGGCAAGGTGCTGGTTTCTGCCGCAATCAAGCCTTTGAGGCCCGTGGCCAGCAACTCGGCGCACACCTGGTCCAATGCCGCTTCGCTGGGCAGCGACAGCAGCAGGTGTGGGCTGTGTTGCGCCACTTCGGCCACGCTTTTGCAGGCGTGGCCACCGGCTTTTCTCAGGCGCTGGCGCGAGGCGGCCACCGGGTCGTAGCCATGCACCTCGAACCCGGCTTTGACCAGATTGGCCGCCATGGCCGAGCCCATGATGCCCAGCCCAATCATGCCCACCGTGGGTGGGGAGGGGTGTGCTGTGGTGCGCAAGCCTTACTCCACCTTGATGTCAAAGTCCTTGATCAGCTTGGCCCAGAACACGTTGTCCGAGGTGGCCACGGTGGTCATGGCGTCGGCCGAGGTGCCGGTGGGCGTCAGGCCCAGATCGCGCATGCGCGACTGGATTTCGGGCAGCTTCACAATCTTCACGATTTCGGTGTTGAGCTTGGCCACAACGTCATCGGGCGTGCCTTTGGGCGCGAAGATGCCATGCCAGGAACTGCCGATCTGGCCGTTCACATCGAGCGTGGCACCAAACTCGGTCATGGTGGGCACATCGGGCAGGTTGGCAATGCGCTCGGCGCCCGAGATGGCCAGGCCCTTCACTTTGCCGGACTTGATCAGCGGAATCGCGGTGGTGGACGCTTCGATCGACAGGCTGACCACGCCGCTCATCACGTCGGGCGAGGGGTTGGTTTTGTAGGGCACATGGTTGAGCTTGATGCCCAGGCGCTGTGCCCAGGCTTCCATGGCCACATGCGGCTGCGAGCCCACGCCCAGCGAGGCGTAGTTGATCTTGCCGGGGTTGCGCTTGGCAAACTCCACCAGCTCTTTCATGTTGTTGTAAGGCGTGCCCGGCGATGCGGTCAGCACATGCGGCACCAGCAGCAACTGGCTCACGGCCCTGAAGTCGCGCACGGGGTTGAACTTGGGGTTTTGGTAGACGTTGGGCGCAATCGCGTGGACGGCCTTGACGCTGTAGAACAGGGTGTAGCCATCGGCAGCGGCACTGGTGCCGGCCTCTGCGCCGATCATGCCGCCAGCGCCGGGGCGGTTTTCCACCACCACGGGCTGACCCAATGCCTGGCTGAGTTTGTCACCCACCAAACGCGCCACCACATCGGGTGACACGCCCGCTGGAAACGGCACGATCATCTTGATCGGACGGTTGGGGTAGCCTGCGCTTTGGGCCCACGACGATGGCACGGCCAAAGTGGCAGCGGCGGCAGCGGCGGCTGAAATCAGGTGTCGGCGTTGCATGAGGGGAGTCTCCTTGGTGGTTGATCAAATTTGGGTGTTGGCCGCGCCCTTGAGCTGCAGCATCGCGCGCGCTTCATCCGGGGTGGCCACTTCCAGGCCCAGGCCTTCGATGATGTGCCGCGCCTGGCGCACTTGCTGGGCGTTGCTTTCGGCCAGCTTGCCCTTGCCGATCCACAGGCTGTCTTCCAGGCCCACGCGCACGTTGCCGCCCAGGCTGGCGCCCATGGCGGCGATGCGCATCTGGTGGCGCCCGGCGCCCAGCACCGACCATTGGTAGTCTTTGCCAAACAAGCGGTCGGCCGTGCGGCGCATGTGCATCACGTCTTCGGGGTGCGTGCCAATGCCGCCCAGAATGCCAAACACCGATTGCACAAAGAAAGGGGCCTTGATCATGCCCTTGTCCACAAAGTGCGCCAGGTTGTAGAGGTGGCCAATGTCGTAGCACTCGAACTCGAAGCGCGTCTGGTTGGCGTTGCAGGCCTTCAGGGCAAACTCGATGTCTTTGAAGGTGTTGCGAAAAATCAGGTCGCGGCTGTTTTCCAGGTGTTCACGTTCCCAGTCGTGTTGGAAGTCGGTGAAGCGCTCCAGCATGGGAAACAAGGCAAAGTTGAACGAGCCCATGTTGAGTGACGCCACTTCGGGCGAAAACCGCATCGAGGGCTGAATGCGCTCGTCGATTTTCATGAAGGGCGAGCCGCCACTGGTGAGGTTGATCACCGCGTTGGTGCGGGCCTTGATTTGCGGCAGAAACTTGGCAAAGGCCTCGGGGCTTTGATCGGGCTTACCAGTGACGGGATCGCGTGCATGCAAGTGGATGATGGCGGCGCCGGCTTCGGCGGCGCCCAGCGAGGCCTCGATGATCTCTTCGGGTGTGACCGGCAAGTTGGGGGACATGGAAGGCGTGTGGATCGCCCCGGTGACGGCACAGGTGATGATGACTTTGGACATGGCAAGGCTTTCAGGCTGCTCGCAAGACATTGCGAACCAGAACAGCTGGCATGCTACAAATTCAACCCCTGAGCGACACGCGCGTAAACCCTTGGGCTGCAGACTTAAAGTGCCAAAACTGTCACCTGAGGAACAGCGTGGGTGAAACGCATGGACGCCGTGCCCAACGCACGCGGTTCAGAGGGCCAAGGCGTGCCACACGCGAATGGCCGCGTAAGCGTCGTTGGCCGCATAGACCAATTGCGATTCGCTCAGCTGCGCATGGGCCCAGTTGCTGGTGGCGGCTTTTTTGGACTTCATGAAGCGCTGATTGAACAGCACCGCCACCGCCCCTTTGACGCCCATGTCCTTGCGGTAACCGCGTTCGCGGAAGATGGTGTTGAGCTCCAGAATGCCTTGCGGTTCAATGCCCAGCTTCTGGACGATTCGCTTGCGGTCATCGCCCAGGCCAAACCCGGCTTTGACAATGCCCCTGCGGGCCAGCAAGTCGGCGGCCACAGCACGGCATTCGGACTCATGCAATTGAAACACCCAGGCCCGCTCGGCCGTGGACAGCTGCAGGATGTGTGGTCCGTCAGACTGCTCGCCCACGCGGAACGTGGGTTTGGACTCGGTGTCAAAGCCCCATGCGGACGCTTGCATGAGGGCATCAAACGCACCACGCGCCTGCTGGCCGGTGCTGACGAGCGTGATGCGGTCCAGCCCCAGCCGCTCAAAAGGAGGCAGCAGGGCGATCGCGTCTTTGTCGGGGGTGGGGTGCTGGGTGGACATGGCGTTTCTGAGGTGATGCCCATCATAGGGGCACGGCAGGCGCGGAGGGCGCTGCGGGGGACGGCGCGTGGGTCAATGCAAAACCAAGGCGACACGGGCAGAACGGCCCTGATTGAATAATGTTCATGCCCAATGATAGGTTCAATGGGCGCACATCGTTTTGATCAGGAGACGTGTCATGTTGGCAAATAGGTTCAAAGGACTTGGCATGGTGATGGGCTCCGGTGGGGCATCGGCCATGTGGGGGGCGTTCACCACCGATCGCATCGGACGCGTGCAATGACTTCGGCGGCGCCGCGGGGCTTCACCTTCGATCGCAACGATGGTCGTCCGGTTTTGCCCGGCAATTTGCACACCAACCGTCAGCTGGCGCAATGGCTTGACTTTTCTCAGCCTGGCCGGGTGCGCGTGTTCACGGGCAAGGTGGAACTGGGCCAAGGCATTTTGACGGCTTTGTCCATCATCGCAGCCGATGAACTCGACGTCAGCTTGCAGCAGGTGCACATCGTCAGTGCCAGCACCCTGGAGGGGCCTGACGAGGGCATGACCAGCAGCAGCATTTCCGTCCAGGATTCGGGTTCGGCCATTCGCCACGCCTGTGCCGAAGTGCGTTTTCTGGCCCTGCAGCAAGCGGCCAGCCACCATGGCCTGCCCGTCGACGCCTTGCGTGTCGAGCAAGGGCGCTTCGTCGACACGCAAGGGCGTGAGTTGGGCGATTACTGGCACTGGCTCAAGGACATCCCCTTGCAGCGGGAATACGAGGGCTTGTCTGCGCCCAAGCCCGTTGGCGCCTTGAAGCTGCATGGCCATGGCAAAGTCCGCCGCATTGACCTGACTGAAAAAATCATGGGGCAGCCCCGCTTCATCCACGATTTGCGCTTGCCCGGCATGCGCCATGGCCGCGTCCTGCGAACGCCATCGGTCACGGCGGAGCTGGCCCATCCCGATCAGCCCGTGCCCGCCGATTTGTTTGACCCAGGGCCTGGCGCGTCGATTCAACCCGTGGTGGACGGACGTTTCATCGGCGTCGTGGCGGCCACCGAGCGTGAGGCCGATGACGCCTTGGCTCGCTTGCGTGCGCAAGTCGTCTGGCGCGAGTCGGCCTCATTGCCCGACATGCACGCGTTGGCCGACTTCCTGCGCCATGCACCGCATGAAACCACTCACCCGCTGCAAAAAGGCCAGGCGCTGGAGGCGGGTGACCCGGTGAGTCTGTCGCGCGAGTACCTTAAGCCCTACATTGCCCACGCCTCGATTGGCCTTTGCTGTGCGCTGGCCCAATGGGACGGACAAAGCTTGCAGGTCTGGACGCACAGCCAAGGCATCCAGAATCTGCGTGATGACCTGACCAAAGCCTTGGGCCTGGACAAACAGGCCATCGTCATGCGGCACGTCGAGGGGTCCGGTTGCTACGGCCACAACGGTGCCGACGATGTGGCTTTTGACGCGGCACGGCTGGCCATGACCCGGCCGGGAGATCCTGTGCGGGTGGTGTGGTCACGCGCTGACGAGCTGTCGCAGGCCCCGCTGGGCAGTGCCCATCTGGTCTCGCTCAGGGCCCGTTTGAACGCCCAGGGGCGCATCAGCCACTGGCATCACGAGTTGTGGGCCAATGGCTACAGTTCGCGGCCTGGGCGCTCCGTGGTGCCCACCTTGCTCGGGGCTTCGCAGTGCGCCCAAGGTCAGCCCATGCCCTTGGCCATCAACCCGCCGCTGGCCGCAGGCGGCGGCTCGGACCGCAATGCCATTCCCGGTTATTCGTTTGACAACACCCATGTGGTGAACCACCGGCTGACGGTCATGCCGATTCGCACGTCTGCCATGCGGGCGCTGGGTGCATTTGCCAATGTGTTTGCCATCGAGTCCTTCATGGACGAACTGGCCCATGCCAGTGGGCAAGACCCGTTGCAGTTTCGTCAACAGCACATGGACGACCCCAGAGGCCTGGCCGTTTTGAACGCCGTGGTGGAGCGCAGCCGGTGGTGGCACCTGCCCAAGGCCGAAGGCGTGGGGCATGGCATGGCCTGGGCCCGCTACAAAAACACCTCGGCATGGTGCGCCGTGCTGGCACGCGTTCAGGCGGGCGAGACACTGCGTGTGCTGCAGCTGGATGTGGCCGTTGATGTGGGCCGTGTGGTGGACCTCGATGGCGTGCTCAACCAGACCGAAGGCGGGGCCTTGCAAGGCATGAGCTGGGCCCTGAAAGAGGCCGTGCAGTTTGACCGCACCCGCATCACCACCCAGAGCTGGGCCGATTACCCGATCCTGCGTTTCAGCGAGGTGCCCGAATTGAACATCCATGTGCTGGACCAGCCCGAACAACCCTCGCTGGGCGCGGGTGAGTCGGTGCAAGGGCCCGTGGCCGCCGCGCTGGGCAATGCCTTGTTCGACGCGCTGGGGGTGCGTGTGCGCCATTTGCCTTTGTCGCAAGATCACATTCTGCAGGCCATGAACGCAAGCGATTGAGTTTGGCTTGTGTCCTCTGAACGAAACCGATACCGACCATGATCACCATCAACGCCCAAAATATTGCCATTGACGTGCCGGACAAAACCCCTTTGCTCAGTCTGTTGCGCGACGAGCTGGGTCTGTCGGGCCCCAAACTGGGCTGCGGTGAAGGCGAGTGCGGCGCTTGCGTGGTGCTGGTAGACGGACGACCGCAAACCTCTTGCAACCTGCCGGTGTGGGCCGTGCGGGGTCATGCTGTTACCACGCTCGAAGGCCTGGCCCCGGCGGGACAAAACCACGTTTTGCAGCAGGCCTTCATTGAGGAAAACGCAGGCCAGTGCGGCTATTGCCTGAGCGGTATTCTGGTCGCGGCCAGCGCCTTGCTGCAACGCACGCCTGAGCCCACGCGCGAACAGATTGGTCAGGCACTGGACCCCCACCTGTGCCGTTGTGGCGCCCATGATCGCATCATCCGTGCCGTTCAACGTGCTGCCCAAAACGCCGTTAAAAACGCCACATCAGGTGCTGCCACTGCCAAAGCCTGACTGGATTTTTGAAGGGTGGGGGCTTTGACGCCCGAGCTGTCATGAACCCGGGCAAAAACTCTCGCGCGGGTTTCAGTGGCGTTGAGGCGCTTTTTTGGCCGGGGCCGGTTTTTTGCGCTGCGCCCGCTCGGCATCGGCTTTTTTGCCTTCGGCCAGCCAGGTCGCAAATTCTGCGGGGGTCTCCAGCGTCAAGCGGCCTAAAGCGGCCGATCTAAAGTCGTGGATCACGATTTCGGCGGCTTTGGTGGTGTTGACGCGGCCGCCGCTCTGGATCGCGCCGCGCTGGCGGGCGATGGCTTCGAGCAGGGTTTCGTCGGTGTGGCTGGTCACGTTCTGCACTTTGTAGCGCTCGGTGATCGCCTGCGGGTAATGCGGGATCAGGTAGTTCAGCAATTCGAGGGCCACCACCTCTTCGTCAAAAGCGTTCACGCCAATCGCGCCGCTGGCGGCCAAATTGAAGCCGCTTTGCTCCACGATGATGCGCGGCCACAGCACGCCGGGCGTGTCGTAAAGGTAGAAGTCATCGGCCAGCGTGATGCGCTGCTCCAGCTTGGTCACGCCCGCTTCGTCACCGGTTTTGGCGGCGCGTTTGCCTTTGAGGGTGTTGATCAGCGTCGATTTGCCCACGTTGGGAATGCCGCAAATCAGCACCCGCATGGGCTTGACCATGCCGCCCCGGTTGGGCGCGAGTTGGCGGCAGGCGTCGATCAGCGCCTTCGCGGGCTGGGCCATGCTGGTGTCCAGGCCCAGTGCGCTCACTCCGGGCACGGCGTTGTAGTGGGCCAGCCAGGCGGCGGTTTGCACCGGGTCGGCCAGGTCTTGCTTGCTCAAGATTTTCAGGCCCGGCTTGCCCCCGATCAGCTCGGCCAGCATCGGGTTGGCGCTGGAGCCGGGCAAACGCGCGTCCAGCATCTCAATGACCACATCGATGTCTTTGATGCGCTCCCCAATCGCCTTGCGCGTGAGGTGCATGTGTCCGGGAAACCATTGAATCGCCATAAAAGAAGCCGCTGCTGATCGAAAGGATGAAAGAGGTGATTGTCGGGTAGATCAGACCCGCTCGGCCGCAGGCGATCGCAACGCTCAGTTCACTGCCCAAGGGTTGACGACTTGAACGCCCGTGCCCAGAAAGTCGCGCACGTTGCGTGTGGCCACAATGAACCCCTTGTTTTTGGCAATCGCCGCGATGGCACAGTCGGCGAACCCCACGGGGTTGCCCTGGACCTGCGCCCCAGCCAGGCATGCGGCAAAGCTTTGCGCTGCGCGGGTGTCGAAGTGCAACACGCGGTCATCAAACAGCGCCATCACATGGTTCGACAAGGCTTGTGCCAGTGCATCTCGGCGTTTGCCTTGGGGCAAGGTTTCAACGCCCGCCAGCAGTTCGGCCAAATTGATGCTGGTGATGAACAGGGTCGCGGGCTCTTGCGCATTGAGCCAATCGACAACACCTGGGTGCGGCAAGGGTTTGAGAGGTTCCGACACCACGTTGGTGTCGAGGATGATCATTCAAAGCTCGCCGGTTCGACGGGACGTTTGTCGCGTGCGAAGTCCAAGTCCACCCCCCCTAACTTCTGCCCGATGGCCACCAAGGCAGAGCCCATGCCGATTTTAGGGGCTACGGCGTTTTCGAGAATCAGGCGAATCTCGGCCTCGGTGCTGCGGCCATGCTGGGCGGCGCGCAGTTTGAGGGCGCGGTGTGTGGCCTCGGGCAGGTTTCTGACGGTAACAGCCGACATGGTGGATTCTCCTCAGTAGTGGGTTGAATGATAGCAAAGACTATATTTGCTATCAAATGATCGAGGTCGTGACGGCTCTGCTGGCGAAGCTCATTTGGAAACATTTGCAGTGTGCTGTCGCAGCCTGCGGCAGCCACGGTTGGCCCACGGTGCGCAACTGGCCACGCGCAATGTGCGGCACTTTGAGGGATTGGGCTTGAGCATTTTCAGGTTCAGCGCTTTGAGTCAATGCCCATGCCGGTGGTGGGCATCGGGCACATGGGCATGGGCGTGGGTGATGGCTTCATGCCGATGCCGATGGCTGTGCACGCCGCTGGGCATCGGATCGTGTACGTGGTTGTGGTGTCCGTCGTCATGGCGGTGCGCGTGTTCGTGCTCAAGCACTTCATGCGTGTGTTCGTGGGCGTGGGATTCCATCAGGTGCAGCAGCACCCCCGCCAACATCAGCAATCCGGCCACGACCATCGGCCCCGTGCCGGAGCGGTCACCCAAGGCCCAGGCGCCCAAAGCGCCGATGAACGGCGCAAAGGCGAAAACCGAGCCGGTGCGGGCTGCACCAAAGCTGCGCTGCGCGAGCAAATAAAACCGCAAGCTCAAGCCGTAGCCTGTGGCGCCTACCGCCACCAGCCCCAAAGCACTCAGAGCCTGCGGCATGGGCTCGGCCAGCAGCCCGGCCAAAACGCCTGTGCACACCGCGCCCAGCGAGGCTTTGACCAGAACCACCTGGCCCGGATCGCGATCGGCGACACCGCGCGACAGGGTGTTGTCCACCCCCCAGGCCAAGGTGGCCAGCATCACGGCCAGCAAACCCCACAGCTGAACTTGCCCCAAGCTGCCTTGTTCAATGACCAGGACCATGCCGCCCGCCAGCAACAAGGCCACCGCCAGGCCCACCCTTTTGTCCAAGGTTTCGCCGTACCAACGCCAGGCCAGGAGCGCCGTGAACACGGCCTCCAGCGTGAGCATCAGCGAGGCGCTGGCACCGCTGGTGTGCTGCAACCCCCAAGCCAAAGCCACCGGGGCGATCACGGCACCTGTGCCGGCCATGGCCAGCAGTCTGGGCGCGTCGCTTTTTTGCAGGCGCGCCTCTTGTGTGGCAGGTCGCCTTGAAACCCACGCCACCCCAGCGGCACCGGCATACAACAACCCCGCTGTCGTGAACGGTCCCAGCCCTTGGCCCATGCTTTGCACCAGGGGCGTGCTCAGCCCGAACAGCGCCGCCGAGAGCAAAGCCAGCAGGCCACCGCGAAGGGCGGGGTGGGGGGACGCGGGGCTCACCCTTTATTGACCGGTGAAATTGGCCGCGATGAAGTTGCCGGGCAGGGTGAAGAACATGTAGAGGGTCTCCTTGGTTTTGTCCTTGGCCGTGGCGTCCTTGAACGTCACTTTCCATTCCTGGCCCTTTGGGCCATCGACCGCTTCGATGCTGGCGGGCTTGACCATGCGCCAGCTGGTGTCGAGTTTGCCGCTTTTGATCAGCGCATCTTTGCGTTGCAGCGCACAGCCGCTCACGGTGGCTTCAGTCGCAGGTTTTTTGCCGTGAAAGTGGCAGCCGTTGCCTGGATCGGCCAGAGCGCCGGGGGCCCACAAGGCCGTGCACAAGCTCAAGGTGGTGAGGGTCATTTTGGTCATGGGGTGTCCGGTCGGTGTTGGAATCAGGCGATCATTTCAAGGTGTTGCGGCTGTCGTCGGTGGTGTTTTGAATCTCCATGTCCTCGTGCGCATGCTGGTGTTCGGCTGCGGGGAAGCGGAAGCTGTCGGGGTGGATGTCGTGCTGGTAGCCGTGCAATTGCGTGAACAAGAGGTAAACACCCGCGTAAATCAGGCCCAGGTTGGCCAGGTGGCTGAAGCGCTGGAATGAGGGGCGCTGGCGCCACAGGGCCAGCACCGTCACCATCACGCTCAAGGCGGCGATCTGGCCGAATTCCACACCCACATTGAAGCTCAGGATGCGCCAGAGCATGGCCACCGGGTCGTCGCCCAAGGGCAGCTGCTGCAAACGGGTGGACAGGCCAAAGCCGTGCAGCAGGCCAAAAACAAACACCGCCTTGAGCAGGTTGGGCGAGGGTATGTTCAGGTGTTTTTGAAAGCCCCCGTTGTTGTCAAAGCCCTTGTAGATCACGCTCAGGGCGATGATGGCGTCGACCAGATAGAAGTTCCAGGTGATCTTGAAATAGGTCGCGAAGATCAGCGTGATGCAGTGGCCGATGGTGAACACGGTGACGAACTTGGCCACGTCTTTGAAGGTGGTCAAAAAGAAGACCACGCCCAACAGGAACAACAAATGGTCATAGCCCGTGAGCATGTGGCTGGCACCCAAGCCCACGTATTGCAGGTAGCCGCCGTCGAGCATGCGCTGGCGGTCTTCGTCGGAAATGCCATGCGCCCAGGCCAGGGCTGGTAAAGCGCACAACAGCCAGGCCAGCACAGGGCGTATCAGGAAATTTTTCATAGATCAGGGAACGTGTGTGCAGGTGAGGCAAGGATGGAACAGGGCCTGCGGGAGAGCTGCCATGGCCCTCCAAGGATTTGTTTTCAATTTTACGAACGCAACCGTGTTGAGCGCTCGGGTAAGGGCTTCACCTGGGTGCAGGAGGGTCAAGGCTTTGCAGGCCCGGACAGTGCCTGCGGCACTTCATCCGCCAAAAAGTCAAACACCGCCCGCATCAGCGCACTGGTGCGCAGCTCGCGGTGCACCGTGAGCCAGATGGGCAACACGGGCAGCTCGATCATGGGCAGGAGGGCCGTGACCGTGGGGTCTGAGCCGATCAGGTGCTCGCTCATGAAGCCCACACCCAGCCCGGCTTGCACCGCAGCCCATTGGGCGTTCAGGTCGTCGGTGCGCAGGCCGTGGCGCAAGCCGCTGGCCGGAAAACCCAGCGCCACAAAGCCGTCTTCGATCTCGGTGTTGCGGTCGCCCGTGATCAGGTCGTGCGCCAGCAGGTCCCCCGGTTGCTGCGGTGTGCCTCTGCGCTGCAAATAGCTTTGGCTGGCGCAGGCTCTCAATGCAACCTGGCCAATGTGTTTGGCCACCAGGCTGCTTTGCTCGGGCCGCACCATGCGCAGGGCCATGTCGGCCTCGCGCATGAGCAGGTTGCTCACCGAGTTGCTGACCAGCAAATCCACCACCACATCGGGCAGGGCCTGGCGCATGCGGGCCAGTATGGGTGGCAACAAAAAGCAGGCTACGGGCTGGCTGGCCGACAGCCGCACCCGGCCTTGCACCGTTTGCCCTGAGCCCGAAGCCATGCGCGAAAACCGCGCCGCACCGTCTTGCATGGCGTGGGCCGCCTCGGCCAGTTCCAGCGCTTGTGCGGTGGGCTGCAGGCCGCGCCCGGTGCGCTCGAACAGGACGAGTTTGAGTTGATCTTCCAGCTCGGCGATGTGTCGCCCCAGTGTGGGCTGGCTCACTCCGGTGGCGCGGGCCGCGCCCATCAGGCTGCCGTGTTCGAGGGCCGCCAAAAAAGAGGGGATGAGCGCCCAGTTGAAGTTAGACGTATTCATGAATGAATGGCTGTTGTTTGGTTTTATGCAATTGTGCAATGGCTCCGGGGTCCAGACAATCCGCCTCAGACCTTTTGAACACTTTTTAACGAGGAGCCCCACCATGAACAGAAGACAAATGTTGCGCATCGCAGGCGGCGGATTCATCGCCGCAGCCACCGTGAGCAGCTTGACCGGCTGCGACAGCAGCCTGCCGCCCGAAGCGATTGCGGCGTGGAATCCCCCGGCCGACAGCCTGGACATACGCCGTTGGGTGCTGTCGCACGCCTTGTTGGCACCCCATGCGCACAACCTGCAGTCGTGGCTGGTGGACTTGGACACCCCCGACACCATCGTGCTGCGCATGGACATGTCGCGCCTGCTGCCCGAGACCGATCCGCTCTCGCGCCAGCTGGTGATCAGCCAGGGCACCTTCATCGAAGTGCTGGATTTGGCCGCCCGCCAGCGCGGCTACCGCACCGAGGTGGCGATGTTCCCCGAAGGCGAATACAGCGCCCAAGCGCCGGACACCCGGCCCACCGCCCGCATCCGGCTGGTGCGCGATGCGCAGGTGCAGCCTGACCCGCTGTTTGCGCAGGTGTTCCGCCGCCACACCCACAAGGGTGTTTACGAGACCCGCACGCCCGACGCCGCTGCCTTGCAGGCCGTGCGTGACAGCGTCAAGGGTTTGCCCGTCACTTTGGGCCTGGTCACCCGGGGCGAAGAGGCCGCCATGGCCCGCCACGCGCAAATCGCCATGGACGCCTGGCGCACCGAGCTGGTCACGCCGCGCACGCTGCTGGAGTCCTACCATGTGCTGCGCATTGGCCCGAAGGAAATTGCCCAGCACCGCGACGGCATCTCGCTCAACTCACCCATGGTGCGGGCGCTCAACGCCCTGGGTTTGTTTGACCGCACCAAGGCGTCAGCACCCGACAGCTCGGAAATCAAGGGCCAGCTGGAGCGCTTCAATGCCGCCATTGCCAGCACCCCGGCTTATTTTTGGCTGAGCACCGAGCGCAACGACCGCATCACCCAACTGCTGGCCGGCCGCGCCTATGTGCGGGCGCAACTGGCCGCCACGGCGCAGGGCCTGTCCATGCACCCCTTGTCGCAGGCCTTGCAGGAATACCCCGAGCAAAAGCCGCACTACCAGGCGGTGCACCAGTTGCTGGGCGCTGCCGAGCGCGGGCACACGGTGCAAATGTGGACGCGCCTGGGCCATGCCCCGGCCATCGGGCCCGCACCGCGCCGGGGGCTGGAGGCACATTTGGTGAAGGGGGACAGGTCTTCGTAGGTCGGACCTTCAGGTCCGACGGACTTGGCAGACCCACGCTGTTTGAGTGTGTCGCTGCGCGGTGATGCATGTCGGACCTGAAGGTCCGACCTAAAACGATGCATCGGGTGTTCACCCCGTCCATCGGCGTTGCACAATGCCCCATGATCAAAAGAACGCCGGACCAGGCGGACAGGGGCGCCCATGAACACACCAAGCCACTCGCCAGTGCAAACGTCGTCCACCCGGGACTTCGCCGAGCAGCACATGCACACCATCCTGGCCCGTCTGGCCGGGCCGGGCGCAGCGCCGCGTGCCGAGCAGGTCGACGCGGTGCACGCCGTGCTGCAGCCGGCCTCGCGCGTGCTGGTGGTGCAGGCCACGGGCTGGGGCAAGTCGGCGGTGTACTGGGCGGCCACGCATGCGATGCGCAGCACGGGCGCGGGCCCCACGCTGGTGGTGTCGCCCTTGCTGGCGCTGATGCGCGACCAGGTCAGCGCCGCCCAGCGGGCGGGCCTGAAGGCGGCCACGGTGAATTCCACCAACATCGACGACTGGGACGATGTGTTCCAGCGGCTGGACGCCGACGCCATCGATGTGCTGCTGGTCTCGCCCGAGCGGCTGGGCAACCCGCGATTTGCGGCGCGGCTGGGCGCTTTGCTGGCCCGGGTGGGCCTGATCGTGATCGACGAGGCGCATTGCATCAGCGACTGGGGTTTTGACTTTCGGCCCGACTACCAGCGGCTGGCGCGGGCGCTGCTCTCGACGCCCACGGCCAGTGTGTTGGCCACCACGGCCACGGCCAACGAGCGGGTCACGCTGGACATTGGCAAGCAGTTGGGTGCGGACACGGTGACCTTTCGCGGCACGCTGGCCCGCACCTCGCTCACGCTGTCGGTGGTGCCGGGCTTGTCGCCCTTGCAACGCTACGCCTGGATCGCTGATGCGCTGGAGCAGCTGCCGGGCTCGGGCATTGTGTATGTGCTCACGGTGGCCGAAGCTGAGCGGCTCACGGCGTTTTTGCGCAGCTGCGGCCATGCGGTGGAGGCCTACAGCGGGCAGACCGACGCCGACACGCGCCTCAAAGTGGAAGAGCGTTTGCGCCACAACCAGGTCAAGGCGGTGGTGGCCACTTCGGCGCTGGGCATGGGGTACGACAAACCAGACCTCGGGTTTTGTGTGCATGTGGGCTCACCCTCGACCCCGGTGGCCTATTACCAGCAGGTCGGGCG